>Ga0224508_10000955_pt1 | contig 26682 bp, 27 predicted proteins | sample SF_Jan12_sed_USG_4_FD_170157 | JGI IMG/M metagenome (GOLD analysis project Ga0224508, IMG submission 170157) | Sediment microbial communities from San Francisco Bay, California, United States - SF_Jan12_sed_USGS_21 | ecosystem: Environmental > Aquatic > Marine > Sediment | place: USA... | reverse complement strand
GCGGCCATCGAACAGCTGCAGATCTGGGGCGAGCGGTCCGGCTGTCCGGTGCTCGCCAAGCAGCCGGGCGCCGACGCCGCGGGCCTGGCCTACGAGGCCCTTGAGACCGCCCGGAGGGAAGGCGACGACCTGCTGCTGATCGACACTGCCGGGCGCCTGCACAACAAGGCCGAGCTGATGGCCGAGCTGGAGAAGGTGGTCCGGGTGCTCAAGAAGCTCGACCCGGAGGCGCCGCACGACTGCCTGCTGGTGCTCGACGCCACGACGGGCCAGAACGCCCACGCCCAGGTCGAGACCTTCAAGCAGCTGGTCCAGGTGAGCGGCCTCGTCGTCACCAAGCTGGACGGCTCGGCGCGCGGCGGCGTGCTGGTCGCGCTGGCCGAGAAGTTCGGCCTGCCGGTCCACGCCGTGGGCGTCGGCGAAGGCATCGAGGACCTCCACGCCTTCAAGGCCGAAGACTTCGCAAGGGCGCTGGTGGGGGTGGACGAGTAGGCGGCTCAGCCGCCCTTCGCTTTGAACTGCGCGTAGAGCTTCTCGGGCGCGCTGTCGAAATACTTGAACAAGGCCGGGCAGAGCCAACCCTCCATGTCCAGGTCCCCGCTGTAGTACCAATTGCCCTCGTGTTCCTCCCGGCGCCACTCGAGCTCGGCCCGAAATACGGGAAACGGTCTGTCGGAGAAAATCAGCGCGAAGCCCTCGTCCGCATTCGGGATATCGGCGACCATACGCTCGATGATGACATCCGCACCGGAAACAAAAGGCTCTTGGACGAGCCCGACCTTCACGTCGTCGAAGACCCACATGCCCAGGTGTTTGTAAGGGTGGATCACGCGGATCGCGTTCATAATTCTCTCTCCATCGGCAAAGCGCCGAAAAGGCCTCTGCCGACCCAAGGGCCGCGTGGTGAGACGCCCAACGCCTAGCGCCGCCGCAGGTCGCCGGTTTCGCCGGGCGGGTTGCTGCGCGGTGCGAAGCTGGGCTGGTCGCGCACCTCCTGAAAGTGCCCCAGCGCCCAGTGCACGGAGGGAAATGCGATCTCCTGCCAGGGAATGTCCTGCCAGCGGAACAGGTCCAGCTCGAGGGTCTCCGGCCCGGGCGCGACCTCCGGCGCGCCGAGGCGCGCGCGGAAGATCAACTGGATCTGACTGATCCGCGGGATCGAGTAGACGGCCAACAGCTGATCGATCTCGATTTCCGCCCGGGCCTCCTCCCAGGCCTCGCGCCGCGCGCCCCCGGGCGCGCTCTCGTGCAGCTCGAGAAAGCCGGCGGGCAGGGTCCAGAATCCCTTGCGCGGATGGATCGCACGGCGGCATAGCAACACCCGGTCCCGCCAGGCGACGACGGAGCCGACCACGACTTTCGGGTTCTCGTAATCGACAAATCCGCAGTCCTCGCAGATCCGCCGCGGGCGATCGTCTCCGTCCGGGATCCGACGCACGAAACTGGGGCTTGGCGAAGGTCCGCTTTTCGTCATGGTCGCAGTGTGGTCCAGCCCGGAATCCAGGACAAGCCGACGCGTGCGGCGCAAGCCTGCCTGCGCATACCGGCACGAGCTTCTCCCCCGAAACTCCTATCGGGGCATTGAGGAAATGTTAACAGTCTTCGTTAACGATGGCTAATACCCCGTTTACACTATTCACGCGAGTGTCTCGTCTAAGCATGACACCAGGAGGTTAAATCTCTCGATGGCCAAGATCTCGAAAAGCATCGTGCTGGCGGCTGCCTTCATCCTACCCTTGTCCGGCGCGCCCGCCGAGGCGCAGCAGCTGTGCAGTGAGCGCGGCAAGGTGATCGGACAGTTCTCCAAGGTGTACAAGGAAACCCCCGTGGCCGGCGGGCTGACCCGGGACGGCCGCCTGATCGAGATCCTGTCCACCGGCGACGGCAGCACCTGGACGATCGTCATCTCCAAGCCCGGTGGCGAAACCTGCGTCATGATGGCCGGCGAGGGTTGGCGTCCGCTCAAGCTCAAGGCCATCGAGCTCGGCCCCGAGGCGTGAAGAGAAATCCGCCATCCGACAGAATTCCTGTTCGGATTTGATAAGAACGAAAGGTGGCGCGGCCAGGATGGCGCGCCAGAGCCTCAGCAGCCGGACAAAGTCAAATGATTTCACGTCTTCTCGGAATGTTCTCGGCGGACATGGCGATCGATCTCGGAACGGCCAACACGCTCGTCGCCGTCAGGGGCCAGGGAATCGTGCTCAACGAGCCCTCGGTCGTCGCCATCGCCGAAGTCAAGGACCGGCGCCGCGTGGTTGCCGTCGGCAACGAGGCCAAGCTGATGCTGGGGCGGACACCCGGCGGAATTCATGCCATTCGCCCGCTGCGCGAGGGCGTGATCGCCGACTTCGATGTCGCCGAGGAAATGATCAAGTACTTCATCCGCAAGGTGCACAACCGGCGCAGTTTCGTTAGTCCTCAGGTCATTATCTGCGTGCCCACGGGCTCGACCGCGGTGGAGCGCCGGGCGATCCAGGAAGCCGCCGAGTCCGCCGGCGCACGCCACGTTTTCCTCATCGAAGAGGCGATCGCCGCGGCGATCGGCGCCGGCCTGCCGGTGACGGAACCGACCGGCTCGATGGTGGTCGACGTCGGCGGTGGCACCACCGAGGTCGCGGTCCTGTCGCTGGGCGGCATCGTTTACGCCCGCTCGGCGCGGATCGGCGGCGATACCATGGACGAGGCGATCATCCACTATATCCGGCGCAATCATCACCTGCTGATCGGCGAAAGCACCTCCGAGCGAATCAAGAAGGAGATCGGCGCGGCCTGCGCGCCCGAAAACGGCGACGGCCAGTCCATGGAGGTCAAGGGCCGCGACCTGACGCAGGGCGTGCCGAAGGAACTGACCATCTCGGAACGCCAGATCTCCGAAGCCCTGGCCGACCCGGTGAACGGCATCGTCGAGGCGGTCAAGGACGCGCTCGAGGACACGGCGCCGGAGCTGGCCGCCGACATCATCGACAAGGGAATCGTGCTGACCGGCGGCGGCGGGCAGCTGCGCAACCTCGACAAGGTTCTGCGCCGGGAAACCGGCCTGCCGGTCGTGCTGGCCGACGACCCGCTGTCCTGCGTCGTGCTCGGCACCGGGCGCTGCCTCGAGGAGATGGAAACCCTCAAGGGCCTACTCATCTCCATGCACTGATCTCCAGGGGGCGCCGGGACAACGAGCACGGCCCCTGATTCACCGCAGATAGTTGACCCGTCAGACCACGTCGCCGGCGATCAGCCGGCTGCCGCCTCGAGCGCGGCGACGCCGGGCAGGGTCTTGCCTTCCAGCCATTCGAGAAAGGCGCCGCCGGCGGTCGAGACGTAGGAGAAACCGTCCGCTACCCCGGCATGGGCGAGCGCCGCCACGGTGTCGCCGCCGCCGGCCACCGACAGCAGCCGCCCGGCGCGGGTCAGCTCCGCCGCCGCCTGCGCCACGGCGTTCGTGCCGGCATCGAAAGGCGGCACCTCGAAGCAGCCGAGCGGCCCGTTCCACACCAGGGTCCGGCACTCGCCCAGACGCCGTGCCAGGTGAGCGGCCGTGGCCGGGCCGACATCGAGGATCATCTCATCCTCGGGCACTTCCTTGATCGACACGGTGCGGCTCGGCGCGCCGGCCTTCAGTTCGGCGGCCACCAGCGCGTCGCTCGGCAGCACGACGTCGCAGCGGGCTTCCTTGGCCTGCTCGACGATGGCCCGCGCCGTCTCCGCCATGTCGTGCTCGCAAAGCGAACGGCCGACCACCACGCCCAGGGCGTTCAGAAAGGTGTTCGCCATGCCGCCGCCGATCACCAGCATGTCGACCCGCCGCACCAGATTGCCGAGCAGGTCGAGCTTGGTCGAGATCTTGGCGCCGCCGACGATCGCCGCAACCGGCCGCGCCGGCGACTCGAGCGCGTTGGCCAGGTGCTCCAGCTCGCCCTGCATCAGGCGCCCTGCCGCCGCCGGCAGCAGGCGCGCCAGCGACTCGACCGAGGCATGGGCGCGGTGTGCGGTGGAAAAGGCGTCGTTCACATAGATATCCCCGAGCTTCGCGAGGTCCGCGGCGAAGCCGGCGTCGTTCGCCTCCTCGCCCGCATGAAACCTCAAGTTCTCGAGCAGGGCCACCTGGCCGTCGCCCAGGCCTGCCACCGCCTCGGCCGCCGCCGGGCCGACGCAGTCGGCAGCGAAGACGACCGGCCGGCCGCCCAATGCCGTCGAAAGGGGCGCGACGAGCGGCGCCAAAGACAGCTCCGGAACGTGCTTCCCTTTTGGCCTGCCGAAGTGGGACAGCAGAACGATGCGCGCGCCCCTGTCGGCGAGCTCGCCGATGGTCGGCACCAGGCGGTCGATTCGGGTCGTATCTGTGACCCGCCCGGCCTGCATGGGGACGTTGAGATCGGCGCGCAGCAGCACGCGGCGTCCCGCCACATCCAGGTCTTCAAGGGTGTTGAACTGTGCCATCCCAAATTCTCCACTGTTATGCAGTGAATACGGAACAGGCGGGTCTATGGCAAGCCCCGGTCGCTGGGTCGGTTGACTTCCCGGCAGGCCGGACCCAGGTTTGCAGGCGCAAAACTGCCACGAGGTGCACTATGGCTTACGGGCTCGCCCTGATCACCGGTGCGACCAGCGGCATCGGCGAGACCTTCGCCCGCGAGCTGCCGCGAACAACCGGCCTGCTCCTGACCGGCCGCGACGACGCGCGGCTGGCCGCCCTCGCCGAGGAGCTGGCCGAGCCGGGCCGCCAGGTCGAGACCCTGGCCGCTGACCTCGCCGGGGACGCCGGTCGGCAGGCGTTAATCGCACGCGCGGCCGAGCTGCCGATCGACCTGCTGATCAACAATGCGGGGCTCGGCTACTTCGTCCCCTTCGTCGACAACCCGGCGGAGCGCGAAGGCGAGATGATTCAGGTGAACTGCCTGGCGCCGGTGCTGCTGACCCGGGCGCTCCTGCCGGGCATGCTGGCGCGGGCGGCCGAGAGCGGCCGGCGGGCCGGCGTGATCGTCGTCGCCAGCACGGCCGCCTTCTACCCGCTGCCCGGGCTCGCCACCTACACAGCCACCAAGGCCTTCGATCTGTCCTTCGCCGAGAGCCTGGCCGGAGAGCTGCACGGAGTTCCGGTGGACGTGCTGGCGCTTTGCCCCGGACCAACGCACTCCAACTTCTTCGACCGTTCGGGATTGCCGAATCTGAAGCCCGCCGCCATGGCCAGCCCGCGCCAAGTGGTGCGCGAAGGCCTGGCGGCACTCGGCCGGCGCACTGTCCATGTTGTCGGCAGCGCCAACCGGCTGGCGGCCGCCGCGACCCGCCTGGCGCCCCGGCCCTTACTGCGCGCAGGCGCGCGCAGCACCATGCGGCGCTGGGGCAAGCGGCGCCGGGCAGGAGAGGTCTGAGCCATGGCTGGGCCGCCCCTCGCCCCACTGGCGCGGACCGCCTATGCGCTCGGACAAAGCGCGCGCGTCGGCCTGTTCTGGAGCCAGTACTGGCTGACCGCCCGGCTCACCAAGCCGGTCGAGGCGCCCCGTCCGATCGCCGGGCGATTCCCCGGGGCGCGGCGGGTCCGCGCCGATCTCCTCGAGCTTCTGATGCGGGACTGGCGCAACATCGAGGCCGGCCATTACCGAATGCCGCATGATCTGGCGGCGTCCCCCTTCAGGGCCCTGGCGGACGCCGGCAGGTATTTCGCCGATCTGCGGCAGGTGGAACGCCGGCGCCATGCCCGCGACGCCCGGGAGGTCCGGCGCGACGGTCCGCCACAAGACGGCCTGCCGTCCTACTACCTGCAGAATTTCCACTACCAGACCGACGGCTACCTGAGCCGGCGCTCGGCCGAGCTCTATGATCATCAGGTCGAGGTGCTGTTCGGCGGCGGCGCCGACGCCATGCGCCGACAGGCTCTGGTGCCGCTCTACCACTTTCTCGAGGGGCGGCGAAGCGCAGACACCCGGCTAGTCGACCTGGCCTGCGGGACCGGACGGTTTCTCACCTTCGTCAAGGACAACTACCCGCGCCTCGAGATCACCGCGCTCGACCTCAGCCCGGCCTACCTGGCCAAGGCGCGGGAGCTGCTGAGCCCCTGGCGCCGCGTCGATTTCATCGAAGCGCCGGCCGAGGCGACTGGTCTTCCGGATGGCAGCTGCGACGTCGTCACGTGCATCTATCTGTTCCATGAGCTGCCCCGGGGCGTACGCCGGCGCGTCGCCCGGGAGATCGCGCGCATCCTGAGGCCGGGCGGAAAGCTCATCTTCCTGGACTCGCTTCAGCTCGGCGACGAGCCGGATTACGACGGCCTGCTGGAGTATTTCCCGGTGGCCTTTCACGAGCCCTATTACGCGGACTACATCCGCCAGGATCTGCCGGCCGCCTTCGCCGCCGCAGGGCTCACCCTGGAGCAGGTAGAGCGGGTCTATCTGTCGCGCCTGATGGTGCTCGCCAAGCCCTGAAGCAAACGCTATGTTAATCGCTCGGTAACCGCATCGTTCTAGGCTGATGGTCATGAGCCTGCACGAGCCAGCCCCGGAGCGCCAGTCTCTCCCGCCGACAGCGCACAGCGTGCTGATCGCCGACGACGACGACACGCTCCGGGAACAGCTCGCCACCTACCTCGATCGCCAAGGGATCCGCTGCCTCCTCGCCAAGGACGGCGCCGAGACCCTCGAGATTCTCGAGGCCCAGCGGCCCGAAGTCGTTCTGCTCGACGTCTGCCTGCCGGACATGAGCGGCCTCGAGATCGCCCGGCGCATCCGCCAGGCAACGCCCAGGCCCGAGGTCATCTTGATGTCCGGCTACGACGACGCCGTGAGCGAGGCCAAGCGGGCCGACCTCGAGGTCTTGATGGTGATCGAGAAACCGGTGCCGCTTTGGGCCGTCGCCCGGGCCCTCGACCAAGCCTTCGACCGGGCCGCTTAGCATCCGTCACGGGGTCGGAGCGGCCCCTCCGCTACATGAGCGGCATGGTGTACTCGGCACCGGAGCGGATGCCGGTCGGCCAGCGCGCCGTCATGGTCTTCAGCTTGGTGTAGAAGCGCACGCCCTCGGGACCGTGCATGTGGTGGTCGCCGAACAGCGAGCGCTTCCAGCCGCCGAAGCTGTGGAAGGCCATGGGCACCGGGATCGGCACGTTGATCCCGACCATGCCGATCTGGGCCGCGTTGGCGAAGTGCCGGGCGGCGTCGCCGTCGCGCGTGAAGATCGCCGTGCCGTTGCCGTACTCGTGGCCGTTGACCATGTCGACGGCGGCGCCGTAGTCCGGCGCCCGCACCACCGAAAGCACCGGCCCAAAGATCTCCTGCTTGTAGATCTCCATGTCCGGGGTCACCCGGTCGAAGATCGAGCCGCCCATGAAATAGCCGTTCTCGTAGCCCTGAAGGGTCAGGCCGCGGCCGTCCACCGTCAATTCGGCGCCTTCCTTCACGCCCGTGTCGATCAGGCCCATGACCTTGTCGTAAAGCTGCTTGTTGTTGAGCGGTCCCATCTCGACGTCGGGGTCGGTGCCGGGGCCTACCTTGAGGCCGCGCACCTGCGGCGACAGGCGCTCGATCAGGTCGTCGGCCACCTGATCGCCGACCGCGACGGCCACCGAGATGGCCATGCAGCGCTCGCCGGCCGAGCCGTAGGCCGCGCCCATGATGGCGTCGGTCGCCTGCTCCATGTCGGCGTCGGGCAGGACGATCATATGGTTCTTGGCGCCGCCCAGGGCCTGGACCCGTTTGTTGTGGGCGCAGCCGGTCCGGTAGATGTACTCGGCCGTCGCCGTGGCGCCGACGAAGCTGACCGCCTGGATGTCGGGGTCGTCGAGGATGGCGTTGACCGCGACCTTGTCGCCCTGCACCACATTGAACACGCCGTCCGGCAGGCCGGCCTCCTTGTAATACTCGGCGAGGCGCAGCGAGAAGGAGGGGTCCTTCTCGGAGGGCTTCAGGATGAAGCTGTTGCCGCAGGCGATCGCGACCGGCGACATCCACAACGGGATCATGGCCGGGAAGTTGAACGGCGTGATGCCGGCCACCACGCCCAGCGGCTGGCGCACGGAGTAGCTGTCCACGCCGGTGCCGACGTCCTCCGTGTACTCGCCCTTCAGGAGATGCGGGATGCCGCAGGCGAACTCCACCACCTCGATGCCGCGGGTGATCGAGCCCTTGGCGTCGCTTACCGTCTTGCCGTGCTCTTCGGTCATGAGCGCGGCAAGCTCGTCGATGTTCGCCTCGAGCAGTTGTTTGAGCCGGAACATGACGCGCGCGCGACGCAGCGGCGGGGTCGCGGCCCAGGCCGGGAAGGCCTCCCTGGCGGAGGCGACCGCGCCGCGCACTTCCTGCTCGCTGGCGAAGGCGACCCGGCGGATCACCTCGCCCAGCGCCGGGTTGTAGACGTCGCCGAAGTTGCCACTCCGACCTTCGGCAATGCGGCCGTTGACGTAGTGATGGATGACCTCGCTCATAACCCCTCCTGGCTAAGCTGCCCGCGACGAATCCTGATTCGGCATTCAGCATAGCCGCACTGCCCGGCGGAGCGAAACCCGCAATCGCCGCCGGCGGAACACCGCAATTAAGGGAAATCCCTGATGGAACATAGCAATCATCAGGAATCTCGCCGCTTCTCGGTTGCTTTACTATTCCAGGACAGGGTGGACTCGGTCCAGACCCAGGCCCGACACGCGACTCCTGCGGCTTGTTGCCTCTCTGCGGGATTCGGGAAGAGCGGGATCTTCGGGGCGGAGGCCATCCGGAAATGGGCGATACAGCCGGCAAAGGAGAGACTCGATGAGAATTGTTATAACAGGTGCCGCTCTGTGGTTTGCGCTCACGGGCGCTACCTTTACACACGATTGTAATGGCGACATGGCCACGATCGACCGGGAGTTCGCCGCAAGCAGGGGACTGACCGTCACGCAGAGGGCCGAGGTGATGGCGCGCCGCGCTTACGGCGAGGAGATGCATCTTGCCGACAAGCATGAGAAAGCGGTGACAACCCTCGCCAAGGCCAAGGAAATCCTCGGCGTCAAGTAGCGGCGGCGACAAACATGCCTGCCGCCAGCCTGCGTTTCTTTGACTCCGTATTCCGCCCCTGAGAACAGCTAACAGGGGCCCGGTCGCGCGGCAGGCCGCATCCTCGAAAGTCGGACATCACCACGGCCTCTCGACGGATCGTCCGTAGGGTGAAGGTTGCGCCGGTGTGAGCGGTCGTAGTTCCATCCTTCCCAAGAATTTCCGACGTTTTTTTTCGGTTCGCGCGCCACGTAAACCCGCGACTCCGGCGGGATCGGAGGCTCCTCTGCGGAGCGGTCCGGCAAATGAATCCGATATCGATGTTTGATTGTTTCCTGCAATCTTGCCAGAATGAACAAAACTTGCCTGCGCTCGCCCGGCTGGTCCGGAAAGAGAAAATCGAACAACAGCAGGATCGGGGAATCTTTCGATCCAGGTCCGTGCGAAACGGAAAGAACAAGGGAGGTCGAGATCATGACGGAATGGGACCATTACTGCAAGTTGCTAGAGCGCGGCAAGATCTCTCGCCGTGAGTTCATGGGCCGCACGGCCGCACTGGGCCTTACCACGGCCCTGGCGACGAGTCTGGCGGCGAAGGCCGCCAGGGCCGCGACGCCGAAAAAGGGCGGCACGCTGCGCCTGGGCATCGGCCACGGGTCGACCACCGACACGCTCGATCCGGCGACCTACGAGAACCTCTATATCCAGTCCCTGGGCGGCGCCGTTCACAACAAGCTGACCGAGGTGGGAAACACCGGCGATCTGGTTCCCGAACTCGCGGAATCCTGGGAGCCGACGCCGGACGCCAAGGTCTGGACCTTCAAGCTGCGCAAGGGGGTCGAGTTCCACAACGGCAAGACCTTGGAAGCGGCGGACGTCGTCGCCTCGATCAACCATCACCGCGGCGAGGACTCCAAGTCGGCGGCCAAGCCCATCGTCGACCCGATCGCCGATATCAAGGCCGACGGCAAGGACACGGTGGTGTTCACGATGAAGACCGGCAACGCCGATTTCCCCTTCATCATCAGCGACTATCACCTCTCGATCATGCCGTCGAAGGACGGCAAGGCCGACGCAACGTCGGGCATCGGCACCAGCGGCTATACGATCGAGAGCTTCGAGCCGGGCGTGCGCACCAAGTTGAAGCGCTTCCCGAACTACTGGAAGGAAGGCCGCGCGCATTTCGACGCGGCCGAGATGTTGGTCATCGTCGACGTCACGGCGCGCACGAACGCCCTGACCACGGGCGAGATCGACGCCATGGACCGGGTCGACCTCAAGACGGCGCACCTGCTGGCCCGCAACAAGAACGTCAAGATCGTGGAAACCAGCGGCACCGCGCATTACACCTTCGCCATGCGCACCGACACGGCGCCGTTCGACAACAACGACGTGCGGCTGGCGCTGAAGTACGCGCTCGACCGCGAAGCGCTGTTGAAGTCGATCTTGCGCGGTCACGGCGTCATAGGCAACGACCATCCGATCGGCCTGTCGAACCGCTATCACGCCAGTGCCAGCGATTTGCCGCAGCGGACGTACGACGTAGACAAGGCCAAGTTCCATCTGAAGAAGGCGGGCCTCAGCAACCTGAAGGTGGACCTGAGCGCGGCCGATGCGGCCTTCGCCGGCGCCGTCGACGCGGCGGTCCTCTACAAGGAGCACGCGGCCAAGGCCGGCATCGAGATCAACGTCGTGCGCGAGCCGAACGACGGCTACTGGTCGAACGTCTGGCTGAAGAAGCCGTGGTGCGCGGTGTACTGGGGCGGCCGGCCGACCGAGGACTGGATGTTCTCGACCGCCTACGCCGCCGGGGCGCCGTGGAACGACTCCTTCTGGGAGCACGAGCGCTTCAACAAGCTGCTGATCGAGGCGCGTGCCGAGCTGGACGAGGCCAAGCGGCGCGCGATGTACGTCGAAATGCAGACGATCGTCAGCAACGAGGGCGGCGTCGTCGTGCCCATGTTCAACAACTACGTCATGGGCCTGTCCAAGAAGGTCCAGCACGAGAAGATGGGATCGAACTGGAGCCTCGACGGTTTCAGGGCAGTGGAGCGCTGGTGGTTCGGCTGATCCGAACGGGCAAGCCGGACGGGTTCCGTGACCGAAATCCTGACGATGGTGGCCCAGCGCTTGGCGTTGGGTCTCCTCACCCTCTTCGTCGTCTCCCTGATCATTTTTCTGGGCATCGAGCTGCTGCCCGGAGATTTGACGGAGGCTGTCCTGGGCCAGTCGGCGACGCCGGAGACCGTTGCGGCGTTCCGCAGGGAGCTCGGGCTCGATCTGCCGCCGCACACCCGCTACTTCGAATGGCTGGGCGGAATACTTCAGGGAGATTTCGGCAAGTCCCTGGCCAATCAGCGTGAGATCTCCGAACTGATCGGCGTGCGTTTCGCCAACACGCTCTTCCTCGCCGCCATCGCCGCCATCATCTCGGTTCCCCTGGCGGTGACGCTCGGCGTGCTCGCGGCGCTTCACCGCAACAGCTTCTTCGACAGGTCGGTCAACGTCGTGACTCTGTCGTCGATCTCCTTCCCGGAGTTCTTTGTCGCCTACATCCTGATCCTGTTCCTGGCGGTCAACGTCAACATCTTCCCCAGTATCTCGAACGTCAGCCCGGACCTGGGGTTCTGGGAGCGCGTCTACCGTGTCATGCTGCCGGCGCTGACGCTGACGCTGGTGGTGGTTGCCCACATGATGCGCATGACCCGCGCGTCGATCATCAATCTCCTGGCCAGCCCCTACATCGAGATGGCGAACCTGAAGGGTCTGTCCCGTTCGCGCATCATCGTCCACCACGCTCTGCCCAACGCCTTGGCGCCGATCATCAACGTGATCGTGATCAACCTGGCCTATCTGGTGGTCGGTGTGGTGATCGTCGAGGTGGTCTTCGTCTACCCGGGCTTGGGCCAGCTGTTCGTCGACTCGGTCATCAAACGGGACGTTCCGGTGGTGCAGGGCAGCTGCCTGATCTTCGCGGCGACCTACATTCTGCTGAATCTGACGGCCGACGTGCTGTCGATCCTCAGCAACCCCAGACTCCTCCATCCGAAATAGGCGAGCGGCCGTATGAAACAGCTGGTCAAACTGCTGAAGTCGGCTCCTCCGACCGCAATCTTCGGATTGCTGGTGATCGTGGTCTACGTCTTCGTCGCCTTCTTCGCTCCCGTCCTGACCCCTTACGGCGAGTCCGAAATCGTCGGCTCGGAGTTCGAGCCCTGGGGCGAGGGTTTCGTGCTCGGCACCGACAACCTGGGCCGGGACATGCTGACACGGCTGATCTACGGCGCCAGGAACACGATCGGGATCGCCTTCGCGACGACCTGTCTCGCGTTCCTGATCGGCGGCTTCTTCGGCCTGCTGGCGACCACGCTGGGGGGTTGGGTCGATCAGGTCCTGGCGCGCGTCGTCGACGTCTTGATGGCCATTCCCACGCTGATCTTCGCGCTCCTGATCCTGACCATCGTGGGCACCTCGATCCCCGTGCTGATCGTCGTGATCGCCGTGCTGGACTCCACGCGCGTCTTCCGGCTGGCCCGCGCGGTCTCGATGAACGTCGTCGTGCTGGATTTCGTCGAGGCGGCCCGGCTGCGCGGCGAAAGAATATGGTGGATCATCGGGCGGGAGGTCCTGCCGAACTCCATGCCGCCGCTGGTCGCCGAATTCGGCCTGCGCTTCTGCTTCGTCTTCCTGTTCATCAGCGCGCTCAGCTTCCTGGGCCTCGGCCTGCAGCCGCCGACGGCCGACTGGGGCTCCATGGTGCGCGACAATGCGACCCTGATCACCTACGGCGACATCACGCCCTTGCTGCCGGCGGGGGCGATCGCGCTGCTGACTGTGGGGGTCAATTTCGTGGTCGATTGGTTCCTTCACAAGACGAGTGGGCTTCGCGATGAGCACTGACGGCGGCAAACACGAGATGGGCGAGGTCCTGCTCGAGATGCGCGGCCTGCGTATCGAGGGGCAGTCCGACGAGCAATGGCACGAGATCGTCAACGGCATCGACCTGACCCTGCGGCGCGGCGAGGTCCTGGGCCTGATCGGCGAATCGGGCGCCGGCAAATCGACCATCGGCATCGCCAGCATGGGCTTCGCCCGGCCCGGCTGCCGAATCTCCGGCGGCACGATCGTCTTCGACGGCATCGATATGACCGCCGCCTCGGAGGAAACCAAGCGCGAGATCCGCGGATCGCGCATCGCCTATGTCGCCCAGAGCGCCGCGGCCTCCTTCAACCCGGCGCACAAGCTGATCGACCAGTATTCGGAAACGCCGGTCCAGCACGGCATCCTGAAGGCCGCCGAGGCCGAGCAGGACGCCAAGGACCTGTATCGCCGGCTTCAGCTGCCCGACCCCGACAACATCGGCTACCGCTATCCGCATCAGGTCTCCGGCGGCCAGTTGCAGCGCGCGATGACCGCCATGGCCATGGCCTGCAAGCCCGATCTGATTGTCTTCGACGAGCCGACCACCGCGCTCGACGTCACGACCCAGATCGAGGTCCTCGCCGCGATCAAGGACGTGGTCCGCCAGTCGAACACCGCGGCCATCTACATCACCCACGACCTAGCGGTGGTGGCGCAGATGGCGGACCGGATCATGGTGCTGCGCTACGGCGATCTGATCGAGGAAGGCGACGCGCGCGAGATGCTCGCCAACCCGAAGGAGGACTACACCCGCCAGCTTGTCGCGGTGAGGACCTACAAGAAGGAAGACGCCGCCGCCGCCGCCTCCGAACGTCCCCTGCTCGACGTCCAGGACGTCTCGGCGGCCTACGGCAATACCCTCCTGGTCCTGCAAGACATAGACCTACAGGTCGAGCGCGGCCGGACGGTCGCGATCGTGGGCGAATCCGGCAGCGGCAAGAGCACGCTGGCGCGGGCGATCACGGGCCTGCTGCCGCCGCTCAAGGGCAAGGTCCTCTTCGACGGCGAAGAGCTGCCGGCATCCTACAAGGCCAGGTCTCGCGACCAGCTGCGCCACCTGCAGATGATCTATCAGATGCCGGACACGGCGCTCAATCCGCGGCAGAAGGTACGCGACGTGATCGGCCGTCCCCTGTCCTTCTACCTCGGCATGGACAGCCAGGCGCGCGAGAAGCGCATCCTGGAGCTCCTGGACATGATCGAGCTGCCGGCCGATTTCGCCGACCGCTATCCGGGGGAGCTGTCCGGCGGACAGAAGCAGCGCATATGTATCGCCCGCGCGCTCGCGGCGAACCCGGAGGTCATCATCTGCGACGAGGTGACCTCGGCGCTCGATCAGCTGGTCGCCGAGGAAATCCTCAAGCTCCTGCAACGCCTCCAGGACGACCTGGGCGTGACCTACCTCTTCATCACCCACGACCTGGCGACCGTGAAGGCGATCTCGGACGAGATCGTGGTCATGCTGCAGGGCCGGATCGTCGAGCAGGGTGAGAAGCACGAGATCCTCACGCCGCCCCATCACGAGTATACGGAACTGCTGCTGTCCTCGGTGCCGGAGATGGATCCCGACTGGCTCGACGGCGTCCTGGAGAAGCGCAAGGCCGCGCAGTAACAATCCGGCTTGCAGCCCTTCCCGCCGTCCCTCACGGCCTGGACCGTTTCGCCGGACTTGGCTCGCCATACGGATGCGCGTGAAATCAGGGCTCCACGAGGCTATGATCGGGGCAGATGCGGACGCGAGCTAGGGAGGCGGCACATGGCCCAAGACATAACGCCCGGCCGAGGCGACGTGTTTCTGGTGATCGACGTGCAGAACGATTTCTGCCCGGGCGGCGCGCTCGCCGTGCCCCATGGCGATGCGGTGGTTCCGATCATCAACCGCTTGGCCGGCGGCTTCGAGCACGTGCTGCTCACCCAGGATTGGCACCCTAGGGAGCACACGTCCTTCGCCTCCTCGCATTCCGGGCGCCAGCCCTTCGAGACCATCGAGGTGGCCTACGGGCCCCAGACTCTCTGGCCCGACCACTGCGTACAGGACAGCGAGGGTGCGGCCTTCCACCCGGAGCTCGACGCCGCGCGGGCCGAGCTGATCATCCGCAAGGGCTACGACCGCGCGATCGATTCCTATTCGGCATTCTACGAGAATGACCGGACGACCGCCACGGGGTTGTCCGGCTATCTCAGGACGCGCGGCTTCGAGCGGGTCTTCCTGGCCGGCCTGGCGACCGACTTCTGCGTCGCCTACTCGGCCATCGACGCCGCCCGCGAGGGCTTCGCGGTCGTAGTGATCGAGGACGCCTGCCGGGCGATCGACCTGGATGGCTCGCTGGCCGCGGCCGAGGCCCAGATGGCCGAGGCCGGCGCGGCCCTGGTGGCGTCCTCGGCGCTCGCCGTCTAGTGGCGGCTCCGGCCCCGCGGCTGGATGCGCGGCTGGACGGCGCCTGCCTGGTCGTCGCCCTCGGCGGCCGCTGGACCACCCAGGCGATCGCCGGCGAGGACGCGGCCCTGGCGGCGCTCGAGCCCGCCGGCGCCATGCAGGCCCGGATCGAGCTGGGCGAGATCGACGAGCTGGACACGACGGGTGCCTGGCTCGTCTACCGCACGGCGCGCGAACTCAGGCGCCGCGGCCTCGAGGTCGATCTCAGCGGCGGCGACCAGGAACAGCGCGATCTGATCGACACGGTGGCGGCGCACGACGTGCCCTGCCCAGGGCCGCCGCCGCCGGTCAACCCGCTGGTCACTCTCCTCCTGCGCCTTGGAAAGGCCACGGTCGAGGTGCTGGCCGAGGCTCGCGACCTGGTGAACTTCCTCGGCCACACCACCGTCGTGCTGCTGCGCTCGCTCGCAAGACCGCGCTCGATCCGCTTGACCTCGCTGGTCAGCCACATGGAGCAGGCCGGCCTCAACGCCCTGCCGATCGTCGGCCTGATGTCCTTCCTGATCGGCATGGTGCTCGCCTACCAGGGCGCCGACCAACTGGCCCGCTTCGGCGCACAGATCTTCACCGTCAACCTGGTCGGCTACGGCGTGCTGCGCGAGATGGGCATCCTCCTGACGGCGATCCTGGTCGCCGGGCGTTCCGGGTCGGCCTTCACCGCCCAGATCGGCACCATGAAGGTGAACGAGGAGATCGACGCCCTGCGCACCATCGGGCTCGATCCCATGGAGGTCCTGGTGATCCCGCGGGTGCTCGCGCTGATGCTGACGCTGCCGCTGCTGACCTTCTACGCCGACATGCTGGGCCTGCTGGGCGGCGCGGTGATCGCCCTGGTCGAGCTCGACATCTCGTTCCTTCAGTTCGCGCGCCAGCTGAGCTCGGGGGTCACGCTGTGGTCCTTCTGGATCGGCATCATCAAGGCGCCGGTCTTCGCCTTCATCATCGCCATGGTCGGCTGCTTCGAGGGCCTCATGGTTTCGCGCAGCGCCGAGTCGGTCGGCCGGCGCACCACCGCCGCCGTGGTCGAGGCGATCTTCCTGGTGATCGTGCTCGACGCCTTGGCCTCGATCCTGTTCTCCAACCTCGGGATCTGAAACGCGATGCGGAACGGCACGGTCATCGAGGTCACCGGCCTGCGAACCCAGTTCGGCCCCCAGGTCATCCACGAGGACCTGGACTTCAGCGTCGCGCGCGGCGAGGTCATGGGCGTGGTCGGCGGCTCGGGCACCGGCAAGTCTGTCCTGCTGCGCAGCGTGATCGGCCTGATCCGCCCCGCCGCCGGCCGGATCGTCGTTCTGGGCCACGACATGACCGCCCTGCCGGCCGACGCGGTGCGGGCCCTGCAGCGGCGCTGGGGCGTGCTGTTCCAGGACGGCGCCCTGTTCTCGTCGCTCACCGTGGCGCAGAACATCGAGGCGCCGATGAAGGAGCACACCCGGATGTCGCGCCGCCTGCGCCGCGACATGATCGACGTCAAAATCAGCCTGGCCGGGCTGCCGCCCGAGGCGGCCAACAAATACCCCTCGGAGCTGTCCGGCGGCATGCGCAAGCGCGCCGGGCTGGCACGCGCGCTGGCGCTCGATCCGGAGATCCTGTTCCTCGACGAGCCGACCGCCGGGCTCGATCCGATCGGCGCGGCCAAGTTCGACCAGCTGGTCCGCAGCCTACAGCGGGCGCTCGGCCTCTCGGTGCTCGTCGTGACTCACGATCTCGACAGTCTGCATGCCGTCTGCGATCGGGTTTCCGTGCTGATTGACAAACGTGTTAAGGTCGGCACGATCGAAAGCCTGATGCGCGAGCCGGACCCCTGGATCCAGGAGTACTTCCGCGGCCCGCGCGGCCGGGCGGCCCAGGCGGCGGCCGGTCACGGAGCGGGGACGGGAAACGGATAGAGCATGGAAACGCGCGCCAACTATCTGCTGGTCGGCGGCTTCGTCCTCGCCCTGATCGCGGGTTTCATGACCTTCGTGGTGTGGTTCGCCAAGTTCCAGTTCGATGTCGAGTTCCGCCGCTATCAGATCGTGTTCGACGGCTCGGTGACCGGTTTGAACCCCGGCAGCCCGGTACGCTACAGCGGCGTCAGGGTCGGCGAGGTGATCGAGGTCCGCCTGGACCGGGACAACCCGCAGAAGGTGCGCACGGCGATCGAGGTCGAGGCCGGCACGCCGATCCGCCAGGATACCGTGGCGAGCCTGGAGATCCAGGGCCTGACGGGCGGACTCTACGTACTGCTGTCGGGCGGCTCGGCGGATGCGCCGCCGCTCGTGCCCCGGCCCGGCGAGAAGCTCGCGGTCATCGCCTCGCGCGCCTCCTCGCTGGAGCAGGTCCTGGCCGGTGCGCCCGACCTTCTGGAGGGCGCGAACCTGCTGCTGGCCCGCGCCAACCGCCTGCTCAACGACGAGAACACCACCCACATCGGCCGGACCATCGCGAACATCGACCGCCTCACCGGGACGCTGGCCGACCAGAGCACGCAGATCGACACGCTGTTCGCCGACGCCGCGAAGACCATGACGAACTTGCGCGAGGCCTCGGCTTCGGTGGCCGAACTGGCCGGCACGCTGAAGGGCGAAAGCACGCGGCTTGTCAGCCAGGCGAGCGACACCCTGGCCGCGGCCGAAAATCTTGCGGGCACGCTCGGCCGGTCCGCCGACAGCATGAAGACGGACGTCAACGCCCTGGTCCGGGACCTGCGCGGCACGGCGACGGCGACCACCGGCATGGCCAGGGAAATCGAGGCCCTGGTCGCCGAGAACCGGGAGCCGCTGCGCGACTTCACCTCGGGCGGGCTCTACGACATCACGAACATGGTCGCCGAGGTGCGGGACTTCCTGGTCGGCCTCAACCGGGTGACCACCGAGGTCGAGCGCGACCCCGCCCGCTTCCTGTTCGGCAACCAGCAGCAGGGCTATGAGCCGGCCCAATAAGAACCGCCCGGGCCGCCGCCGCGTCCTCAGGGCCCTGGCGGCGGCGCCACTGGCCTCGCTCGCCGCCGCCTGCGAGGGCGTGGTGCCTGGCAAGGGCCCGCCGCCGATCCTCTACCGCCTGACGCCGAAGAGCACCTTCCGGTCTGACCTGCCGACGGTGCAATGGCAGCTGGTGCTCCAGCTGCCGCTAGCCAATGCCGGGCTCAGCACGACTCGGATCGCGCTCTACCGCAACCCGACGCACCTGCAGTATTACGCGCGGGCCAGCTGGACCGACCGGGCACCCAGCATGGTGCTCACCCTGATGATCGAGTCCTTCGAGAACTCGGGCCGGATTGTCGCCGTCGGCCGCGAATCTGTGGGCCTCCGATCCGATTTCGTGCTCAAGACCGAGTTGCGCGAGTTCCAGACCGAGTACTACGGGAGCGACGTCCCGGTCGCCCATGTCGCCGTCAACGCCAAGCTGGTGCAGAGCGCGACCCGCACGATCGTCGCTTCGAAGAGCTTCGACTGCCGGCACGAGGCCGGCGCCGACCGCCTGAGCGACGTCGTCGCCGCCTTCGACGAGGCGCTCGGCAAGTGCCTCAAGAAGCTGGTCGAGTGGACGCTCGTGACCGGCGAAGAGGCCGACCGGCGCAGGCGGCGCTCGTGACGATGCGGATCGCCGATCTCGGAACCCCAGCGCTGGTCCTGGACCGCGCCGTGCTGGCCCGAAACTGCGCGGCCATGGCCGCGCGCATGGCGAGCCACGGCCTGTGTCTGCGCCCGCACCTCAAGACCGCCAAGTCGGCCGAGGTGGCCAAGCTCGCCACCGCCGGACAGTTCGGCGGCATCACGGTCTCGACCCTGGCCGAGGCGCGCTACTTCGCCGCGCGCGGCTTCCGCGACATCACCTATGCCGTCGGCATCGTGCCGGCCAAGCTCGACGAGGTCGCGGCCCTCGAGCGCAATGGCGCGCGGCTGACCCTGATCGCCGACAGCGCCGAGGCGGTCGCCGGCGCGGCCGAGCGGGCCGGGGCCCTGGACAGCGTCTTCCGCCTGCTGATCGAGGTCGATACCGGCGGCTTGCGGGGCGGCGTCCTGCCCGAGTCCGGCGAGCTGCTCGACCTGGGCCGCGCGATCGAAGCCGCGCCGGGCCTGGCGCTCGAAGGCGTGCTGACCCACGCCGGGCAGTCATATGACTGCCGGAGCGTGGCCGAGGTCCGCACCGTGGCAGAGGCCGAGCGCGCCGGAGTCGTCACGGCCGCTAGGCGGCTGAGCGAGGCCGGCCTGCCCTGCCCGGTGGTGAGCGCCGGCTCGACGCCGACCGCGGTCCACGCCGAGAGCCTCAAGGGCGTCACCGAGCTGCGCCCCGGGGTCTATGTCTTTTTCGACCTGGACCAGGTCGGCATCGGCGCCTGCGGCCTCGAGGACATCGCGGTCTCGGTGCTGGCCTCGGTGATCGGCCACAACCGGCGGGCCGGCCGAGTGCTGATCGACGCCGGCGCCCTGGCGCTCTCCAAGGACGTCAGTGCCGGCGCGTTCATGAGCCGTGTCGGCTACGGCCTGGTCTGCCCGGCCGAGACGACCGTGCCGATGGACGGGCTTTACATCGCCGAGGTGCACCAGGAGCACGGCCTGATCGCGGCCGCGGAGGGCGCGCCGCCCTACGACGCACTGCCGATCGGCTCGAAGGTCAGGATCCTGCCCAACCACGCCTGCATCACCGCCGCCGCACACCCGGCCTACCACGTCGTCGACGGCGGCCCGAAGGTGATCGCCCGCTGGGAGCGCGCGAACGGCTGGTGACCCTTCGCCGCGCCGTCCCTATGTCCCGGCCGCCTTCGCTTCCGGCCGCTTGAAGCGCCGTGCCGAACGGGTGACAATTGGTGGCGGTCTCGGTCCTGTCCGGACGAGACCCTTTGGCAACCGGCCGATTGGACGTGGCCGAGCGCCACGTCGGGGAGGAGGGGATATGTCGACAACCAGTGCACGACGTTTCGTTGCGGGGCCCGCGGCGCGCAAGCTGCTCTTGCCGCTGGCGGTTATGGTGGCGGCGGGCGTCGCCAGCCCGGACAAGGCGCGGGCGCAGGAGGACACGCTTTGCATCCCGGTCGCCGCGGTGATCAAATCCGCCGCCGTTCCGCCGGGTGAGCCCTGTGCCAGCCCGGTCGCCCTGTGCACCACGGGCGTCATATCCGGCGGCGGCATCCTGCGGGGAACGACCAGCTTCACGGCGCTGGCCCTCGGGCCGGCCGCCGGCGAACCCGTCACGACCCTGTCCTATTCCGGCGAACTCGTGGTCACCACGAAACACGGCGCCATCACCTTCAGTGACGCCGGGATCTTCGACACCGACCCGGCCGTCAGCGCCTTCTCGGAGCTCGACAGGGTCGTGGACGGTTCGGGGAGCGGCAGGTTTCTCGGTGCCAGCGGCCTGCTGTTCATCGCCGGCACCGCGAGCGGCGGCGGCGCCGCCTTCGAGGGCGACATCAGCGGAGAGGTCTGTATCGTACCTTAGGGACCAAGGCGGGCATCGCCGGTCACCGTCCCTCCGCCTCGCCGGTCGCGGCCGAGCCGCCGGCCTTGGCGTCCTGGCGGGAGTCCGGGGTCTCGCCCGAGGGCTCCAAGGCGGCGGCGATCGCGTTCCGCCGCGTCCAGGCCGCGACCCCGGCCAGGGCTGCGAGACAAGCGCCGGCGGCGAGCGGCAGGCGCAGGCCGTAGACCTCCGAGAGCGCGCCCATGGCCAGCGCGCCCAGCGCCGGGCCGCCGCGGAAGATGAGCCCGTAGAGCGACAGCACCCGGCCGCGCAGGCGCCCCTCGACCGCGAGCTGCAGCAGGGTCTGGGTGCCAACGCCGCCGGCCACCATGGCAACGCCGGCCACCGCCAGGGCCGGCAGCGCGAGCCACAGGCGCTCGCTCGAGACGAAGCCGGCAAGCGCCAGCGCCAGGACCAGCGGGCTCGCGAGCGCCACCGACGTGAGCCCACGGTGACCGTCGCGCCGGGCCAGCCACAGCCCACCGGCAATGGCGCCCAGCCCCACGGTCGAGGTCATGGTCGCGAGGCCTTCCGCCCCGGCATCGAAGACCGCGTCGGCGAAGCCGGGCAGCAGCTCGACGAAGGGCCGGGCGCAGAGGCCGACCGCCAGCAGGAGCAATAGAAGCGGCGCGATGCCCGGGTGCCGCGCGGCGTAGCCTAGGCCCTCGGCAACCTCGGCGAGGAGGTTGCCGTGGCGCGGCGCTCCGTTATCTTCGTCCGGGGCCAGGCGGATGCGCGACAGCGCGACGACCAGCGCCGCGGTGCAGGCCGCGTTGGCCGCGAAGGCGGCGGCCACGCCGCCGATCACGATGACCACGCCGGCCGCCGCGGGCCCGACGAAGCGAGCCGAATTGAAGATGATCGAGTTGGTCGCGACCGCCGCCGCCAGATCGTCGCGCGCCACCAGGCTGGGGATCAGCGCCAGGCGGGTCGGCTGGTTGAAGGCGATGACGACGCCGTTGAACAGAGTAAGCGCCAGCAGCAGCCAGATCGTGATCAGGCCCGAGGCGGTGAGGGCGAAGAGCACGAGGGCCTGGGCCAGCATGATCGACTGGCCGAGCCTGAGCGCCCGGCGCCGGTCCCAGCGGTCGGCCGCCGCCCCGGCGAAGGGCCCGATCAAGACGGTCGGGAACAGGTCGGCGAAGGCGATCGCGCCCAGCCAGGCGCCCGATTCCGTGAGCTGCCAGGTCAGCCAGCCGACCGCCACGCGCTGCATCCAGGTGCCGACCAGCGAGACCGAGTTCCCGGCGACGTAGATGCGGTAGTTCGGGGTCCTGAGCGCGCGGGCGATGCGCGCGAATCCGGCGAGGGCGGGCATGGACGGCAGTATGGCATGGAACGCGAGACAGCAGGAGCCTTGCATCGGCGGCCCGCAGGCCCTACGTAAGCGCTTGTGACGGCTGCATATCAGAAGCCGGCAGATCTCGTGTAGCCGCACCGCGTCTTAAAGAGTATCTCCTCCAAAATATGCACCCTTGCCCCGCCGAAGCGCAGTGCTTCCGCGGGAACTTCAGTATAGGACGACACGTAAATGACCACAGGTACCGTAAAGTTCTTCAACACCACCAAGGGCTTCGGCTTCATCCAGCCGAGCGATGGCACGAAGGACGTTTTCGTACATATCTCGGCCGTCGAGCGCTCGACCCTCGGCCACCTGACCGAGGGCCAGGAGGTCCGCTTCGAGGTCCAGCAGGACCAGCGCGGCCCCAAGGCAGTCAATCTCCAGGCCACCTGAGACCTTGCGTTGAGAGGGCCGTCCGTTCCTTCGGGCGGCCCGACCACCTTCCCATGATCGGCTGGGCCCAACAGCCCCCCGTCCCATCTTCCGACCAGCAATATCGAACACCCCGCCGGGTAGATGCCGGCGCCGGGCTTCCTGCGCATGCGCGGAAAATTGGCGACCCCGACAGGATTCGAACCTGTGACCTACAGATTAGGAATCTGTCGCTCTATCCAGCTGAGCTACGGGGCCGCTGCCGGGTTTTATATACGCGCTTCCGAGGCGAAACCCAAGTGTGCGAAAGGCGGCCTGCGGCCCCTTTGCATGGGCTCGTTTGCTCAAAACAGGCGATCCAGCGGAATCATATAGTAGAGCGTGAGGATCTCGGTGCCGGGGTTGTCGTCGCCCAGCGAGGCGTTGGAGATGTGGCCGAAGGCGAGGCCCAGGCGCGGGCCGCCTTCGAAACGATAGGCGAGCTCGATCTGGCTGCGGAACTCGACCGTGTGGCCCAGGTCCTTGCCGCCGCCGTCGTGGTAGGCGCCGACGCCGAGACTGGGCGTCAGGCGAAAGCGCGGCCCCAGCGCGATGTCGGCCAACAGGCCGCCCAGGCCGTAGACCGCGCCGTCGCTGGTGACCTCCAGGCCGGCCCAGGGCTTGATCACCCAGAGCGTCAGGTCCGAGCGGTACTCCAGGCGGAAGTCCGCCGCCTCGTCGTCGCGCAGATTGATATCGTAGTAGCCGAGGCCGAGAGCGAGCAGCGCGGGGTCGCTCTCGTCGGCCCAGGCCGCGGGGACGAGCAGCAGGCAGGCAGCTGCCGCCGTCCAGAGCCTGCGCAGCAGCGCAGGCCTGGCGAGGCCGGCCCTCACTCGGCGTCCTTGAAGCGATTGGTCGCGGCGACCAGCGCGCGGCGAATGCCGGGCTCCATGGCCGAGTGGCCGGCGTCCGGGATCACCCGGTAGTCTGCCTCGGGCCAGGCGCGATGCAGCTCGTCGGCGGTGGCGATCGGACAGACCACGTCGTAGCGGCCCTGGACGATGGCCGTCGGAATGTCGCGGATCCTGTCCAGGCCCTCGAGAAGCGCGTTCTCGGGCAGGAAGATGTCGTTCGCGAAGTAGTGCGCCTCGATCCTCGCGAGGCCAAGCGCCATGCGGTCGCTGCCGAAGGCGGCCACGGTCTCGGGGCTGGGCAGCAGGGTCGAGCAGGCGCCCTCGTAGGTGCTCCAGGCGCGCGCCGCCGGTAGGTGCACCGCCGGGTCCGGATCGACGAGGCGCCGGTGGTAGGCCGCCAGGATATCGCCGCGCTCCTCCTCCGGCAGGAACCCGGCGAAGGTCCGCCAGGTCTCCGGAAAGATCTGGCGCATGCCGTAGAGGAACCAGTCGATCTCGGACCGGCGGCACAGGAAGATGCCGCGCAGGACCAGGGCCGCGACCCTATCGGGATGCGCCTGGGCATAGGCCAGCGCCAGGGTCGAGCCCCAGGACCCGCCGAAGACCATCCAGCGGTCGATGCCCAGGTGCTCGCGCAGCCGCTCCATGTCGGCGATCAGGTGCCCCGTCGTGTTGTCGGCGAGCTCTCCCAGCGGGGTCGAGCGGCCGGCGCCGCGCTGGTCGAAGACCACGATGCGGTAGTGCGCCGAGTCGAAGAAGCGGCGGTGGTCGGCCGAGGCGCCCGCGCCCGGCCCGCCGTGCAGGAAGACGACGGGCCGGCCCGCCGGGTTGCCCGAGACCTCCCAGTAGACGGCGTGGCGCCCGTCCGGCTCCAGCCGGCCGGTCTGGCTGGGCTCGATCGGCGGAAACAGGTCCTCGGCGGCCATCGCGTCCTCCCCAAGATTCGGCCGCTCCCCTATAGCGCAAGCACGGCGTTCCGCCAACGTCCTCTGCCGCCGCTCCCACTGGCCGGTCCTTCGTGCTAGCCTCCGCCCGCCGGGTCGGGCGAGGACGAGGGGACCGCATGCCGCGATTTTCGATCAACGTCAGCTTCATGCTGCACGAACACGCCTTCTTGGACCGCTTCGCGGCGGCGGCGGACCTGGGCTTCGCCGGGGTCGACATCCAGTTCCCCTACGACCATCCGCCAGAGGCGATCGCACAAAGGGCGCGGGCGGCGGGACTCGAGGTCGTGCTGATCAACCTGCCGGCCGGCGACGTGGCGGCCGGGGAGCTCGGCATCGCGGCCCTGCCCGGGCGCGAGGCGGAGTTCCGCGCCGGGATCGACCGGGCGCTCGACTATTGCCGTGCGCTGGGCGCCGCCCGCGTCAACGTGCTGGCCGGCCGGGCGCCCGAGGACGCCGATCCGGCGGCCTGCCGCGCCGTGCTGATCGACAACCTGCGCTTGGCCGCCGAGGCCTTCGCGCGCGAGGACATCACCGTGATGGTCGAGCCGGCCAACGGGCGCGACAACCCGGGCTTCCTGATCCAGACCACCGAGGACGCGCTCGAGGCGATCGACCGGGCCGGGGCCGGGAATCTTAGGCTGCAGTTCGACCTCTACCACCGCCAGGTCATGCAGGGCGACCTGATCCCGGCCCTCGAGCGCCACCTGCCGCGAATCGCGCATGTCCAGTTCGCCGACACCCCCGGCCGCCACGAGCCCGGCACCGGAGAGATCAACTTCGCCGCCGTCTTCGCCGCACTCGACACGCTGGGCTATAGCGGCTGGGTCGGCGCCGAGTACCGCCCGACCGGCACGACCGCCGAAAGCCTCGCCTGGTTCGCTCCCTGGCACACCCGCCGGGTCTGAGCGCCTTGCACAGGGATGCTCAGGCGCTCTTGCCGCGTATCCCCGAAGAGCAACTGCCATTATGATGCGGCCATGCGGGATTTCCTCGTTCCTCTTCTGCTCGCACTGCTGGCCGCCGGGGCCGCGGCGGCCCAGGTTGAAGCCGAGGCCCCGGCCGGCGAGACCGCGCGGGCGACCGAGATCGTCGACGGTGACACCCTGGTGCTGGAGGACGGCCGGCAGGTGCGCCTGGTCGGCATCCAGGCGCCCAAGCTGCCGCTCGGCCGGACCAACTTCGAGACCTGGCCGCTCGCCGAGGAGGCCAAGGCGGCGCTCGGCGCGCTCGCCCTGGGGCGGCCGCTCAGGCTCGCGTACGGCGGGCGGCGCATGGACCGGCACGGCCGGCTGCTGGCTCATCTCTATGCACCCGAGGGCGAGGGCGCGGAGCGCTGGATCCAGGGGGCGCTGCTGGAGCAGGGCATGGCGCGGGTCTACAGCTTCGCCGACAACCGCGCCCTGGTCGCCGAGATGCTGGCGCTCGAGCGGGCCGCGCGGGCCGGCCGGCGCGGCATCTGGACGAACCCCTTCTATGCGGTCCGCGCCGCGGAGGCCGCCGGCGGGAACCTCGGCACCTTTCAGCTGGTCGAGGGCCGCGTCCTTGAGGCCGCGGTGGTTCGCGGGCGCGCCTATCTCAACTTCGGCGCCGACTGGCGCGAGGACTTCACGGTCACCCTGGCGCCCGAGGTGCGCCGCCGCTTCGAGGCCGAGGGCATAGACCCGCGCGACTATCAGGGGACCCGTCTGCGGGTCAGGGGCTGGCTGAAATCCTACAACGGCCCCATGATCGAGGTCACTCATCCGGAACAGATCGAGGTGCTCGCACCATGACCGCTCAATGCGTCCGCCGCGTTGCCGCCTTGGTTCTGCTGCTGCCGGCCTTGGCCGCCTGCGCCGTGGCCCCGGGGACCGGGCGTACAATCTTTACCGGCGGGCTAACGCCGGAGAACGAGGCCAAGCTGGGATTCAAGGAGGACAAGAAGGTCCAGAAGGAGTTCGGCGGCGCCTACGACGATCCGGCATTGGCCCGCTACGTCTCCAGCCTGGGCAAGCTGCTCGCCCGCACCTCGGAAATGCCGGACCTCGCGTTCACCTTCACGGTTCTGGACTCGCCGATCGTCAACGCCTTCGCCCTGCCGGGCGGCTACGTCTACGTGACCCGCGGCCTGCTCGCCCTGGCCGACGACGAGGCCGAGCTGGCCGGTGTGCTGGCGCACGAGATCGGCCACGTCACCGCTCGCCACACCGCCGAGCGCTATGGCCAGACCATCCTCGCCCAGGGCGGTGCCTTGGGCGCGGGGCTTCTCCTAGGCGACGTGGCGGGCGACCTCACCGGGGCGACCACGATGCTGTTCGTGCGCAGCTGGTCGCGCGACCAGGAGCACGAGGCCGACCTGCTCGGCGTGCGCTACCTGTCGCGTGTCGGTTAC
>Ga0224508_10000954_pt1 | contig 26686 bp, 19 predicted proteins | sample SF_Jan12_sed_USG_4_FD_170157 | JGI IMG/M metagenome (GOLD analysis project Ga0224508, IMG submission 170157) | Sediment microbial communities from San Francisco Bay, California, United States - SF_Jan12_sed_USGS_21 | ecosystem: Environmental > Aquatic > Marine > Sediment | place: USA... | reverse complement strand
CCATCGCCCTCGGCATCCTCAGCGCGCCACCGGAGTCGCTCGACGTGCACCCCCACGTGGACTACCGCGTGTTCCAGGATATGGAGTTCCACCTGCTGGCCAACGACCCGGTCTTCGATGGTCTCGCCGGCATCATGACCTACACCTCCGGCTACGCGGAGGAGGAGACGATCCGCTGGGTAGGCCGGCTCTACCGCCACTACTGCATCGAGGGGCGCACCGATCGGCTCAGCCCCGATCCCTACATCCTGCCGCACGTCGAGAACCCGGACTTCATCCACGGCACGGCCGGATGGGAACTGCTCCCGGCGTCCGACGGGCACATCCGGCTGCGCACCATGGCGAAATCGGGCAAGTACGCCGGGCGCTACAAGGGCGGCGGCGCCGGCGATAGGTGGCTGGTGATGACGCGGGGCGGTGACGGCCCCAACACGGCACGCACGCGGATCGTGAAGCTCGAGCCTGGCCGGCTCTACTCCCTGCGGATGTACAGCACGAACCTCGTGCGTCCCGAAGACCAATACGGCAACTCGACCTTCGACGACATCTCGCACCTGAACATCGCGTTCGACGGCGCCGAGATCGACGAGGCGAAGAGCTTCGACCATCTCTACCGCAGCATCAAAACGAAGGGATCGATGTACTTCAACTACCACGTCCGTCGGTTCCGTCCCGTGGGTTCGACCGTGACGCTGACCATTTCCGACTGGGCGGGGCCGGATCGCCGCCACGGCAACATCGGACGCGACACCGCGATCAACTTCGTCGAAGTCCGACCGTACCTCGAGGACCCTTGATCGCCCCACGTGCCGACGTCCGCTTTACGCTACTCACATAGGTCATCAATGGTGTTTGTGGTGGTCTCGTCCGAATTAACCCGAGCCACGTCCACAAAGATATTACCCATGCCTCCCATCGCCTTGAGCGCCTCGGGCGAAGCGTTGATTCTTGGTGTGCATCGTGTCATGAGGTCTGCCGTCACCACCTGATCTGTCTGGCCGGCCGGGGCTGCGTCATGCAGGAGCGCAAAGACGAGGCGTCCGGAGTTGCCGCTCGTGAGTCGACCTTCGCTGACGCGTAAGCCATTTGAGGTCACGTTGTCTTTGCACGCGTAAGTTGTAACTTCACGGGGCAGATCTGGGCAGGGGAGCGTGGCGCATCGATGACATGGATCCCCTATCGTCAGGACCCAGTAAGTCTCCTCTTGTCCGCTCGGGTCATTAGGCAGGCGAAGCGAGGCTTGCTCCACACGGGCATGTTTCATGATGTCGCACAAACACGGCCAGCAGCAGCGGTAATAGTGTCCCACCACGCAGCGCCCCTCGTTGTCTTTGATTTTGACCCGGTCGTACCGCTCCCGGTTGCTAGGGCGAACGATTGCGCCACTCACTCCGCAGTAGAAACGGCTATATCGCTTGAACAGGTCATGGCTCGTTGCTAGCCGCTCGTAGATGTACTTGAAGAACTGCGGACCGCCGACGTTTCGCCCTCCATTTGGGAAGATCCGTGCCCAGTGATTGTCAAGCAGGTCCCTGAACAGGGCTTCATCCGTCGGGTTGTCCTCGGTTTCCAGTACAGGCAACGGTTTGGGGGGTTGCGCTGATGGCTGGTGCGCTGCACACCCCAGACAAAGGACTGAGATCGCTGTCCAGAGAGACAGGGCGTAGAGGTATCGTGCGCGGATTTGCGTCAATCGACTCGCCTGGCCTCGTAACCGCGAAACTCGAACCCGGTTACTTGTCCGTCCTCGACCGTGAAGTCCATCAGAAGTCCACCGCGGCGATCCTGAACCTGGAACTCAGACTGCGGCAGGAACTCCACACGGCCTTCGGTCCCGGCGCCTTCCGGCACGTCCGCGATCAAGCGGCCGTTGATGGCTTTCAATTCGATCGTACCCATGTTGGGGAACAAGGCGAGGCGTGACCTCGCGTGGGACCACTCAGGGAGTATCTCGTATGTACCGGCGATCCGCGCGAGCGCGGCTTCGCCGATGTCGACGCGCTTGCGCCGTGTCGGTCCGTAAGTGCCGTACGCGTCGAGCAGCAGCAGCTCAGACCAACCGTATGCCTTCGCGGCCGCCATCGGCACCAGCTCACACAGTGCCGATCCGCCATCGCCGTTGGTCAAGACGACAATGCCCCAGCCGTCGTCGACAGAAGCCGACAAACGGGTTCGGAAACCACGATTGGCACCGCGGATTCGGAAACCTCTATTGGTACCGCCGTGCCCAAAGCGCTCACCGTCTTCGCTCAGCCATACACCGAGTCCATAGCGTCTCATAACCGGCTTCAACATCTCACCGGCCAGACGCGACGACAGCAGGCTGTCCGGTTTGCCGGCACGCGATTGTTGAATCGCCAGTACGAACCGCGCCAGATCTTCAGCCGTGGTCCAAAGCCCCGCCGCGCCAATCTCCGGGTAGTTGTGGTAGCGACCTTTGATTGCCGAACCGTCAGTGGCGTAGGCTGTTGCCGCTTCGCTCTCGCGCTCCAGCGGTAGCGGTTGAACGTACGTGCTGTGCGTCATACCTGCCGGCTCGAACACACGCTCGCGAACGATCTCCGGGTACGGCTTGCCGGCGACATCCTCCATGAGCCGTCCAACGATCACGTAGCCGCCGTCCGAGTACTGCCAGTGGGTACCTGGAAGCGAGTGTACGCGAACCGGACCGGTGTTACCGCGACCCTCGAGGACGTCGATCGTGCTCGGCAATTTCGTGTTGCGTGCATACCCGGGTAAGCCGAGCACGTTGGTACCGGCGGTGTGCGAAAGCAGCCGCCGTAGCGTCACCGGTTGCTGATCCGTAAACTTATTGGTCGGCAGCTTCCAACTCTTCAGTTTCAGATTGACGTCTTCGTCGAGGTCGAGCAAACCGTCTTGAACCATGCTGAGCGCGGCTGTAGCCGCGACCGGTTTGCTGATGGACGCCGCTTGAAACAGGGTCTGAGGCGTCACCGCGCGCCCGGTCTCGACATCCGCGATACCAAATCCACGCGCCCAATCGATCTTGCCATTTCGAATCACGGCAATACTGACACCGGGTACATGATGTTCACGCATCAACTCGTCGAGCGTCGTCGTTTCTATCGGGTCGCCTTCGATGACCATGATGTCCGGCTGTAGCTGCTCGAGCAGGGCAGCAACGTTGCTCTCGGTGGGCTCCGCCCCACAGTTGCCCCCTCCCGCTTCCCGCTCCGCCTCCAACTCGGCCACTGCTTCGGCGGCGTGCGGGAACTCCGGATCGACCTCGAGTGACTTGCGATACCACATTATCGCCAAGTCGAGCAGGCCCATTTGCCGGTACACGTATCCCACGCTGTTATAGATGTAGGCCGAATCGGGGTAGAGCTCGGTCGCGATCCGCAGCAGGCCGATCGCCGGCTCGTACCGCTCTCCGGAGGCCATGCCCAGACCCTGCCCGTTCAGCCAACGTTCCGAGATGGCGGGATCGTCGGGCGACTGTTCGAACAGCTTGCGGTAGACCGGCAGTGCCTTCTCGTAGCCTTCGGCGATAAGGATCTCTCTCGGGGTCTGTTCATCGTCGGCCATCCGATAATGGTTCTTCGGCGAGCCGTTTCGCTGGATGAATTGGAATGTCGCCACCGAGCCCTCGACCGTGAACGTGATCGGCCAGGGCTGCTCGCGGCGCACGTATCGAGCTTCGCCAAGGTTGTGTAGCTCGTGCGCGTCGCCCCCGGCGTACTGCATGAACAGGCGGTCTTCTCGCCGCTCGATCGTGAATGCCTGCTCCGCGTTGTAGCGGTAGCGACCCGGATAGCGTTCGAGCGCCTCCGGCGGCACCTCGAGCTTCGGATGCGGAGCGTAGCCCGCCCAGCCGTACTCCTCGCCGATGGCATTGAGGATCTCGCCCGCCAGCTGCGGGTGGTTCGAGTTGATCATCACGACCGCGCCATAGCCCGCGGTGCGGTGAGCAGTCAGGCTGGCGCAGAAGCCCTCGTCCCAGCCTCCGTGGCCGAAGTACGGGGCACGATCGCGCCGCGAGAGCCCGAACCCGCGACCGTAGCCACTCGTCACCGGCTCGACCAGCTTCTCCGCAGTGGCGCGCTCGAGCACATCGCTGTCCCCACGCAGCGCGAGCTGGACCTCGATGGCGAAGCGGGCGAGGTCCTCGGCCGTCGTCCAGAGCCCGGCGGCGGCCATCTCCGGGTACGTGTGGCGTTTGCCATCAACCGCCGAGTGGTCGGGCAGGTAGCCCGCCGCCGCGTGTTTCAGCAACTTTGGCGGTAGCGGGTTGAGGAACGTGCTGCGCTCCATGCCCACCGGGTTCAACACCAGCTCGTCCATCAGAGCCGGGAACGGCTTGCCCGCGGCGTCGACCATCATCAACTGGGCGATCGTGTAGCCGCCGCCCGAATAGCGGTAGCCGTCGCCCGGCAGCTTGTCGACACGAATCGGGGCGGTGTTGGCCGGGCCCGAGCCGTCGAGCACCTCGATCGTCGTGGGCACGTCGTTGCCGACCGCGTAGCCCGGAAAACCGTGGACGGTCAGGCCGCCGGTGTGCGCCAGCAAATGCGTCAACGTGACCTTCGCTTCCTTCGTGAACTCATTGTCCGGAAGCTTCCAGCTCTTTAGCGTGTCGTTGATGTTGCCGTCGAGCGTCAGCTTGCCGCTGGCGACCATCTCCAGGGCGCCGAAGGCGGCAACGGGCTTGCTGACCGATCCCGCCTGGAACAGGGTGTCGCCGGTGGCCTTCTCGCCGGTCTCGCGGTCGGCGACGCCGTAGACGCGATAAGCGACGACCTTGAAGTCCTGGATCACGGCGATCGAAACAGCCGGCACCTCGTAGTGCCGCATGCGCTCCTCGAGGGTCCAGGGCGTGTCACCCTCGATCGTGACGTCGGGGCGCAGGCCGTTCTCGATGCGGGTCATGCGGTCGGAGGGCGCGTCTGCGGCGAGCAGGGGAACGGCGGCGAGCAGGAACAGCAAAAACCTCGGAATCGGCTTCATGGAGTTTCCCCTAAGCAGTGGGTACCGGGGTACTGGGATTGTCCATCGGGCTCGAATCGCATCACGACCAGGCCATCCTCTTTTTCGACTTCGAAATCTTGCGGTCGCGCGTTTCCGGGTGGCGGGGAAACAACGACGACGGTCTCCCCGTCAAGGTAGAAGAGCCCCTCACTGGTCATTCCCTTGAAACCACAGGCGCAATCCTCGATCACGAAATCAAACTGTGCCGGTTCTTCATCGGCCCGGATCACGATGTAACCCTCGTACCATTCACCTGGTTGGGTGTCGGCGCAGAAATCTCGACCTTCGATGACTATCGTGTAGTTGGGCTTCCAGGTTCCCTGGAGCTTCGCCTCCAGCGGCGACATCGGCCCGGTCGTTTTTTTCGGATTGTCGGCATCGCTTGGAGGCTCAGGTTCCGTCTCAACAGCCATGAGCGGAGCACCGACCAGCAAGATCGTCAACAGTAGAATCCGCATCACGCACCTCCACACTTCGGACGTACCGACAAACGTACACGCGATCCGCGTGAATTGAGACCACGGAACCGATCTGTGACAAGGTTGTTACCGAATCGGGGCTATCGTCCACTATCGACAACCAACGTCAAGGCAGCCTTCGAGGGAAGCGGGCTAAGTCGCTTCGTCTGTCTATCCTCCACGACGGCCGGGCCCGCACTCTCGAGGAAGCCATCCTCTGGCACGGCGGGGAGGCCGAGACCGCCAAGGAGAACTTCCGCACCATGCCCGCCGCGGACCGGGCCGCGCTCGTCAAGTTCCTGAAATCGCTCTAGCGAGCATTATTCATGAAAGTGAAGAGGACGGACAAATGCCTGAACACGGAAAAGGCGTGGTTGTGTCGGAGGATTTCGTAGCGGGGGATGCTGATGATATGCGGTTGGCCCCCCTCCTCCCGGTGTCCGCCGAAAGCGTATTCGACCTGCAGGGCACTCATGGTGTCATCCGTTGTGTTTGGGGGGCCGGATCTCGTAGAAGGGTTGGCTCGAGCAGGGCAGGGGCAGGTTGACATAGCACCTACCGTCCGCTCGAGTGGGCCCATCTCCGCTCCGCCAATTAGGGGGGGCTGTCCCCGCGTGGGCGACGGGTGGGGGTCGACCACTGATCCGCGGGTCTTGTTACACGGATGTGACAGCTTTCCGGCGCCGTCTCCCGCACCATACCTTCATGAAAACCGTCTGCGGAGGATCCGACATGAAGACACTGCGAATCGTCTCCCTCGTCCTTGCGGCGCTCCTGGCCGCGACCACCACGCTACCCGCGCAGGAGACCCGGCCCGAAGGCGCGCTCGAGTGCGAAGGGGACGGCCTGATTGCCGTCGTCGCCGATCAGTGCATGCACGATGGTGGGGGTTCGGCGTCGGGGGATTCCCTGGAGGTCTACTGCTACCACGGGACCGCGAGATTCTGCCTGTCGGGTGAGGAGTGCACTTGGCGTGGGGCACCGGCCGGCGTTAGGGAAGAGACTTGCTCGCGCGCCGGGCTCGATGACGAGTGGATGGCGACGGCGTGGTGTGACGGGTGGTCGGGCTTCCACGATTTCGCGTGCACGGAACAGGGACAGATCAAACTCCGGAAAGAAGGCCGGGCGGATATCCCTGGAAGCTGTGGCAGTGGCGAGCCCGACTGATCATTCATCGCCCGTACCGGTCAGTAGAAGGACCGGAATCCACGGCTCATGCGGGGGTTCACCACGTTCGCCAGCTTGGATCCGAATCGGTAGCTGAATCCCATCCTGAAGTGATAGCGGGAATCGGTCTCTCTCTGCCCCCGCCGGAGCAGGATGTCTTCGGGCGTCAAACCTTCCGCGGAAAGGAAGAACTGATCCTGGATGCGAGAGAAGCCGCCCGAGATATTGAAGTCGAGACCGCGGAACACTCGAACGTTGGCGCCGAGAGAGGTGTCCACCCTGTGGGTCGAGCTATCGTGAAAGTACTGGGTTCCGGCCACCTGGCCGAACACGCCTCCCCATGGCTGCTGGATGTCCAGCGCGGCGACCAGCCGGTGGCGCGTGAGCACCTCCTCTGTCTCACCCGTAAGCGTGATGGTCGCGTACTCGTTGCTTACGGACTCCACGGAGTACTGGAAGGTGAGGGTCTTTCGAGTGGACTCGTGGTAGGGGAACACACTGAATTCCGCGACGGGGCCCCCGATCATGGCAAGATCGATGTTGCTGAACGAGGAGTGGTTGGCCCCTGCAACCAGCCCCATGGACCAGTGGTCGCTCAGGCTCCAGACGCTCAGGAAATTCGTGTTGTAACTCTCTTGGGTGCTCACGAGGTTCTCGCCGTCGATCTCGAACTCGTCACGGGACGACCACCCGGATGTGCTCACGTTGAACTTGAGCCGGTCGCTGGTTCGGTTGGCCGAAACGAACCAACTGAACGAGCGGCCCTTCTGGAGTGCCTCGCTGTTGAAGGATCCATTGGCGGATACGCGGTAGACCCAGAGATTCCAGGGATCCTCCTCCTGACCTGCCTGTGCGGCCTGCTCGGAAGATTCTTCGTATGAAACCTGAAGCTGCTGTGCGAGGGGAGTCGAGGCGACGTACCGAACCAATCCGACTGCAAAGGTCTGCGTGAGCTTGTCCCTGACCTCAGTTTGAGTATCGTCGGGATCCGAGAGGTAGCTGATGGAGTCCGTTTCGGCGTCCAGCTCGCCAAGCCCGATAAAATCGAGCGTGTAGCTGGATCCCCCTCCTCCCGTCCCCTGCGCAGTGACCAGAAGATGTACTTGCGCGTCCTTGCGGTCACGCACCCAGTTGACCCATTTGATCTCCCGGCGGACGTGATCGAAATCACAGTGCCATGCACCACCCTGGCAGTCCAGGAAGACGTGGAGAGCACTGTTGTCCGAGAGCGGTTCGGATTCCTGGCCGTAAGCCGGGAGGTTCATCCATGTGAGCAGGAGGGTCGCGAGGAGGAGCGAGCCGCGCAGAACTTTCACGATCGAGAATCCTTTGGCGACCTGGCCGGGCGGGGCGTCATGGAGTCTCCCCTAAACAGTGGGTAGCGGGATACTGGGCTTTCCCATCGTGGCGCAGTCGCAATAACACGGTCGGCTCGTCCTCCTCGTCCCTTGTGAAGTCCTTGGGCCGCGGCTTTCCAGGGGTCGGGGCCCTCACGACGACGGTTTCCCCGTCCCAGTAGAAGATTCCCCTGCTGGTGTTGCCGTTCGGCTGGTCCGACTGAACGAGGATCACGAAATCGAGTTGTGCCGGTTCTTCATCGGTCCGGATCACGATGTAACCCTCGTACCATTCACCTGGTTGGGTGTCGGCGCAGAATTCTCGACCTTCGATGACTATCGTGTAGCCGCCCTTCCAGGTTCCCTGAAACTTCAACTCCTGCGCCGACAGCGGCCCGCTCGCTCGCTCCGATTGTGTCAGCGTCGCCCGGAAGCGCGGCTTGCCGTGACGCTCAAGCGCGTACGTCAGCCGCGTGCCGTCCTCCGACAGCGCAAGGAACCACTCGTTGGTCGCAGCCGCGGGAATCAGCTTGGCCGTGTGGGCGTCCGCGGGAAACGATTGCGAAAGTGGCGTGCCGGGTGCCCGGGTCGCGCCGCCGTACATCGTCACCTCGTCGGGTGTACCGTCGGCGTGACGGTGGTCGTGCTTCAACTCGAGCCCGCCGCCCGAGACACGGCGCAGGATCCAGGTGCGCGAGCGATCCTCGCCCACATGGAACGGGATGCGGATCACGTCGGGTCGGCAGTCCGCGATGTGCGCGACGAGAGGCTTGCCGCGGAAGGCCTCACCAGGATCTTCGGGGAACTCGACCCGACCCTCGAAGCGGGAGTCGCACAGCCGCGCCAGGCTCTCGAAGAACTGCGCGTGGGCCGGCACCGGAGTGTCGGCGGTCGCGGGGAAGGCGATGGCCAACAACAGCGTGAGGATTGACGATCTGATCATCGCTTCAACCCTCGGCCTACGTCGTCGCGGTCGCCGGCAACTCAAGACGGAACTGCGCCCCACCTTCGCTCGGGCTTTCGAGGGTCAACTCTCCTCCCATGTCGCGGGCCAGCCCGCGCGCGAGGGCCAGACCCAGGCCCACCCCGGGCACCGGGTCCGCGGGGTCTCTGCCGCCACGCTCGAAGGGATCGAAGATCGTCCGGGCCTGTTCGCGCGGGATGCCCGGCCCGTGATCGCGAACGGTCATCACCAGCGAACCGTTCTCAGCCGCGGCACCCAGATGGATCGTCGGCGACGCCGTGCCGTTGGCGTACTTCGCCGCGTTGTCCACGAGGTTGCCGAGGATCTGACCGATGGCCTCCGCATCCACCGACAGCGGCGTGTCGCCCGGGCCGTCGGTCTCGACCTCGAGCGCCATCGGCGTCGACTCGACTCGACGCTCGAGCGTCGGCTTCAGACGCGTGAGCAACATGCTCAGGTTCATCGACTCGTATCGACGCGAACCACCGCGTTCCTCGAGGCGGGCGTGCGTCAGCACGTTGGACACCATGGCCGATAGTCGTTGCGATTCTTCCTTGAGCGTCAGCAGGTATTGCCTTCGCTGATCTTCGGAGGTCACCAGGCCGTCGGCCAGCATTTCCGAGTACATCTGGAACGTGGTCAAGGGCGTGCGCAGTTCGTGAGTCACCGCCGAGACGAAGCGCCGCCGCCGTTCGCCGAGATCGATGCTCTTGCGCAGGGTCGCGCCCACGGCGACGGCCGCCACGATCGCGGCCAGCCAGGCCACGGTCAGGGCGGTGAGCCCAGCGGTGAACCGTGTCGTCTGCACCGCCGGCTGGGCTGACGCGACGATCGTCACCGGGATGTTCGCCAGCCCGCGACCCAGAGGATCGACCGGTTCGTTCGCCGCCACACGTTCGAGTTGCGCCTGGGGGAAAAGGTCGCGAATCTCGAATAGCAGCCGGTCGTGCAGTTGTGGCCAGTCGAGAACGAAACCCTGAACCAGCTTGCCGCCGTCCGATTCCGTACTTCTCAGGAACGCAAGCGCGGGCGCACTCGTGGGCGCCGGTGGATCCAGCCAGACGACCACCTGGCGGCCCGCCAGATCTTCGCCCGGCGGGCGCGGCACCCCGCACGCGACCCGCGCGTCGAACTCGTTCTGCGTCTTGGCCAACGGCGAGGGATCTCGTTCGGGATCGGCCAGTTTGTTATCGACCAGGCTGTCGGCTCCCGAAATCGCGGCGTGTACCGTCGCGAGATCCAGATGGCCACGATAGTCGTCCAGGGTTTCCTGCGCCGATGCGACCCGGCCTTCAGCGTCGATCTCGAAGCGCAGCTCGATGAAGTCCGATTCCAGGTCGGGCGACAGGTAGTCGGCACTGGGCCTCGCCGCCTCGCGTGCGAACAGGATGGCCAGCCAGGAGTCCATGCGCCACATCGCCAGGCGCAACGACTGCTGATAGTCGGTCTCTGCGCGTGCGCGTAATTCCCGGCGCTCGAGATCGACGACGACCCGCGTAGTCCAGATCAGCGCCAGCGCGACGACGACATTGCACGCGCCGAAGACGACCCACCATCTCTTGGAGCGGCTCACGACGGCTCCGGGGCCAGCATGTAGCCCTTGCCGCGCACGGTGACGATCAGCGCCGGGTTGGCGGCGTCTTGCTCGATCTTCTCGCGTAGGCGGCGGACGTGCATGTCCACCGCGCGAGTTTCCATCTCGCGGGTGTTGCCGCCCCAGACCCTTTGCAGCAGCTCCTTGCGATCGACCGGGCGTCCGCGGTTGACTGCGAGATAGCGCAAGAGACGGGTTTCGAGGTCGGAGAGTTGGTGGCCGTCGCCGTTGGTTAGCAGCACCTGGCCCAGTTCGAGATGCACGGTGCGGTCGGCGAGTTGCAGCTCACGCAGGTCGCTGGGCCGCTCAGCCGAGCGCCGCAACACCGCCTCCACGCGCGCCAGAAGCTCGGTGGCGCTGAAGGGCTTGACCACGTAGTCGTCGGCGCCGAGCTTGAGCCCGCGCACGCGGTCTTCCTCGGTTCCGCGCGCGGTGAGCATGATCACCGGCAACTGCGGGTGCGAGTCGCGCAGCTCGCGCAGGATCTCGAAGCCGTTCTTGCCGGGAAGCACCACGTCCAGCAGCAGCAAGTCCGGCGACGCGGCGCAGGCCGTGGCCAGCGCCTCGTCTCCCGTCGGACACTCCTCGACCGCGTAGCCCGCGTAGCGCAAGGCATCGCACAGCCCGCGCCGGATGGGGGCGTCGTCCTCGACTACCAGGATTTTCGTTTGCGCCAAAAAACCAACCCTCAGTGAGCTAGCACCCCTCGCAGGTGAAGCCCTTGGCCATCGCCTGATCTCGGATCACCTTGCGCATCGCCTCGCCGAGCCCGGCTTCGCCGATCCGGGCGGCGATCACTTTCTTGACGAACACCTCACGCGCCGCGCTCAACGACTGGATTTCACTCTGGATGCCCTCACGCTGCGCGCGCTTGGCTTCGATGAACTCGATGCTCTCGTCCACCGTCATCGATTGCATCTCCTCGGGCAGGTCGGCCGGGGACATGGCATCCCAGTCAAAGCCCTCTTCGAGCGTCTTGTCCACGAGGTCCCATGAGGCATTGTTGTACAGGGCGCTTCCCTTGGCCACGATGCGGCTGCCGCAGGATTGGACGCCCAGGCGCGACGCGTTGCTGTCCTGCGCTACCTGGTTGGCCAGGCCCTTCTGCCCTTTCTCACCGTAGGGAACGTACGTCGTGTTGAGCCTGCCGTTCAACTCGAGCAACAAATCGTCCTGCGGGGATGCGATCTGGATCGAGCCGATCGAGGGATCGATGGCGGAGAAGTTGCCCTCGCCGGCCTGAGCTACCTCGTGCCACTTCTCGACGACGCCCTGTTCGCGATTTCCGGCATACAGTGCATTGACGATGATGTCCCGATCACGCGCCGCGCGGGCCGCGATGCGAAAATCGTCGTCCTCGACGCCCTGGTCCGCCGATTCGTTGCCGGCCACGAACACCACGCGCAGGGCGTTGTACTCCGGCGACCAGCGCATGCCGTCCAGGGCTTCGTTCAGAGCGCGGCCGACCAGCTCCGTGCCGCCGCCGATCGTCAACCCCATCAACTCGGCGTAGACCTCGTCCAGATCGTCGGTCAGGTCCAGGTGCTGAATGATGAAGCCCTGGTCTTCGGTGGCCTTGTCCGTGCCGAAACTGACCAGGCCCACGCGCAACTCGGGCGTGGGCTTCATGCGGCCCAGTTCGTTGACGACATCCCACACGCGGGCCCGCGTGGCGTCGAGCAGGTTCTCCATGCTGCCCGAGGTGTCGAGCATGACCACCACGTCGACCGGACGTGTCTCCTGGGCGATTGACGTGGTGAAGGTCAGCAGCAGCGTGGCGAGGGCGGTAAGGACGGTTCGAATCGTTCCGGCTGTCGTCATCGGCGTTCCTCCGGGAAGTTGCTTTACGAGAGGAATGATGCCCAATTTCCGGTCGGAATGCTGTCACAGCCGTGTAACAACTGTCCGACGTGGCACTGGATGGGCCCACCAACTCAGGTGTCCAGGGCGCCCCTCGGGCGGCGCCGGAGCGCGTCGATCTCGTCGCGCATCATGCGCCACGCCATCAGACACAGGAAAAGCCCTCCCCAGGTTTTCGACAGGTCCTCGATCGAGAGCCGGAGCAGTTGCCTGGCCCCCATGAAGCCGTCCGCGTAGACCATGACCATGAACATCCCGCCGGCCGCCAGCAGGTAGAAACGAACGCTCGCGGACCGTTTGTCGATCTCGCCCAGAAACAACAGCGTGCCCATCTCGAGGATTCCCAGGCCGAGAATCAGGTACACGTCCGCGATGCCGAGGCGTTCGCCCAGGATTTCGTGAAACATGAAACGGTCGTCCAGTCCGAGGTACGCGAAGACCAGCACCTGCGAGAGGTAGAAGATCCGTCGTCGAGTGCTCTCGACCTCCAGCAAGGTCAGGCATATGCCGAAAATGAGCGCGCATGCCCACAGCAACGCCGTGGAGATCGTGGTGTTGACTGCGAAGAAGAGCACCGACCCTTCGATGTCGGCATAGTACGGTCGTACGTAGTCCTGGGAGTGCAACGCCTCTGCGATTATCAGCACCGCGCTGTACAGGGAAGCCAGCACGAAAACAAAAACCGTCCCCTTGGCTTTCACGATGCAACTCCTTGTTGGGCCGAGTATCATTGATCGGGGTTTCGGGATGCAAGCGCGCTCCTCGTCCGACCCTCGCGTCTAACGACCAGTTGAGACCATGCCAGAACGCACGCACTACCTCAACGCGGACTTCGACCTCGGGCTTCGTCGGCGACCGCGCCGGATCGACGGGCCGCAGTTGGTGCGTCAGGTGCGCGAGCTCTCCGCGCAGGCGTTGATCGGCGCCGGGGCGGAGGACGCCGCCCTGCTTCGTGTGGACGTGCCCGGCGAGTTTCTCGACTATCTCCACGGATCGGGAATCGAGACTCCCCGCGTGCTGGCCCATCCGGAGATCGACCCGCGATCACGCCTGCGCCCTTTTGGCTGGAGCGCGGAGGCGATCGAACTCAACAAGCGGCACGGTACGCCGGTGCCGCACCCACCTGCGGGCTGTCTGGCGCGTGTCAACGCGCGCAGCTTCGCGTTCGCGCTGGAGATGGAGTTCGGAACCCACGACTCGCGATTCGCGGTCGTCGACGAACGCGCCGGGCTGGAGCGCTTTCTCGCGGCGGCGGACTCGGCGAGTGAGTGGATCGTCAAGGCCGAGCACGGAAACTCCGGACTGGCCAACCGCCGGATCCGAGGAACGACGTTGAGCGACGCGGACCGACGCTTCGTCGACGGCCTGCTCGCCGAGGACGATCGCATGATCCTCGAGCCCTGGCTCGACCGTCAGCAGGACTGGTGTGTCGTGTTTGCCGTACCCTTCTCGCGATCCGATTTGCGTATTCACGAGACGACCTGCACGAGGGACGGCGCGTTGATCGGGGCGCTGTTCTCCGACGAGAACGATCTGGTGTGGCGGGAGGAGTTGTCGGCGACCGCGGGGCGGGTTGCGGCGAAACTGGAGCGAGAGGGCTATTTCGGGCCGGTCTGCTTCGATGCCTTCAGCTGGCGCGACGGCGAGGAGGTCCGGCTCCGACCGCTCGTCGACCTCAACTGCCGCCTGTCGATGTCCGACGGGGCCCATCGCCTGTGGCGGAAGATCGCGCCGGAGCGCAGCCTGTTCTATCGCTTCTTCAATCGACGCAAGCTCACGCTGCCGGACGAGATGGTGGCTGCCGCGGAGACGTTGGGCGATCTGCGGTACGACCCGGATCGTGGGGGCGGCGTCCTCTTCGCGTCGCCACTGCACTTCTCGAAATTGGCCACGATCTTCGTCGCCGAGCACCGCGACGGAATCCTTACGCTCGAGCGTGAGTTCCGCGCTAGATTCGAGGGCTGAGATGTCGGTGAACCTGCTGGTCATCGCGGGGCCCAACGCCAGCGGCAAGACGCGTCTGGGTGTCGAAGTGGCCCACGCGCTGCGCTCGGAGATCATCTCGGCCGACTCGCGTCAAACCTATCGCGGTATGGACATCGGCTCCGGGAAGGATCTCGAGGAGTACCGCACGGTAACGCCACCGGTGCCCTATCACCTGATCGACGTGGCCGACCCCGGCGAGGTGTACTCGGTCTACCACTTCCAGCGTGATTGCTACCGCTTGCTGGAGGAGAAGGCGAAGGACCCGCTATTCGCGGGAGGTCGCCCGCTGGTGATGGTCGGCGGGACGGGGCTGTTCGTCGAGGCGGTGATCCGCGGCTTCAGGATCCCCAACGTGCCGGAGGACGTGGAACTACGCGAGCGTCTGATGCGACGGGACCTCGAGGAACTGGTCGAGGAACTGCGGGAGTCCGACCCGGAGCTTCACGAGCGCACCGATCGCAGCAGCAAGAAACGCGTGGTGCGCGCGCTGGAGATCGCCGACTACGCCCGGCGAGGGCCGGTGCAGACCAGCCCGCCGCCCCCGGTGCGGATCGATCACGCCGTCTTCGCTGTCCGGGTGTCTGCCGAGGATGCGGAAAAGCGCATCGACACGCGACTCGACGAGCGGCTGGAACAAGGCATGATCGAGGAGGTGCGGGGTCTGCTGGACGCCGGCGTGTCCCCGGAACGCATGGCACAGATCGGACTGGAGTATCGCGAGGTAACGGCCTTCCTCACCGGCACCAAGACCGCAGAGCAAATGGTGCGGGACCTGCGACGCGAGATCCGCCGGCTGGCCAAGCGTCAGCGCACCTGGTTTCGCGGTCTCGAGCGCCGGGGCGTGAAGGTGACCTGGATCGACGCGGGCGGGGCCGAGACGATCCTCTCGCATCCGCTGGCGGCAAGTTTCCGAAGTTAGGCAGGAAGCCCAGGCGAGCACGCCCGACGTCCTGTCCCTCCAGGAGGTCGCCCCGCCTGTCATCGGCGACGCAGCCGCGCAATACCGTTTCCTCGGCATCGCAACTCGAATCGCTTATCGTCAGGAAACGGCGGCGACCTTCGCGACGTGAAGGATCACGTCTCCGCCCCCGGCTCGCTTGGCCCGGTACATCGCCTCGTCGGCCTCCCGAACCACGGCGGACGGCGTCCGCCGCTCCGGCCCCAGCAGACTTATTCCGATGCTGGACCCCACGCGCAACGTCCCCCCTCGATATCTTACGGGAACGGCCAGTGCTCGCTGGAGGTTGCGTGCGATGGTCTCGGCCCTGGATTTCGCGGCCTGGTGATCCGCGTCCAGGTGTTGCACCAGTACGAGGAACTCGTCGCCGCCCAGCCTGCCGGCGATATCTTCCCGGCGCTTTCCGGCGGCGAGTCGGCGACCGATCTCGGCCAGTAGAACGTCCCCCGCATCATGTCCGTGATCGTCGTTGACCGCTTTGAAGCCATCCAGGTCCACCAGGAGCAGAGCCCCGTAGATGCCGTGTCGCTGGCACGCCGCCATCGCGCGGCCGAGATGTTCGTATAACAAGCGCCGGTTGGGGAGAGCGGTCAGCGTATCGTGATAGGCCAGGTGAGTGATGTGACGGGAACTGCGTTCGTAGGCTCGGGCGAACGGCCTGATGACCCACAAGTAGATCGGGAGCGTGGATAGCGCAAGCAACAGGGCGCCGTCGAGGAAGACGATGGATGCGCGATCCAACTCGAGTTGGATGCGGCCGAGGAACCACATGATCAACATCTCGACAACGGAGATGATGATCGCGATGCGGAGCACCACCTGTCCGCTGGTCGGGACGACCCGGTCGACTTCCCCTGATCGCGGATTCTCGTGAGGATCGCGCACGATCATGATGGGGTCATTACGCTCCACTCCGACCCGGCTGTCAAGCCGACCGTTCGCGTGTCAGCGGCACACCATCTCGGACGATCAGGCTCTGTTCTCGGGAGGGCATGACCGAGGCCGAGATACCGATTTTGACGGTTTCCGGGGGCTGGGGTTGCCGGTCAAGGGGTTCGGGATCATGTATTGATAGGATGCTTGCGACAGCCTCGCACGGGAAGGAACATGTTCGAAACTGCCGAACTCGGCCAACGGGTCTCCAAGGACGAGTATCGCAAGCGTGAGCCTGCGCTGCGCGAGCAGTTGCTGGAGGCTCAGGCCACCCTTCGCAAGGCCGGCTTCCCCGTCATCGTTTTGTTCGCCGGCGTGGACGGCGCCGGGAAGGGCGAGACGGCGAACCTGCTCAACGAATGGATGGATCCGCGCGGGATCGTCACGCGCGCCTTCGACGCCCCGACCACCGAGGAGTCGGAACGGCCGTACCTCTGGCGCTTCTGGCGCGACCTGCCACCGAAGGGACGCCTCGGCATCTTCCTCAGTTCCTGGTACTCGGACCCCCTGCTTGAACGGGTCCACGGCAAGTCGGACAACGGGTCGTTCGACGCCAGGTTGGACGAAATCGTCTCGTTCGAGCGCACTCTGGCGGATGACGGGGCGCTGATCATCAAGTTCTGGATGCACCTGGGGAAGAACGCCCAACGCAAACGTTTCAAAGACCTGGAGAAAAACCCGTTACAGAAGTGGCGCGTGACCAAGAAGGACTGGGCGCACTGGAAGTTGTACAAGCAATTCGTCGCGGCAGCCGAGCGACTGATCATGCGCACCAGTACGGGTGACGCTCCTTGGATGATCATCGAGGGCGCGGATCCGCGTTACCGTAGTTTACGAGTCGGTTCCGCGTTGTTGGACGGGATGAACCGGCGGCTCGCCGAGCGGGCCTCGCAAAGTGCTGTTCCCACAACGAACGGCGACGCCTTGTTTTCCGCCCCGACGACGATCCTTGCCGGCCTGAAGACGGGACGCACCCTGGAGAAGAAGGACTACCGGAAGCGCCTCAACGAGTTGCAGGGACGGCTCAACCGCCTGCACCGCTCCGCCAGGGACCGGAAGGCTTCGACGATCCTGGTTTTCGAGGGCTGGGACGCCGCGGGAAAGGGTGGAGCGATCCGCCGCATCACCGCTGCGCTCGACGCCCGCGACTACCGCGTGATTTCGATCGCCGCCCCCAGCGACGAGGAGCGCGAGCAGCACTACCTCTGGCGCTTCTGGCGGCACCTGCCGCGAGCGGGACGATTCACGATTTTCGACCGCAGTTGGTACGGTCGTGTGTTGGTCGAACGCGTCGAGGGCTTCGCCACCGAGCGCGAGTGGCGTCGGGCTTACGCCGAGATCAACGACTTCGAGCAACGGCTCGTGGACCACGGCAACATCCTGGTCAAGTTCTGGATCCACATCACCAAGGAGATCCAGGAAGAACGTTTCAAGGCGCGCCTCGACGTGCCCCACAAGAGCTGGAAGATCACCGACGAGGACTGGCGCAATCGCGAGAAGTGGGACGACTACGAAATCGCGGTTAATACGATGATCGAAAAGACGAGTACGCGGACCGGCCCCTGGGTCTTGGTCGAGGGCAACGACAAGCGTTTCGCCCGCATCAAAGTCCTCGAAGCGGTGTGCGAAAATGTGGAACGGTCCCTTGGAAAGACGACGACGGAGTAACGCGATGAGCAGCCCGATCAAACCTGTACCGGACAGTCCGAAGAAGAAGAGGGACAAACCCGCCACGGGAACGGCGGCGAGGACCGACCTGAGGGTGCTTCCCGCGAAGGACGCCGAACCGTCGTCGCGCACTCCGCCTCATCCGGGCGAGGTACCGGTGTTCGACCCCGAGCGACCGGCGGACTTCCGGGCGCCCGAGTTTCTGCTGAACCGCGAACTGACCTGGCTGAACTTCAACTACCGGGTGCTGCACGAGGCCGCGGACGAACGCACGCCGCTGCTCGAGCGGGTCAAGTTCCTGTCGATCGTCGGTTCGAACCTCGACGAATTCTTCATGAAGCGGATCGGCGGTCTGAAACAGCAGGTTGGCGCCGGCCTACACGACCTGACGGTCGACGGGCGCACGCCGCAACGGCAGATCGACGAGTGTTCCAGAGTCGTGCGAGACATGGAAAGAGAAAAGCGCCGGGTCTTCGTCGAGGTCGACGATCTGCTCGGGAAACGCGGCATCCGCCTGACGAGTTTCGAGGACGTTTCAAAGAAGCACCAGCAGAGACTGCGGGAGGACTACCTCGAGAACATCTACCCGCTGGTGACCCCACAAGTCAGCGATCCGGCCCACCCTTTCCCGTTCATCTCCAACCTCTCGACCAATCTGCTGGTAGCCGTCCGGCACCCGGACGATGGCGACCAGGCGCTGGCTCGGGTCAAGGTGCCGGTCGGCCCTGGGATCCCACGCTTCATGAAACTCGAGGGACGCAACACGTTCGTAACGTTGGAAAGCGTGATGGCGGGCAACCTGGACCTGTTGTTCCCCGAGATGATCGTGGAAAGCTGCGAGTTGTTCCGCGTGACGCGCAACGCCAACACCGAACTCGACGAGGAACGCGCCGACGACCTGCTGGCAATGATCGAAACCGAGTTGCGCGAACGGCGGCTGGCCCCGATCGTGCGGCTCGAGGTAGCCCGCGGGATGACCCCGCTGCACCGCGGGATGCTCGCTGCGGAACTGGGTCTCGACGAGCAAGCCGACGTGTTCGAGGTCGAAGGTTTCATGGGCATGCGCGACTTGATGGAGATCATCGACGTCGACGGATCGGCCGACCTGCACGACGTCCCGCACCACCCGATCGACCATCCCGACCTACAGTCCGACCGCAACGTCTTCCATATCATTCGTGGCGCCGGATCGATCCTGCTACACCACCCCTACGAGTCTTTTTCGACGTCCGTCGAACGTTTCCTGCGCGAGGCCAGCAACGACCCGAAAGTGCTTGCGCTGAAGATGACGCTGTACCGCACGTCCGCCGAATCCCGGGCGGTTGAGTTCCTGATCGACGCGGCGCGAAACGGCAAGCAGGTCACCGTGGCCGTCGAGCTCAAAGCTCGCTTCGATGAGGCCGCCAACATCCGCTGGGCCAACAGGCTGGAACAGGCGGGCGTGCACGTGACCTACGGCGTCGTCGGTCTGAAGACCCACTGCAAGGCGATCCTGGTGGTCCGCCGCGATTACAGCGGGCTGCGACGCTACGCGCATGTCGGCACCGGCAACTACCACGTGGGGACGGCCCGGTTGTACTCGGACCTGGGACTCCTGACCTCGGACGAGGCCATCGGCAAGGATCTGACCGAGTTGTTCAACTACCTGACCACCGGCTTCAAACCCAAGCGCAACTTCAACAAGATCCTGCCCGCGCCGAAGGTCCTCAAGCGGCAGTTGCTGGAAAAGATCGAGCGTGAGATTCAAGGGCACTCGAAGAAGTCTCCGGGGCTGATCCGCTTCAAGATCAACGCCCTGGAGGACGTGGACGTCACCGCGGCGCTGTACCGGGCCTCGCAGGCCGGTGTCAAGGTCGACCTGATCGTGCGAGATTCCTGCCGCCTGCGGCCCGGGATCCCCGGGCTATCGGAGAACGTGCTCGTGCTCAGCATCGTCGGCCGGTTCCTAGAGCACGCCCGCGTGCTGTACTTCCGCAACGGCGGGGACGAGGAGTACTTCATCGGTTCAGCGGACTGCATGAAGCGGAACCTCAACAGCCGCGTCGAGCTCTACGCACCCGTCGAGGCAGCTCCGTTGCGCGAAAAACTGAGCCACTTCTTGGAGTTGCAGTTGAACGACCAACGCAGCGTCTGGGAGATGCAGCCCGACGGCAGCTACGTCCAGCGCCGTCCGGAAACCAAGAAGACGTCACGCAACTCGCAGGAGTTGCTCATCGAGTGGTCGGAGAAACGCCTCAAGGAGGCGACGCGACTGCGTCGCCGCAAGCCGAGTTCGATCAAGCGATCCAAACGTTGATGCCGTCGGAAGGGGTTCTTGGGCCGGACCCGTGTAGAAGCCACTTGCGCGAATGCAGAGAACGGGAAGCCGCCGACCGTGGAGACACGGCAACTCGTGGTCAGTGCGGTTTTGACCGACGGTGTCGCGCTCGAGTTGACCAGCGTGGTTGGGGTGGCGGATATAGCCGGGTACGTCGAGCTCGAAGCAAGAGTCCTGCGCTAACGTCGCGCGAGCCGTTCGACGGTGTTATTATCGCGAAGTTACGAGAGTCGCAGCGCCCCGCAACGGCAACACCGGATCAGGAGACGATTCAATGTCCACCCGTCTTGACCTGTCGAAGCTCAGCCTCATGGACGCCCTCGACCTCGCGAAGCTGATCGAGATGGAGGCGCACCATCGTTACCTGATGTTCGCCTCCCAGCTCGGCACCTGCGGTGGTTACGATGCTGGAGCCTTCTTCGCCACGATGGCCGAGAACGAGGCCAAGCACGGCCGTGAACTGGAGGCCCGGCGCAAGACCCTGTTCGGTGATGCCCCCGCGCGCGCGACGCTGGACGACCTGTTCGACGTCGAGGCCCCGGACATGGGGGCGACGCGCCGCGGTATGTCCACCGTCCAGGCGTTCGAGGTCGGGCTCGCCGCCGAAAAGAAGGCCTACGACTTCTACGACGGGGCCTTGGCCGGCGTGACCGATCCTGACGTCCGCGAACTGTTCACGGAGCTTCGAGACGAGGAGACCGAGCACGTAGAGTTGCTGCAAGAGGCAATGGCCAAGCTACCGCCGAGCGCCAACGACGTGCTCGAGTTCGACGCCGACGAGGCCCCCTACCTGTAGCGCCTCTAGTCGCCCTCGCGCACCAGCCGCATCCCATCGCCGGCCTTCTCGTCGAACTCGGTCGGGCGCGGGTCGCCGGGCGACGGCGCGCGGATCTCGATCACATCGCCGTCCCAACGGAAGATGCCCTCGCTCGGGTTCTACGTGGGTTATGCCGGTACTCGCACGCTCGACCAGAACTACGAGTTGCAATCGTCGGACCGCCAGGCCTTCTTCAAGGCCTCGTATGCGTTCCGCCGCTGAAATTGCCGGAGCGAACGAAACGGAGGCTTTCGACATGAACCACAAACGCAGACGACCACGGAACCGATGCGCCGGTTCTCCTCCGAGCCTCAGAAGAAGTACCCGTCGACCCGGCCGTCGACGAACACCAGCGTGACGTTGTCGAAGACCTCATCCTCGCGCGCGACCTCGAACAGGTAGCGCCACTGCGTGCGCGGCGGTTGCTCCTCGATGACGAGCGGTTCACCGAGCGCGGCACGGACCTCGACCGGCGAACGGCCGATGACCAGCGTGCGCAGGTCGGGTTCGTCGAAGACGCGCGCCTCGCAGCACAACTCGACGTCGACGAGGACCCCCGGCGTCTCTCCGCCCGAGCGACACTCGACGACGCTCGCCTCGAGCACCCGCGGCGGTTGCGTGCTGCGCGGAACGGCGGCCTCGCAGCCCTTGCGGTAGTGCGCACTGTCCAACTTGGACTCCGCCTTGCCGATGATCGCCTGGCAGTCTTCCGCCTCGGGGTAGTGCAGGCCGCTCACGGCGGTCCGAGTGCGCCAGTCCGGGCAGTCCGGTCCGTCGGCGCGGATCACGGTTTCGGGCTCGGGTTCCGCCACCGGCTCCTCCACCGGTGCGCAGCAGACCTCGATGTCCAGGAACACGCCCCGGCGATCGGTGGTGATGCATTCGGTGACGCGAGCCGCGAACACGGCGGAGGCGTCCGCCCCGCCCGCCGCGCTGCAGGCCCGTACGTAGTGCCCGCTGTCGAGTCTCTCCTGCGCCTGCGTGGTCGCCTCGGCGCAGTCCTCGGTCGGGTAGTTGAGATTGGTGACCGTGGCGACGGTGTGCGACGGCGGGCAGGCCGGAGTGGCCGGCGCCGGAGCGGCCGGCGGTGGTTCTTCCTGCGGCGGCGAGGACGGTGTCTCGGTCGATCCGCCGCACCCGGGCAGGGCGAGAGCGAGTCCAACAACCAGGGCTGCAAGGAGCGGTCCGCGTTCAAACATCATGCGGTAAGTGTATCCGATTTGGTTCGTATCCGTGTAAGCCCGGACGGCGTGTAGCTTCGACAGGCACCTTGGTGGACGGTCACCTGGTGATCTGGAGCAACGGAGAAATCCGTCTGGCCAAAGCCTCTGGCAAGGCTTATGAAGAAGTTCGATCTCGGGTTTGTTGGAGACCGGGACAGCTTCGTCGCGGTACGCCTCTCGATCGGGCTCTAACAGGGACAGACTCGTTTTTCTTGTCCTTTTGACACAGAGCCGGCATGACGACTATATTTCTTGCTCATGCGCTATTCGCTCGTCATGAAGACCCTGACAGCCGTTGCCCTCGGCGTCGTGCTACTGGGTCACTTGTCTACAGTGGGTGCAGGAATACTGCTTTGCATCGGGGATGGAAGTGACCCTGATTGTTGTGGCGAGGGCCAGGATGAGGCGACGCAGCTCCTTGACGGGTCCGATTGTGGCTGCTGCATTACGGTCGACGCGGTGCCATCTACCGCGAACGCCACTTCTTACAGGGCGCCACTCGCCGTCGTATCCGGGTCGGCATTCCTTCGGAATGCCGCCTCGCTCACGGGTACGCGTGTTCCCGGATCTCCACTCGGCGACGCCGGTGAGACGGGTCTCTCCTCATTGCGCACCGTCGTTCTGTTGATCTGATCCCGCAACGGCTGGGCGCTCGACACGCTTGATCGCGAACGGTCACGACCGCGCCCACAGACTCCGCCAGCTTCGCGTTCCCGCAGCCGCATCGAAGACGGTGAGGCGCGGTGCAATGGAATCTGGGCGTTGCCCGAGGCGCCCTCCCAGGAACGTAATTCGAGGTGAGCAATGCGAATCAAAAGAACGACAGATCTAAAACAACATCGAGTATTACTTGCGGGCGTTGCGACAACTCTGCTCCTGCTCTCAGCCTGCTCTCCGGCCGGCGAGCAGGCCACGGGGAGTCCCGAGCCGGCAGAGTCGGTAGGCGAGGCGGAGGTCCATGGCGCGACGTGCGCCGCGCATGGTGCGCCCACGGAAACGTGCTTCATCTGTGATGCCGGTTTGCGTGACGAAGGACGACTCTGGTGCGGCGAGCACGGTCGTTACGAAGACCGGTGTTGGGAGTGCCATCCCGAACTGCAAGACGAGGATCGACTCTGGTGTGAGGAGCACTCGCTCTATGAAGACGAGTGTTTCCTTTGTCATCCGGAGTTGCTCGAAAAGGGTGCGGCGGGATCCTCGGAAAGCAACGAGGCCGTCGCGTCGGAGCTGATGTGCAACGAGCACAGCGTGCCCGAACAGGAATGCGGTATCTGCCATCCCGAGTTGCTTGCCCAGGACGTGCCACGACTCGGCCTTCAAGTACGCCTGCCATCGGCGAGATCCGCAGCGAAGGCGGGCGTCGTTGTGGGCGCGCCCGATGTGCAGCCGATGGGGGACGGCGTGAGTTGTTTGGCCGAGCTCGCGTTCAATCAGAACAAGATGACGAAGATCACGTCGCTCGCACGCGGTGTTGTCCAAAGCGTCAAGGTGGATCTGGGCAGCCGAGTCAAGAAGGGCGACCTCCTGGCAACCCTGACCTCCGCGACCATCGGTGAAGCGCAGGGCGATTACCTCCGGACGCTGGCAGAACATGAGCTCAGCGAGACGGAGCTCGAGCGTCAACGCAGCCTGCTGGCCCAGGGTATCGCGTCCGAGAGGGACTATCAGGAGGCCAAGGCAGCGAACCACGTATCGACCGCGGCCGTGCGACAGGCGCACCAATGGCTAATGGTGCTCGGGTTCGGCGAGGTCCAGATTCAGGCACTTACCATCCAGCAGAGTACTCCCGGTGTCCTCGAGCTGCGGGCACCCTTCGAAGGTGAGATCGTCGAGCGCACCGCTGTCCAGGGTGCAGTGGTGGAGGAAGCTGATTCCCTATTCACCCTCGCGGACACGGCCTTACTCTGGGCCACGGTGAACATTCCAGAATCGCAAGTGTCACGCGTCAGGACGGGGCAGACGGTGGAGCTCACGGTCGAGTCGCTGCCCGGTCAAACTTTTGTCGGAACAATGACGTGGGTCTCGCCGACGGTAGACGACAGAACTCGCATGGTCCAGGGGCGGGTCGAAGTCCCGAACGCTGCCGGACTCTTGAAGGCACAGATGTTCGTGCGCGCACGTATTGTGACCGCCCACGCGGACCGGGCTGTAGTCGTCCCGCTTTCGGCCGTGCAAAACGTGACCGGAACCACGATCGTGTTCGTGAAGTCTTTCGATGACCTCTTCGAAGCCAGACCGGTGACCCTTGGAGCCAAGCAGGGTGGCCAGGTCGAGATTGTCTCCGGCTTGCGGGCACACGAGTCCGTGGTCGTTGCCGGAAGCTTTGCGCTGAAGTCCCAACTCCTCGCCTCACGGTTGGGGGCGGGTTGCGTCGATGAGTAGATCGGGAGGTCGCTAGACAACCATGCTTGACTGGATCATCCGCTTCTCCCTGAGCAATCGGCTGTTGGTCTGCCTCCTCTCGGTCGTGCTGGTTGGCCTCGGTGCCGTGGCGCTGAAACGTCTCCCGATTGATGCGTTCCCGGACACGACCCCCGTGCAGGTCCAGATCAACACCGTGGCGCCATCCCTGAACCCACTGGAGATCGAGCAGCAGATCACCCAGTTCGTGGAGCTATCGATCGGTGGCCTGCCGGGTCTGCAAAACGTCCGCTCCGTATCGAAGTTCGGGTTTTGCCAAGTGGTTGCCACGTTTGACGATTCGGTCAGCATCTATCTGGCGCGTCAGTTGGTCAGTGAGCGACTGGCGAGCGTGGAGCTGCCTGAGGGCATCCGTCGGCCGCAACTCGGGCCGATCGCGACGGGCCTCGGGGAGGTATTCCATTACCTCGTATCGACGGACAACCCCGAACGCTCTCTCACCGAGCTACGCGAGTTGCATGACTGGGTCGTGAAGCCGGAACTTCGCAAAGTGCCGGGCGTGGCTGAAGTGAATTCCTGGGGTGGATTCGAGAAGCAGTTCCACGTGATTGTCGAGCCGGAGCTATTGATCAAGTACGGCTTGACCTTGCACAGTGTCTTCGGCGCTCTCGAGGCAAACAACCGAAACGTCGGCGGCGGACAGGTCGTCACGAGCGGCGAGGCGTTGCTCGTCCATGGCCTCGGTCTTGCCACCACGGTCGAGCAGATCGGCAGCATCGTCGTGGTGACTCATGACGGCACCCCCGTTCGCGTGCGCGACATCGGCCACGTCCAGATTGACCACGAAGTCCGCCGCGGCGCCGTGTCTGCGGATGGTGACGGTGAGCGAGTGTTGGGGCTCGGTTTCATGCTCATGGGTGAGAACAGCCATGTGGTGACGCGCGAGCTGAAGAGACAGCTGGCCGAGGCGCAGAAAGCCTTACCGGACGATGTGCGGCTGGAGGTCCTCTACGAACGGACCGACTTGATCGACAAGGTGATCCGCACCGTAAAGCACAATCTGTTGGCCGGGGCGTTGCTGGTCATCGTCGTTTTGTTCGTGTTCCTCGGCAACCTTCGAGCCGGCCTGATCGTGGCTCTTGCGATACCGCTGTCCATGCTGTTTGCGGGGAGCCTGATGGTTCAGACGGGCATTGCGGCCAGTCTGTTGAGTCTCGGCGCCATCGACTTCGGACTCATCGTCGACAGCTCCGTCATCATGGTGGAGAACTGCGTGCGCCGGGCAGCCCATCGCCAAGACAAGCCGTGGATGGACACCATTCGTGACGCGGCTATCGAAGTACGGAAGCCGACGATGTTCGGTGAGTTGATCATCATGATCGTGTTCCTGCCGATCCTCGCGCTCGAGGGGGTCGAGGGCAAGTTGTTTCGACCGATGGCGCTGACGATGATTTTTGCGCTCATCGGTTCGCTGCTCCTATCCCTGTCGTTGATGCCGGTGTTGGCGAGTCTCTTCCTTCCCAAGAGGCTCAAACAGAGCGAGCCCTGGCTGGTGCGCCTGGCACACCGAACTTACGCGCCGATTCTGGATCTCGCGTTGCGCTTCCGCACAATCACCTTGGTGGGTGCGACCGTACTCGTCGTCCTCACAGTCGGCGTTGCCACACGCACGGGTAGCGAGTTTCTCCCGAAACTCAGTGAAGGCACCCTCGTCGTGAACGTCATTCGGTTAGCCGGCGTCCATGTGGACGAAGCCGCCGCCTCGAATACGCTCCTGGAACGACTGATTCTCGAGGAGTTCCCCAACGAGGTCGAGCGAGTCTGGAGCCGTCTTGGCACTGCGGAGATCGCGACCGATCCCATGGGAATCGAGCTAACGGATATCTTCGTGGCGCTGACGCCGCGAGCGGAATGGAAACGGGCGAAGACCCAGCAGGCACTGGCTGCCGAGATCGAGGGGGCGATGAGGGACTTCCCCGGTATCAACGCAGTGCTCACGCAGCCCATCGAGATGCGCATGAACGAGATGATCGCCGGAATTCGGTCCGATATCG
>Ga0224508_10000953_pt1 | contig 26729 bp, 28 predicted proteins | sample SF_Jan12_sed_USG_4_FD_170157 | JGI IMG/M metagenome (GOLD analysis project Ga0224508, IMG submission 170157) | Sediment microbial communities from San Francisco Bay, California, United States - SF_Jan12_sed_USGS_21 | ecosystem: Environmental > Aquatic > Marine > Sediment | place: USA... | reverse complement strand
TACAAGGCGCTGGAATACTTCCTGACGTTCATGAGCAACGGTATTCCGATCAACGCACCCGGGGTGCGTCAATAACATCACCCCACACCGCGCCGAAAACAAAGCCCGGCAATCGCCGGGCTTTTTTTGTGCGGCAGGCCGGCGAGGGTATTACGGGCCAAGGGGTCGAATAGCCATTCATCTGCTATTCTGACGCCGCCGTACCCGGCAAAATAGCCGACCACAGAATACCAGGAGTCAGGCCGTGAACGAGTTCAACTATGAAAATGGACGCCTGGACCTGCCCTTCGTGGGACACTGCACCTTCGCCAAAGCACCGATCTGCACGGACTGGGAAAACATCGACGCCGACGTGGCGATTCTGGGTGTGCCGAACGACATGGGCACTCAGTGGCGGTCCGGCGCCCGCTTTGGACCGCGCGGTATTCGCGACGCGTCCACCTTGTTTTCTTTTGGCCATGGCGGGGCCTACGATCACGAACGCGATACGCTGTACCTGACCCGCGAGGAATGCCGCATCGTCGATGTCGGCGATGCCGACATCGTGCACACCGACATGCAGAAAAGTCATGCGAATACTGAGCTTGCGGTGCGCAAGATCCTGGCCAGCGGCGCGATGCCGGTAATCCTCGGTGGCGATCACTCGGTGCACGCGCCGGCCATGCAGGCCTATGCCGAACGGCCGCCGCTGCACATAGTGCACTTCGACGCCCATTTGGATTTCGTCGACGAACGGCATGGGGTGCGCTACGGACACGGTAATCCACTGCGCCGCGCTTCCGAACAACAGCATGTGACCAGCATGACGCAGCTGGGCATACGCAACGTGTCGTCCTCCAACCGCCTGGACTACGAAGCGGCGCGCGCAGCAGGCTCCGACATTCTATCGGTGCGTGATGTCAGGGCATTGGGCAGCGCGGCAGTCGTGGAGCGAATTCCCGATGGCCTCGATTATTACATCACCATTGATATCGATGGTTTCGATCCCTCCATCGCGCCAGGAACCGGCACACCCAGCCACGGCGGTTTTCAATACTACGAAGTCCTGGAGATCATCGAGGGCGTGGCTCGCAAAGGTCAGGTGGTCGGCATGGATCTCGTCGAAGTGGCACCGCCATATGATCCGACGGCAATCACCTCGATTCTGGCCGCGCAATTACTGATGAACAGCATCGGCTTCATTTTCCACGAGCGCGCACGTCGCCGGCAGCCCACTCAGGCGCAGTAACCGTTCACTCACCCGGATTGTCTCTGGAATCGATCTCTTAATCCGGCATGCAGGACAATCGCTTCGACTACATCGTCATAGGTGCGGGTTCGGCCGGTTGTGTACTGGCAGATCGTCTGACACAGAACGGCCGTTACAGCGTACTGATCGTCGAGGCGGGCGGCAGTGATCGCCGATTCTGGATCAAGGTGCCGATAGGTTACGGGCGCACTTTTTTCGACGAACGAGTGAACTGGCGTTACGAAACCGAACCCGACACCGGACTTGGCGGGCGCCGTAATTACTGGCCGCGCGGTAAAGTCGTGGGCGGCTCCAGTTCGATAAACGCGATGTGCTACGTGCGCGGCATGCCCGGCGACTTCGACGACTGGCAAGCGCTGGGAAATCCCGGCTGGTCATGGCGTGACGTAAAACCTTATTTCGAACGTTCCGAGTGCATGATCCAATCCGATGGGCGCCGGATCGGCGAAGGCCCGTTGTCCGTCAGCGATGTGCGCAGAGATTGCCACCCGATCAATCAACAGTTCTTTCGTGCGGCGCAGGAACTGGGCCTGCCGTGTAGTGACGACTTCAACGGCGCACAACCGGAAGGCGTGGGTCACTACCGGATCACGGCGCGTGACGGTTTGCGGTGTTCCGCCGCGGATGCGTTTTTACGTCCCGCGCTGCGGCGCGCTAACCTGCGGCTGCATACCGGGGCCCATGCTACGCGCGTGTTGTTTGAAGGAACCCGTGCAAGTGGCATCGAGTACTTCCACCGGGGGCGGCTGCGGCAAGCGTCGGCGCACCGCGAAGTGATTCTCAGCGGTGGCGCGATCAACAGCCCGCAACTGCTGCAGCTTTCCGGCGTCGGCCCCGCCCCGCTTTTGCGCAAGCATGGCATCGCGGTAATCGCAGAGATGCCAGCTGTCGGCCATAACCTGCAGGACCACCTGGGGATTGACTACTTCTATCGTTCGCGCGTTCCCACGCTCAACGATGAATTGCATCCCTGGTGGGGGAAACTCTGGGCGGGCTGCAAATACATCGCCTTGCGCAGCGGTCCACTCAGCTTGAGCGTCAATCAGTTTGGCGGATTCGTGCGCAGTCGCCCGGGGATGGATCGCCCGGATATGCAGCTTTATATGAACCCCATCACCTACACGACCACCTGCGATAAAAATAAACGCCCGTTGCTCAACCCCGACGCGTTCTCCGGTTTCGTCACGTCGTTTCAACCCTGCCGGCCAAGCAGTCGCGGCCATCTGGAGATCGCCACGAACGACCCGCTGCAAAACCCCAGGATCCATGCGAACTATATGTCCGCCAGCCGCGATATAGACGATGTGGTCGCGGGCGGGCGGCTGTTGCGCAAACTCGCCCGCACTGCCTCGTTACAGTCGATTATCGAAGCACCACTTGGCGCCGATCTGGAGACCATGAACGACGATCAAATCGTCGAAGACTTCAGGCAGCGGGCGAGCACTGTGTTTCACCCGGTTGGTACGTGTCGTATGGGTTGCGACCCACGGACCGCCGTCGTGGACAACCACCTGCGGGTTTACGGCGTGCAGGGATTGCGGGTGGTGGATGCGTCCATCTTCCCTACTCTGACTTCAGGTAATACAAACGCACCGACGATCATGGTGGCGCAAAAAGCTGCGGTGGAAATTCTGCACAGCGCGGAACATTGAACCGCCGGTACAATCATGCGACCAGCGGTAACTCCACCGGAGTGTACATCGCGCCTCGTTCGTCGAAATGCACGAGCTCGGCGGCTGTCACCGGCGCATACGTATTGCTGTCGACGAAGTACGCGAAGCGATAAGGATTATAGAACACGCCACGGCCTTCGAGCGCCTTCAGGCGGCGCGTATCCTGCGGGTGCACATAGTCCACGACGTGACCGATAGCGTACGCGTGCACGTTTTTGGGCAGCCCACGCAGCATTCGCCTGCGGCCCGACTGGCGGACCAGAAATTCCACCCCGGCGAGGCGTATCTGGCTGGCGGACGCACACACACGGCCGTCCTGCATGATGCTGTAGCAACCACGTTTCCAGTTCCTGAACACACGTACTGGCCTTGCTGGATCGAACACCGGGGGTTTCCCTGACACAAAAATGCGCGGCATTATATGCTGCAGCGCAGTAAACGCAAGCGTCGCCGCTCGAAAAAAGCCACCAGTGGTGAAAAATGGCACAAACCGGTATAACAAATATGAACGATTCCTGGTCATGACGATGCAACAACCAACCTCCGCGCACGAAATCCTGCTGGACGCCTGGCGGCACCACCGCACTATCGATGTGTTGCCCGACGCCGTGCGCCCCACCGATATTGCCGCCGGTTATGCGCTTCAAGATGCCGTGATCGAAACGCTGGGCGAGCCTGTGTCCGGCTACAAGATTGCCGCAACCAGTGCCGCGGGCCAGGCACACATTGCCATCGACCACCCTATCTCCGGGCAGTTGCGTGAATCCCGGGTACTGTCCCCCGGCACACCGGCACCCATGGCCGGCAATACGATGCGCGTTGCCGAAGCCGAGTTCGTGTTCGAGTTCGGCGTGGAAGTCGTGCCGCGCGATATGCCCTACACAGTCGATGAAGCGATGGCCTTCACGTCCCACCTGCGTCTGGGTATCGAACTTCCCAACGCCCGCTACCGCGATTTTGTCAACGCGGGCGCCGCGCAGTTGATCGCCGACAATGCCTGCGCTTACGCGTTCGTCCTGGGACCACGCGTTGCACAGCCGTGGCGCGACGTGAATCTAGCGGCACATCCCGTGAAAACCTTAGTGAACGGCGAAGTTGCAAGCCGAGGTGTGGGCGGCGACGCGCTGGGCGATCCGCGCGAGGCTCTGACCTGGTTTGTAAATCACTACAGCCAGCGCGGTCGCCAGATAGCGGCAGGCAGCTTTGTGACCACCGGTGTGTGCGGAGAACCGGCCTCGATTCTGCCGGGACAGCACGTAGACGTGAATTTTGGCAGCTTCGGTGAACTGTCGGTGGATTTGCGCAGCGATTGACAGGTGCAGCGTGGGCAGGAGGCTAACCGTCGTAACACGGTCGACCCGCGTCACGATGCCAGGTTCTCACCAGATGCCGCTTGAACTCCGCGTCGTCGCGATCGCGAAAGGCGCTGCGGTAATGTGCGATATCGATGTTGTTGAGGAACTGCATCTGCCCTTGTGCGATCGGTAGCTCGAACCAGAATTCGGGGTCCTCGGTCAGCGCCTGGAAAAGCGCCAGTGCGTCGTGCAGTTCCTCATCTATCGTCTGTTCCGCGACGGTGTAACCTTTGTGCACCAGACTGGGATTTGCGCGCACCGTCAGACGGGCATCGTGCCAGCGGAACATCGGGGCGGCGGCAACGACCGGGGCATCGCCGGCGTGCTCTGCCTGGCGGTCCCACAGCATCGGCCGGTACAGCCGCGCCAGCAGCCGCGGCTGCGTTTCCAGCATCCTGTCATGTACCGCGACCAGGCTGCAGAACCGGCTGACACCGCCCTCCGCTGCCGGGTGGATGCACAGCAGCCCCACATACCAGGGCGGTGTAATACCGAACGCATTGTCGGTGTGAAACACCAGTTCGACGCTGGTATGCGAGCCGCGCACACCGTAACCGTACTGCAACCCCTGGTCGGCGACATCGTAGAGCATCGTGCCGTCCCATTTCTGCGCCACATTTGCGCCGATCAGGCTGCCAAGACTCCAGAAGACGGCGAGCGCAGTGGCGTGATCCATCGTGTCCATCGGCAGCCGGTCCAGGACCACGACCCCGATCCCACGAACAAGCGCGCGTTTTGCCTCGGTCAAAATCTGGCGTAATTTCGGAATGTCGAAGTGGTCCGCGCTACGCAGTGTTATCGGCAGGGGCGCGTTGCGAATTGCCTCACCCATAGCCGCCAGCTCGGCACGGGCCTGCCCGTCGAATTCGATTATGCAGCGGGCCGGATCGACCTGCTCCGATCGCCAGCAGCGCAGGCGCGAACCGAGGGTGCTTGCGGGAACGGCGGTCGGTTGTTCGTCCAGGCGCAAACACACCGACGCGGACAGGTCATACATCGTATACCCGCACGACGCGAGAACCGATGCGCGTGAACAGTTCATAGGGAATGGTATGCAGGTGCTCTGCGACTTCCTCGACCGGTATCGCAGCACCAAAAAATTCCACCGCATCGCCTACCAGCACCCGCCGCCCGCTCAGCGCTGACAAATCAACCGTCGTCATATCCATGGAGATGCGCCCCAGAACCCGCACCCGCACGCCGCCCAGCGACACGTGCATCGGCGGCCAGGCTTGCGGATCGTAGGTACGGCGGTCCACACCATCGGCATAACCCGCCAGAACCACCCCTATCTGCTGGTCCTCACGGCTGACGAACGCCGCGCCATAACCCACGGCTTCACCGACACGCAGGCGTTTTATCTGTGCCAGCGGCGCTTCGAAGCGCACCACGGGTCTGACCCGCGGGGCAGTGACTCGATAGTGCGGATCATGCCCATACAGACCGATGCCGACACGCACCACGTCGAAATGGTAGTCACGGCCCAGAAATACGCCAGCCGAGTTGCTCAAACTGCCGGGCACACCGGGAAACAGCCGGCGCAATGATTCGAATCGTTGCAGTTGCTTCGCGTTGCGCACAGAGGCGGGATCGTCCGCGCAGGCGAGGTGGCTCATCAGCAGCGCCACATGCAGGCCGCGACGGCGCCTCGGATCGCTACACAGCGCGCGCACTTCGTCCTCTGGCATACCCAGCCGGTTAATCCCGCTTTCCACATGCAGCACGACGGGCATTGTCATGTTGGCTTCGCGCGTCGCCACCAGCCATGCGTCCACACCGTCAAGGTCGTAAAGGCAAGGTGTTAAACCGAACCTCAGCAACACCTGTGATTCCACACCCACGAGCGGTGAAAGCACATAGATATCGACATCGCGCAGGTGCTTGCGCAGCGCCACCCCTTCCGCGGTGAAAGCGACGAAAAACATGCGGCAACCAGCCTCGTACAACGTATCCACGACCGGCCTGAAGCCCAGACCATAAGCGTCGGCTTTCACCACGGCGCTGACGCGCGCCGAGGTAGCGGTGCAGTAGCGACGATAGTTATCGCGCAACGCAGCCAGATCCACGTACAGGCGGGCACGCGCGTCCCCATTGCCCCACGGAGCATGCAATTCATCGCGGACGGGTATATTCAACGGCAGCGGTTCCTTTGAGTTACTATTCCGCTGCAACGATAACGCGGCGCAACGAATTCGCCAAGGCAGTACAGCGGCGGGCGCGGTCTCCCAGTTTTGGCAAGGCGGAAAATACACAAAACAGCAACGCCGGACCAGGATAGCGGAGGGATAGGAACAATGAAACCGAACGAAATACAAACACCCTACCTGTTGTTCCTCGGGGACGCGGCCGACGCGCTCGCTGCAAAAGTCGCCCAGGGCATCAAGCACTGGCGGGCCGATAACTGCGTGGGTCAGTTGCGTCTGCCGGGCTGCGATGCGGACGTTGGCCTGGCGGACATGTCGATCGCCGATGCACGCGCGGCTGGTGCGCAGACGGTAGTCGTCGGGGTCGCCAACCGCGGCGGGATGATTGCCGACAACTGGATCGTCGTGTTGCGCGAGGCGCTGGAGAACGGCATGGACATAGCCGCCGGGCTGCACGCCAGGCTTGCCGATGTACCCGAACTACGCGACGCCGCGACTGCTCAAGGCCGACAACTGTTCGACGTGCGCCACCCCACGGAAACGTTTGCGGTAGCCAACGGCAAACCACGCAGTGGCAAACGCCTGCTGGCGGTGGGCACTGATTGTTCGTGCGGCAAAATGTACACCGCGCTGGCGATCGAAAAAGAGATGCGAGCGCGTGGCATGGACGCGGACTTCCGCGCGACCGGACAGACCGGCATCCTGATCGCGGGAAGCGGTGTGTCCATTGATGCGGTGGTCGCGGATTTCATTTCCGGTGCGATCGAAGCGATAGCGCCGGCCAACGATCCCCAGCACTGGGATATCGTCGAGGGGCAGGGTTCATTGTTCCATGCGTCTTACGCCGGTGTTTCCACCGGTTTGCTGCACGGCGCGCAAGCCGACGCGCTGGTGCTCTGCCATGAACCGACACGCACCCATATGCGCGGCCTGCCCGACTATCCGATCCCCGAACTCGAGGCCTGCATCGAGGCCAACATCGAGGTCGCAAAGCTCACCAATCCGCGTGTAACGGTAGTGGGTGCGGCAATCAACACCTCGGCGTTGTCCGAACAGGAAGCACAGCAATACCTGGACGTCACCGCGCAACGTCTCGGGTTGCCCACCGTGGATCCTTTTCGCAATGGCGTCGCGCCTATTGTGGACGCACTTGCCTGACGCAGCCGCGCAACACCAGTGATGACAGCACTGCATGTGCAATTCGAAAGCTGGCCGCTGCGCGATGAATTCCGTATTTCGCGCGGCGTAAGGACCAGCGCCGAAGTTGTCGTGGCTGAACTGCGCGATGGCGATCTGGTCGGGCGCGGCGAGTGTGTGCCGTACGCCAGGTACGGCGAATCCGTCAGCAGCGTTACCGATGTACTGTTAGCGCTGGAGAAAGAAGTGACCACCGGTCTGAATCGTGACGCCCTGCAAAATCGGCTCCCGCCGGGTGCGGCACGCAACGCGTTGGACTGCGCATTCTGGGATCTCGAGGCAAAGCGCGCAGCGACACGCGCCTGGAAAATAGCCGGGTTGCCGGCGCCGCGATCAGTGACCACGGCGTACACGCTGTCGCTGGATACACCCGATAACGTGCGGGCACAAGCCGAACTCCATGCGCAATGCCCACTGTTGAAGATCAAGCTGGGTGGTGAGGACGATCTGGCGCGCGTTGCGGCGGTTCGCGAAAGCGCTCCGGCCGCGAGACTCATCGTCGATGCCAATGAAGCCTGGAGCGCGGAGCAGTTTCGCGAACTGGCACCGGCCATGGCCAAACTCGGCGTCAGCATGATCGAACAGCCGCTGCCGGCCGATGACGACGAAGCGCTCGCCGAACTGCAAAGACCGCTGCCGATCTGCGCCGACGAATCCTGTCACGACCGGCGTTCGCTCTCGCGCATCCGCAACCGATACGACATGGTGAACATCAAGCTCGACAAATCCGGTGGCCTGACCGAAGCGTTGCTGTTACGCGAGGCAGCCGGTGCAGCCGGGCTTTCCATCATGGTCGGGTGCATGCTGGCTACCTCGCTGGCGATGGCGCCCGCGCTGCTTGTCGCTCAGAGCGCGCAAATCGTCGATCTGGATGGACCGTTGCTGCTGGCAGCCGACCGCGAACCCGGACTGACGTTTGACGGTACGCGGGTGTCGCCGCCTGGCCCGGAATTGTGGGGATAGTGTGAACACCTCGAAGGCCGAGGCGGCGTTGCCGTGAGGTTTCCTTGCGGGATTGCGTGCGCGGGAAATAGACGTACTATGCCCTGTCGCTGATACGAGAGACACGACATGAGCCGCACTGTATACGTGAACGGGGAATACTTGCCTGAAGCCCAAGCGAAGATTTCCATTTTCGACCGCGGGTTTCTGTTCGCCGACGGCATCTACGAGGTGTCTTCGGTGCTGGACGGCAAGCTGCTGGACAATGCCGCGCACCTAGCCCGCATGCGCCGATCGCTGCGGGAACTCGAGATGCCCTCACCCGCCACCGATGAACAGATCGCCGCCGTTCAACAGGAGTTGATCGCCCGCAACGACCTTCACGAGGGCGTGGTTTACCTGCAGATTACGCGCGGTGCCGCGGATCGCGATTTCGCCTATCCGGCCGACGCGCAACCCAGCCTGGTAATGTTCACGCAAGCACGTGCGATCGTCGACAGTCCGGCCGCCCGGCGCGGAATTTCCGTGGTCTCGATGCAAGACATACGCTGGCAGCGCCGCGACATCAAAACGGTTGGCTTGCTGGCTGCGTCGATGGCAAAGCAGGCGGCATTGAACGCCGGCGCCGATGACGCCTGGCTGGTGGAGGACGGACTGGTGACCGAAGGCAGTTCCAACAATGCTTATATCGTGACGGCAGACGGCGTGCTCGTAACTCGTCACTTGAGCAACGAGATTCTGCACGGCATAACGCGGGCGGCCGTGTTGCGCCTTTCGCGGGAGGACAACATGACGGTCGAAGAGCGTGCGTTTTCACTGGACGAGGCGTATGCGGCCAGCGAGGCGTTTATCACCAGTGCATCGACGTTCGTTATGCCGGTGGTCAAAATCGACGACCAGGTCATCGGTACCGGCGAGCCCGGACCGGTCTCGCAGCGGTTGCGGGAACTCTACGTCGATGCTGCGCGTGGCGACCCTCCTACCTAGTCCCCCTCCCTCTGGGAGAGGGGAATAAAGCCAGACCCAACGCGTGTCAGCCACACGCGGCAGTCCGCAGTTGCGCGGAATACTGTGCATGGTCGCCGGCGTAACAGTGATCCTCGGCAACGATGCGGCAATCAAATGGCTCAGCGAGGATTACCCCATTCACCAGCTGGTACTGTTGCGCAGCCTTATCGCAATACCCATCACGCTCGCCATTTTGCGCTTCGAAGGTGGCTGGCGGGCACTTAGAACACCGCACCCGTGGCTGCACACCTGCCGGGGTATGTTGATAGTGATCGCCAACATGACGTTTTTCCTGGGCCTCGCGGCGTTGCCGATTGCGGATGCAATGGTACTGTTCTTCGTGGCACCCCTGTTTATCACCGCGCTGTCGGCACCCCTGCTTGGCGAGCGCGTGGGCTGGCGCCGGTGGCTGGCCGTGCTGCTGGGCATGGTCGGCGTTATCGTCATGCAGAGGCCCGGCTCCGGCGTGTATCAGTGGGCAGCGCTGCTGCCTGCGGTGGCTGCCGCCTGTTACGCCCTGATGCAGGTGATGACACGGCGCCTGGGTGCAAACGAGCGCGCCGCTCCCATGGCGTTGTATCTTCACCTGGCGTTCCTGGCGGTATCCGCCCTGTCCGGCATGGCCCTGGGCGACGGACGCTTTGCGGGCACCGGCGATCCCAGCCTGGAGTTCATGCTGCGCGCCTGGCAATGGCCGCAGCAGGATCACCTCGGCGCGATGCTGCTGACTGGCGTTTGCGTGGGCGTTGGCGGTTACCTGTTGACACAAGCCTACCGGCTCGCGCGGGTGGGTGTAGTAGCACCCTTTGAGTACATGGCATTGCCCTGGGGGCTGCTGGCCGGGTTCCTGATCTGGGGAGATATACCGGACATTTTCAGCGTTCTGGGTATGCTGCTGATCATCGGCAGCGGCCTGTTCGTCTGGTTCCGGGAAAACCAGTTTCGGGTGAGTCCCGGTTAGGCGGGTATCGGACGCTGCGCCCCGGCATCGCGCCCAGCGCGAAATGCGCACGTGGCGATTCTGTGTTGCAATACCAAGAGGCGTGGAGAGCCGTCGCGTTGCGGCGAAGCGGACACCTGCCACGCACGTAAAAGGAGGCACAAACGATGTTCGAATTCCTGCGCAAACTGGTATCCGGGACACCCGGAGGGACTCCAGCCCCCGCCGATCCGGTCGACTACAACGGCTTTCAGATCCTGCCGACGCCGAGCAAGAGCGACGGCGGCTGGCGCGTGCAGGCGCTCATTACCAAGGAGTTGCAAGGCGAGGTGAAGACTCACCAATTCATTCGCGCGGACACGGTCGGCGATCGGCAAGGTGCCATCGAGATGACGATCAGCAAAGCCAGGCGCACCATCGACGAACAGGGCGAGCGCATTTTTCGAGGAAAATAGGCCACGCAGAACTTCGTGGTCACTTATAATCGCACCATTTTCAGCGACGGGTCGCGCACCATGGAAAGAAGAACAGCTCCACGCCTTACCAAACAGCTGCCCATTCGAGTCGGGCACGCCGAGTTCGCGTCGACCAACCTGTCCCGGACGGGCCTGCAATTCGGCTGCCCGTCGATGTGGAAACTGCGTATTCAGCCGATTATCGACAGCGGTGTCATGACCGCCACGATGGAACTGCCCGAAGGGCCGAGCGTAACCTTTGACGGCAAAGTCGTTTATTCATCGGCTGTTGACGACGAATACCTCATAGGCATCGAGTTCACCGGATTCCACGACGACGGCGAAGAGATCTGGAATACCTTCGTGGCCACTTATATCAGCGAATAAATCACCGCGGACTGCACCCGGCAGGCCGACCTAAAACCAGTATTCCGTCTCTTCAGGCCCTGCCCGGCCGGCCGCTAACCGTTTGATCGGATGGCGATCGCGGTGCATTGACAGGGACATGCAGATCCTTCCGGAGATCCAGTGCGTCACGGCGGGCGAGTACGTTTTTCGCCAGGGAGAGATGGGCGATCGTGCTTATCTCATCGAAAGCGGCAGAATCGAGATCAGCGCCGAAAGCAGCGGGGAGACGCGCGTTCTCTCGGTGCTGAAACAGGGGGACGTGTTCGGGGAAATGACGCTCATCGACAGTAACCCCCGCTCCGCGACTGCCAAAGCGCTGGACGATTGCTCGCTGGTGCCGATCACCCGTGCACTGGTCGAGACCAAACTGGGCAATGCCGATCCGCTCACCCGGCTGTTGTTGAAGCTCGTGCTGAGCCGCTATCGCGATTCGCGCAGCGACACGACACCGACGCCTATTTCGCACGAACGCACCCTGCAGCAGGTCGCCGCGGAACTCAATATCGCCACGGAACTGCGCCAGGCCCTGCAGGACAACGAACTGGAGGTCCACTACCAGCCGATAGTACGGCTGACCGATCAGACGCTGGCCGGATTTGAGGCCCTGGCCCGATGGAATCAGCGCAACGAAGGTTACGTGCCGCCGCCGAAGTTCATCGCGGTTGCCGAGGAGACCGGTCTCATCCTGCCACTCGGCCGCTGGGTTCTGGAACAATCCTGCCTGGCGCTGCAACGTCTGCAAGCGCAAGCTGATATGGCCGATGTCGGCGATCTTTTTATGAGTATCAATGTGGCCGCAGGACAACTTTATCATCGTGACGAAGCCCAGACACTGCTGAGCACGATCAAGGATGCCGGTGCGACACCACAGCAGATCAAACTGGAAATTACCGAGACAGCTCTGCTGGAAGACCCGCAGGCGGCGGCTCGCGCGATGGAGATATTACGCGACCAGGGCATTCGTCTGGCCATCGACGATTTTGGTACCGGTTATTCGGGGTTGAACTACCTGTACCGGTTTCCGCTGCACACGTTGAAGATCGACCGCAGTTTCATTGCACGCCTGCCGGAGGACGAATCCTGCCTGCGGCTGGTGCGCGCGATCCTCGGTCTGTGTCGGGAAATGAACCTCGCGGCAATCGCCGAGGGCGTGGAATTGCCTGAGCAGGCAGCGGCGCTGCGCGCGCTCGGCTGTGAGCTCGCCCAGGGGTACCTGTTCGCTCGCCCGCTCCCCGAATCTGAAGCGCGGCGGTGGCTGGTGGACAAGACCAGGCCTGCCGCCGACAACGCGGCCTGACGATTCAGGCACGCAGCCTAGCATTCGCTGGATCGTAGACCGGTTGCGCGAGCACGGTTGCCACACGCGGTTTCCCCAGCACGTCGACCTCGAACGTCGAACCTGGCGTTGCGAATTCGGGTTCCACGTAGGCGAAGCCCAGACTTTTTGCGGTGTAGTGCGCATAGCCGCCGGATGTGGTGACGCCGATGGTGCGACCGTTCGTGATGACAGGTTCGCCGCCGTGTATGTCACAGGTACCGGGTTCCACTTCGACGTAAACGAGTTGCGTGGAAATGCCCTGCTGTTTGACTTGCAGCGTCGCACTGCGTCCGACGAAATCGTCCTTGTCGTAGGCAAAGAAACGTTGCATGTCGGCTTCGATCAGGGTTATTTCGTTGGTGAGTTCCGCGCCCCAGCCTTTGTAGGCTTTCTCGAGACGCAGGGAATTGACCGCATAGACGCCGAAGTTGTCGATACCGTGTGACTGCCCGGCCGACCAGACAGCATCGTAGAGATCCAGCAGGCGTTCCATCGGGCAGTGCAATTCCCAGCCCAGTTCACCGACATAGTTGACGCGCAACGCCCGCAACGGCACGCCCGCGACTTCGATCTCCCTGCCACTCAGCCAGCGGAAGGATTCATTGCTCAGATCACTGTCGGTGAGCTCGCTCAACAGCGCGCGCGACTTCGGGCCGGCCACCACCAAAACGCCCCAGTCATCGGTGATGTTGGCGACTGTTACATCTTCCCCGTCGTGTTTACCCTGCACCAGCACGTCCAGGTCGCGATCCTCGCAACCGGCACCCGACAGCACGTAGTAGCGGCCTTCGGACAGCCGCGTGATCGTCGATTCACCGAGGATGCGGCCTTGCGGCGACAGATAATGCGCCAGCACGATGCCACCGTCACGGCGTGGCATGCGATTCGCGCACAAACGATTGAGAAACGACTCGGCGTCGGTCCCGGTGACGTCGTACTTGGCGAAGCTCGACAGATCCAGCACAGCGACCCGTTCGCGCACCGCACGGCATTCTTCGGCAACGACATCAAACGTGTTGTTGTGATGGAACCCGGGCTCTTCGCTGCGTCCGTCCGGCGAGAACCACTTCGGGCGCTCCCAGCCATTGGCCTCGGTGTACACGCAACCCTGCTCGCGCAACCGTGCATGCAGGGGAGTGACGCGGGCGTTGCGCGATGCCGGCCGCTCCTCCCCCGGCAGGTGCAGCGCATACATGTGCTCGTAGTCCTGGTGTGATTTGGCTTTGGTGTAGTCGCCGGGCGCATACTGACCGAAGCGGCGCGGGTCCAGCCCCGCCATATTGATTTCCGAATCCCCGTACACCATCCATTGCGCCAGGTACTTACCGCAGCCGGCCCCGGCCGCGATGCCGATCGAAGCGCCGTTGCAATGCCAGAAATTACGCAAACCCTCGGCGGGACCCAGCAGCGGATTGGCATCGGGCGTATGCGGGATCGCGCCGCATACCACCCGCTTGATGCCCAGATCGCGCCACCCCGGCATGCGCTCCATAACCCGTTCGATGAACGGCGTAAGGTTGTCGAAGTCCGGATCGAACAGTTCGTTCTCCGAATCCCATTCCGGCCAGCCTCCGCGATGCGACCAGCATTCCTGCGAATCGACCGTTTCGTAAATGCCGATCAGGCCGGACTTCTGCTCTTGGCGATAGTATGCGGAGGGATACGGGTCGCGCATCACCGGCATCTCCTCGTCGCTGTCGAGAAACGCCTGCATGGGCTCGGTGACGATATAGGTGTGTTGCATATTGGTGATCGGGATGTCGGTGCCGACCATCTGGCTGATCTGGCGCGCGTAACATCCGGCGGCGTTCACGACCATTTCGCACACCACGTTGCCCTGCTCGGTGATCACCTCCCATTCACCGGAAGACCGCTGCTTGATATCCAGCACACGATTGCGCACCTCGATTGCCGCGCCCATGTTGCGCGCGCCCCTGGCCAGCGCGTTGCAGCAGCCGGCGGGATCCACGTGACCGTCTTCGGTCGTCCAGGCGCCGGCCAGCACACCCTCGGTGGTAACCAGTGGGTTGAGCTGTTTGATCTTGGCGGGATCGATGATCTCGCAGTGAAAGCCGATCAACTTGCCGACCGCGGCCACGTGATGAAACCAGTCGACCTCCTCGGGCTTCAACGCAAAGCGGATGCCGCCGCAGCCGTGCCAGCTCACGTACTGGCCGGTGAGCGCTTCCAGGCGCGGGTACAGACGGTTGCCGTAGTCATGGATCTTCGCCATGTTGTAGTCGGCGATGAAGCTGGGGCACTGGCCGGCTGCATGCCACGTCGAACCGGATGTCAGCTCGCCTTTTTCGATCAACAGAATATCGCTCCAGCCTTCCTCCGCCAGGTGATAGAGCAACCCGGCGCCCATCATTCCGCCGCCGACGATCACTACGCGTGCTTGGCTCTGCATTGCCCCCTCCGAACGACCTGGCCCTGAAATGAATAAAAGTCGCAGTGATAGCGTAGACACGCCGGTGTGTAAAGCGCCGCGTGCGGGTCGACCTGCGACTTGCAGGCGATTTCCTCAATCGCCGACATTCATTGCTGAATATGCGACATGCCAGACGCTTGCCGCGCTTTAAACTGCGCAAGGTTGCGCCTATGATGCCGAACCTCCAGTCACCGGGAAACGCCATGGCCCCAACCGCCGAAAACCGCAATATGGCCGTCTATTGCGACTTCGAGAACATCGCTCTGGGAGCGCGAGACGCCAAGTACGCGGCATTCGATATGACGCGGGTGCTGGAGCGGTTGCTGCTGAAAGGCAACATCGTGGTGAAAAAAGCCTACTGCGACTGGGAACGCTACAAGGATTTCAAAAACACCATGCACGAGGCCGCGTTCGAACTCATCGAAATACCGCACGTGCGCCAGTCGGGCAAGAATTCCGCCGACATCCGCATGGTGGTGGATGCGCTCGATCTCTGTTACACCAAATCGCACGTCGACACGTTCGTGATCATCAGCGGGGACTCCGATTTCTCCGCGCTGGTGGGTAAACTGCGCGAAAACAACAAGGTGGTGATCGGTGTGGGCGTAAAAAGCTCCACCTCCGACCTGCTGACCGCGAGCTGCGACGAATTCATCTACTACGATGATCTGGTGCGCGACAGCGAGAAACCGCGCCGCGGCCAGCGCAAGCGCGGCGCCAAGAAGACCACGCCCAAATCGAAACCAGCAAGCGAAGAAGACCGTCGCCAGGAAGCGCTGGAGCTGGTGATGGAAACGGTGGAAGATCTGCTTGCCGAACGTGACGACGAGGAGAAGGTGTGGGGCTCGATGGTCAAACAGGCGTTGAAGCGACGCCAGCCCGGTTTCAACGAAAGCTACCACGGCTTCCGTACGTTCGGGAAACTGCTGGAAGAGGCACAAGCGCGCAAACTTCTGCGGCTTGAAGCCGACGAACGATCCGGCGGCTACATCGTGCGCGGCATCGAGTAGCAGGTCGGGTAAGTCGATCTGGCGCGGGCCGCAACACTCATCACATACCACCCGGCAGATGCCCTTCTGTCGATCCCCACAACGAACGGCGACGTATCCGATTACCTCGTCGATACCCGCGAAGATGAACGCTCGTTGATGCGCTATCGCGGCCGTTGACTCACATCAAATTCCAGCCGGCCTACCTGATTTAGTGTAGGACCAAATTAAGCTGCAAACAGCATCTGGAGCAACCATGATGAACACACAGGAAAAACCTTCTCACCCCAGGTCCAACTCGCCGCCGGTATTGCTGGCCGCGTTCGGCCTGGTGCTCGTGGCTGCATCACCCGCACATGCCGCGGCGCCAGCCGATTGGTCATCGGTTCCCGTCACTGAGATCAAACTTTTTTATCCAGGCCAGAGCAGCTACGAATGGCTGCTCAGCAAAGAACATAAACGTGCCGGCAAAAAGGTCGCCAGAGGCGACAGCTGCATTTCCTGCCACGAAGACGAGGAGCAGGAACTCGGTGACCTTCTTGTCGCCGAGCAACGCCTCGAGCCTACGCCTGTGAAAGGCAAGCAGGGTACTGTCGACCTCGGGCTGCAGATCGCCTACGACGATCAGAATGTCTACTTCCGCGCGCAGTGGAAAACGCTCAACCCGCATCCTGGTGAAGCCCATCCCTTCAAGCGCTTCGACGGCAAGCAATGGCAACACTACGGTTATCCGAAACTCGACAAGGTCGTGCAGGACGGCACGCAGCCCGGTATCTACGAGGACCGCTTCTCGATGCTGATCGACGACGGCAGCGTACCGAACTTTGCTGAGCAAGGATGCTGGCTGACCTGCCACGACGGTGAGCGTGACATGCAAGGCAAGGCCGGGAAAAGCGCCGTCAAGGCGAATCCGGTACTCGGCGATGGGGGCCTGAAGAAGAAAGACGTACGCAAGTACCTGCCTTCGACCCGGACCGATAACAACTGGGCAAGCACTAAAAGTCGCGAGGAGATCGCAGCGATCAAGAAAGCCGGCGGATTTCTCGATCTGATGCAGTGGCGCGGCCATCGCTCCAACCCGGTAGGCATGGCAGACGACTTCTACGTGCTGGAGTACCGGTTGATGGATGCCGGCAAAGGCCCGTTCTCCAGCAACTTCGACAAAAAGGCGAAGCAGCCGAAGTACATGTACGACGACGCCAAGTTCGGCAGCAACGCCACCAGCACCGAACAGATCCGCAGCAAGGCGACCGCGCTCGTGCTGGAAAAGAACGCCGTGCCCTTCGATGCGAACCGTTCCTGGAAAGAAGGCGATCTGATCCCCGCCTACTACACCAGCCGTGACAAGACCAAGGGCTCGGCGGCGGACAACGCCAGTGCTACGGGTGAGTGGAAGAACGGCATGTGGACCGTGTTATGGACCCGCCCGCTCAACCTCAGCAATCCGGACGATAAAGCCTTGCGCCCGGGGAACCAGTACACGTTCGGTTTTGCGGTCCACGACGACAACATCACCACCCGCGGACATCACGTGTCCTGGCCGATGAGCGTCGGTTTCGGCGTCGAGGCCGACATCGAGGCTACCAAGGTCCCGTAACAGCCAACCACCAACCACACACCGCCTGCACCAAGGTGCAGGCGGTTTTCGTCCGACCCTGGGTATTTGTAAAACCCGACGCCGCAGATCTGGTCATCGACCTTGGTGACGAATGAAACCTTTTCCACCTGATCACCTTCCTCCGCGGTGACGCCGGTTTTCCCTCCGGCCGGACGAGGTGCCTTATAGGACACTTCCACGAATAAACAAATTCAGGGAATAAAATCGTCCTCCACTGCATCTCTATAGACATAAACCGGTCAGAAAAACGGCGTATTCGATAGTGCTCAACGTGTTGTTGCAACGCAAATTTGTGCGCAAGCGCGTCGCCACCCTGCGCGAACGGCTGTTTCGCACGGCGTATGCGTGGTGCCATAACCGGGCGCTGGCTGACGACCTGGTCCAGGAAACGTCTCTCAAGGCACTGGAGAATGCCGGGCAGCTGAGGGACGTCCGCACCGCCGACGCGTGGGTGTTCGCCATTCTCGCGAACTGCCACCGCGGCTACCTGCGGCGTGCCGACGCCGTGATTGCGGATAGCGACGACGAGGCGACGGAGGCCGAGGCCGGTCCCGAGCAGGTTGCCGATCAGGGCGCGCTGGTGGAACGGGTGCGCGCCGCGGTGGCACGCCTCAACGAAGAGCACAGAAAAGTGCTCACGCTGGTAGACCTGGAAGGTTTCTCGTACACCGAAGTCGCCGAGATCCTCGAGATCCCCGCCGGCACGGTCATGAGCCGGCTGAGCCGCGCGCGGCGCCGGCTGAAAATGCTGCTGCAATCGCGCATGGCGGAGTCGCAGGGGCAGATCTCGTATCTGAAAGGAAAACGATGAGCAGTCTGAACGATATCTCTCAGGAGCAACTCGAGGCCTTTGTCGATGGCCAGTTGGACGCGCCCGACAAGGCGCGTGTGCTGCTGGCTCTGGAGGCATCGGAAACGTTGCGCACACAGGTTGCCGAACTGCGGCGCCTCAAGGACATGGTGCGCCTGGCGTACGACGAAGTACCGGAACCGCTGCCAAGACCGATCGCATCGCCGCCCATCGGCGGGTACGCAGTGGCGGCCGCCGCCGGCGCCCTGATCATGCTGGCAGTCACTCAGCTGATCGCCTGGAACTGGAACGGCAAGTCGTCACTCGGCGACCACAGCGTCGCCACCGCTGCCACCGCACCGCCGCAGGCCTCACTGGCCGCCGTGGACCCGGAGCTGGTGATGTTCCATATTTCCACCAGCGACGACCGGGTCGGGACCGAGTTGCTGGATCAGGTGGAGCTGGTCGCCAGCCAGTACCGCCGATCGGGCCGTGCGCTTCGGGTCGTAGTGGTCGCCAACAACGAGGGTTTGCGCCTCTACCAGGTCGGGCATTCGCAAAATGAGCGCCGGATCCGTGAACTTTTCGCGCGCTACGACAACATAACCTTCGCTGCATGCGGCAATACCCTGCAACGGCTGGCCGGTTCCGGCGACTCGGTCCGGTTGCTGCCGCAGGCGATAGTAGTCGATTCCGGCGTCGCCGAGATCGCGCGGCGCCAGCAGCAAGGGTGGAAATATATCCGTATATGACGTGTGCCATGACGTGCACATTCATTCCAAGAGTCGGCTCGGCCGACCGTAAACTACCACGCAAGAGGAAATGTAATGATCATCAGAACACTGAAACTCACCCTCGGATCGGCGCTGATGGCGCTGCTGGTGCTGGCCGGCCAACAGGCGGTAGCCGACAGCGATCCCAAGCACAAAATCGTGATTCAGGTCAGCACCGATGACGTGCGCACGCAGAACATCGCGATGAACAACGCGGTCAACCTGCAGAAAGCGCTGGGTCAGGACAACGTGGCCATTGAAATCGTTGCCTACGGTCCCGGACTCACCATGCTTACGCCGAAAAGCCCCGCCTCCAAACGCGTGCCGAATCTAGCCATGCAGGACATCACGTTCAGTGCCTGCGGTAATACCAAGGCAAAAATGGAAGAGAAAAGCGGCAAAAAGGTTGTGCTGGTAGATGGCGTGCGGATGGTGCAGGCCGGTGTGCTGCGCATCATGGAGTTGCAGGAAGAAGGTTACGCCTACGTCCGTCCGTAAGACTGTATGAGGCGCTGGGTCCTGTCAGGCCTGGCGCTTCGTTACTCGGGAGGGAATCATGCTGCGAACACTATTGCTACTGTGCGCATTGACGCTGCCTCTGGCACCGGTACTCGGCGAACCGCTGCGCGAATTCAACCCGGGCCCGGCGGCGCTCGATGAGTTCATCGGCAAGGGCCAGTGGGTAATCGTCAAGATCTGGGCGTCGGACTGCGAAATCTGCAACCGCGAAGCGCATCAGTACGTGGACTTCCACGAATTCCACAAAGACACCGATGGAGTAATGCTGGGGATTTCGCTGGATGGCCAGGATCGGGCCGCGGCGCTGGATTTCATCGAGCGGCACGAAATCCCCTACCCCAACCTGATTACCGACTACGCGACGGGGATGGAATGGTACACCGGCGTCACGGGCCGGCAATGGATAGGAACCCCGACTTTCCTGGTCTACGATCCGGCAGGGACGTTACGCGCGCAGCAGGTAGGCGCGGTACCGACTCAGCTGATCGAGCAGTTCATCGCCAGCAACAGTAACACCAACTAATCCACGATCGCCTGATACACCAGCGTTTTCAGTTCGCGGCGGATCGGATAGGTAGAAGAAGGGATCAGCTGAGTCATGAAGATGACGCACAGATCCTCCACGGGATCGACCCAGAAATAGGTGCTGGCGACGCCGCCCCAGGCGAATTCGCCGGGCGAGTCGAGCACGTTGGCGGCGGCCGGGTCGACCACGACGGAGAAACCCAGGCCGAAACCGATGCCTTCGAAAGGCGTTTCGCTGAACACCGGCTGCCCCATAGCGGCCAGGTCGACATTCCCCGGCAGGTGATTGGTCGTCATGTACTCCAGGGTCTTGCGGCCCAGCAGCCTGACACCCTCCAGTTCCCCCTTGTTGAGCAGCATGCGTGTGAACCGGCGGTAGTCGTCGATTGTCGAGACCATACCGCCGCCGCCCGACAGGAATGTTGGACGTTCGAGATAGGGCGATGTCTCAGGATCGTCCCGCAACTTGTAACCGCCACCGTCGGTGAACTGGTAGCATGCCGCAAGGCGGTCGCGCGCTGACGGCACCACCTGGTAGTCTGTCTCGGTCATTCCCAGCGGTCCGGTTATCCGCTCGCGCACGAAGTCATCCAGCGGCTGCCCCGAAATCAGCTGCACCAGGTAACCGCACACGTCGGTAGATACGCCGTAGTTCCAGCGCGTTCCCGGCGTAAACAGCAGCGGAATGTCGGCGAGCTTCTGCACCATCTCCTCGAGCGTACCTTTGACGGCAAGCCCGCCAATGCCATGCTGCTGATACAGAGAAACCACCGGGTGCTCGCCCATGAAGCCGTAGGTCAATCCGGACGTATGCGTCAGCAAATGTTTGATGGTCAGCGGCGTCGCCAACGCCGATGTTTGCATTCTGCTGCCTTCACCGCTGTCATACACCCGCAGATTTTTCCAGGCCGGGAGGTAGCGAGAGACCGGGTCATCGAGCTGAAAGTGCCCCTGCTCGTAAAGCATCATCAGCGCGACGCTGGTTATCGGTTTGGACATCGAGTAGATGCGCAACACGGTATCCCGGGTGATATCCGCGTTGCGCTGCACATCGCGTTTACCGTAGGCATGAAAATAAGCTTCCTGGCCGCGCCGCGTCACGAGGCAGAGCACACCGGGAAACTTGCCGTCATCGACGTAGCGCTCGATATGGGACGACAGGTAAGCGAGTTTCTCTTGTGCAAGACCGTGCGACATGACAATTCTCTCGAAGTGCGTGGCTGGATTCTATGCGTTTTGCATCGACAGCCGCTACACCATCTGGAGTCGATGGAGCGCATGCTTGCGCGGCAGGCCATGCATCGCTTCGCCAGCGTGGACGCGGCGGCGCTTGCCTGATCCGCCCGGGACGGAGCTGCCAAATCTCAGGCGCGCAGAAAGCTGCGGGTCGGTTCACCGCCCGGCCCGGTGGCCTGGACCACGATTCGGCACCGGCTGCGCTCGTGTAACGCCAGCCGTGGCGGAAGATCGGGTTGGCGCACGATCCTGCCTGGCGGTGTGGACGACGGGGATTGCACCGGCTCGCTGGCGCCACCGGCCGAAAACCCGAACAACGAAAACCTGGCGAACAGTTCCCCGAGCAGGAACAGCACCAGCGGGACAATCAACAACAATACAACCGCGCCCATGCGCCGAGTCTAGCGAATTGTGATTGAATCGGCCACGGGCGCTGGTTCTCCCCTGCCTGCTCAGCCCATCACCGAGAAGCCGCCGTCAACCGGGATCGCGGTGCCGGTAACGAAATTGGAGGCAGGGCTGGCGAGAAACACGGCCAGGCCCTGGAAATCCGCGATGTCACCCCAGCGTCCAGCGGGAGTGCGCTCCAGCACCCGCTCGTGCAAGCCCGGAACGTCGCGACGGGCACGGCGCGTAAGGTCGGTGTCGATCCAGCCCGGGAGAAAGCAGTTGACCTGGACGTTGTCTGCCGCCCAGGCGGTGGCCAGCGCTTTGGTCAATTGCACCATGCCACCTTTGGAAGCAGCGTACGCGGGCGTCCAGGGTGCGCCGAAGATCGACATCATGGAGCCATTGTTTAGCACCTTTCCGGCGCCGGCTTCCTTGAACTGCGGGTAGCACGCCTTGCTGCACAGAAAAGCGCTGGTGAGATTCGTATCGAGCACCTGGTGCCACTCGGCCGCACTGAGATCCTCGGGGCGTTTACGGATGTTGGTCCCGGCATTGTTGACCAGGATATCCAACCGGCCGAACGTGTCCACCACCTCGTCCACCATCGTGCTGATCTGGACCTCGTCAGTCACGTCGGTTTCAATCGACACTGCTTGCACGCCATGTTGCTCGAGCTTGTGTACCGCAGCGGCGGACTTATCCCGATTGCGGCCCACCACCGCGATGTTGGCTCCGGCCTGCGCCAGGCCTTCGGCCATGCCGAATCCTATGCCCCCGTTACCGCCGGTGACGACGGCCACTTTGCCTGCCAGCTCAAACAGTTTCATGACACCCGGCCCTCGCTTTTTCTGACGATACCTATGTTAGCGCTGAAACACGGCAGTCCCACGCAAATCGTTCCCAAATCCTGCCGCTGCAGTTCGCGATCACCGGCAGACCCTTCGCGGCCATGCCGCTGTTATTGACCTTTGTCAAATACCCGCTCGAGGAGAACGGAGAAGCTTAGATCTGCCGGTCGACCCGTACTCGAAACCAAGGCGACGAAACGATTGTGACTTCCGCAGATCCCGCGCGTTCAAAACAAATCACTATCAGGGCAGCGATTGGCGCTGCTGCAGCTGGTTTCGTCTCCAGTATTCACCACTGGTACGGGGCCATCGCCTATGACACACCCTGGCGTTTTATTGTCTCTCTCTGGATCCCGGGTTTTGTACTGCTCGTTCTTTTATTGTTGTACATATACTGGAAGTCCACGGGCAAGGTCGTCAGAACAGTAACTGTTTGGGCATTCTTCCTCAGCGCAGTTGTATTCCAGGCCGGTTTTACACTCTTTGAGTCTGTCTACAGCCACGTTCTAAAGAATATCCTGTATTTCGGAGGTGCATCTCAATCGCTCCTGCTGCGACTGTTCCCACCGCCCGCTTATCATTTGCCGGACAATTGGCTGTTCGAATTCACTGGGGTACTCCAGCTCGTCGGATTTGTCGCGGCCTGGTTGGCGTATCGGGTAGTACAAGATCAGCGTACCTGAAAAGTATCGCGCGATCGCTATCGTCGTTCTGTGCCGGATCGACGACCTGAAATAACATTGTCTGATTCGTGCGCTAGATAGTTGTTCTTTGGCGGTACTATAGCCCCTTTTGGCCAGGGATAATGGCAAGGTGACGGATACTGCGTTTCTTACCAGCAGCGACGGAGAATGGTTCGTCGGCAACGATGCAGCCCGCGGGCCGTGGTCCGCCAATCATTGTCACGCGGGTCCCGTGGCCGGTGTATTCGCGCGCGCCTTTGAATCGCTTATCACCGACAAAACGCTGGTACGCCTGTCCGCCGTATTCATCCGCCCCGTGCCCATCGCAGGATTTCGGGTGAATGCGAGTATCACGCGAAACGGACGCACAGTTGCCACGGCGACAGCGGATCTGAAAGACGCCGCCGGAATCGTATGCGCCACTGCAGACAGTCTGCACATGGCTGTCCGGGATGCCGGTGTCCTGCCGAGCGCCGCGGTGGCAAGTCCAGACTTCAACGAAGCGGTACATGGAGTGTTTCCGATAGCCGAATCCCATCACCAGCTGCCTACGTTCGGCGACGCCGTGGAGATCGCCTACCCGCCAGGAGAAACGGCCGCCCCCGGCCCGACAACGCTGTGGATGCGAACACCGCCACTGTTAGCGGATGAGCAACCGTCCCCCTTTCAGCGGCTTTGCCCATTGGCCGACTGCGGCAACGCCATATCCCGCAACGCGGAGCTCACCGAAGCGTCGTTCGTGAATCCGGAAATCACGATTGCGTGCTTTCGCGCACCGCAGTCGGACTGGTTGGCGTCCAGAGCGATCTCATTTTGGGAACCCACCGGCATAGGTCTGGCGAGCGCCGCGCTGTTCGACGAGATGGGTATGATCGGTACTGCGCTGCAGACACTGATCGTAGAACCGGTTCGCCGATAGGCCTCGTGCCAGTCTCTTGCTACAAAGTTTCGGTACACTACGCACACAGTGAACTTATAACAGCAGAATGACACATCGAGGCATCCAATTCTGGGCATTGCAGGGGCCGGGCTGGCTGTTGCTGCTGTACCTTGTCTATGCGCAGGCGATCCCCGCGTTCGACTATGATCTCGGCATTGCAATGGGTACGCAGGAACCCGCGGCGCAGATCACCGAGGTCGGCGTTGCGTTCTGGTACGGCTTCGCATTGGGCGATCTCGTGGTGTACATACCACTGCTGGCCGCCGGATTAGTCGGTCACGCACTGGACCGGCACTGGGGCCGCGTCACCCTGAGTGCGGCGCTGGGAATTACCGTCTACTGGCCGATCGTCTGCCTCGCCGCAGTCGTTGCAGCGCGCGAAGCAGCTGGCTGGAACATCGCCGATGAAACGCCCTACTGGATCGTCCTGCCGCTCATTGCGCTTTGGGGCGCGTGGGGATTCTGGCGTCTCGCGCGTCCAGGCGGCGACAAGTAAAGAACCAATCGAGCAAGGCCACCCCGACATCACGCAGCACGATTCAGGCGTGGTGCTCAACCTGCCCGACGAACAAAAGGTGCAATTCCGCATCGGCGTGAACTACCAGCGCGCTATGCGGCTCAGCCCGATGTATCCGAGTTGGTACGCGGGGACTCTCGAGAATGCGTACCGTCTGCTTGGTCGCTACGACGAAGCTATTGCTTCGCTGAACTCGTATATCAAGCGCGATCCGGAGGACGTACGCATCGCGCGCGCGGCTTGCCGCTACCTTGGTTGAAGCCGGACGCAAAAATGAAGCGCACACAGTGGCCAAGGATATACCGCGATTGAGGCCCGACTTCAGCGTCGATGGGTACGTTCGTTCACGCCTTTACACGGACCCGGGAGTGAAAGAGCGGTTGGCGGCTTCATTGCTCGCGGCGGGACTGCCGCGCTGACGGATTCCGCTGGCGGACACCCGTCCGCAACATAACGTTCGGACACCACTTTCCCTGCGGGATCGGACGTTACCAAATTACCACTGTTACAGCGTCTGCGATTCTAGATCGAACAACGTACGCACGCACTCTCGAAGTAAAAGTTTTCGACGTTCATTTACCAGTTCTGTGGATGAGATCACACAGCAAGTGTCTATGTGATCAATGTTTGAAATCCGTTCCGTCACTAACGTACGCCACAACAACAAACAAACGTACAAACAAGCACACAAGGAGGATTGGCCGATGTGCATTTCGCGGGTGAAGCGTAGCGACGGGTATCCTGGTAGACCTGGTTATCTCGCTCGGACCCGTAAATGATCGCCATCATCCCCCAGGTGGATCAAAAAAGCCGGTTTGTCGGTACCGATGCTGGTATAGCTCGCAGCATCACTGTTGCCGCTGCCACCGCGGGTCAGACGCGAGCGTTAGCGACGGCGCTCTCCCCCTCTCTCCCGGTGGCTCCGCCAGGGAGGAGCTCTTGGCACAAGGAAGTGCCACTTACTTTTGGGGGGCGCGCAGGACCGAATATCCGGTGCGCCACTACTCCTCTTACAGCGCCTTCGTCGCCTCGGGATAGTTGTGTACCACACGCAACGTTATGCGGCGCTTATCGAGACCGCGTGACAATTTGATCCGTATGAAACCATTCGTCGTGCAGCAAGATACCTTGAGATAGTAGTTGTCCTCGACATAACACACCGGATCCATGTATTTACCGGCGATCTCCGGATCGACCCAGAATGAATCGTAATTGACGATCGGTATGACACGGCGATCAAGCGGCTTCAACGCAGCATCGACCGCCTCCTCGATGTGGTCAATATCCTCCAGTGTTTTGACCCGGAATAACCATCACAATGCGTCCCAGGTTGTCTCCAACCAATAACTCTGGAAACGCTCGCCGACATCTCGTCGAATTCGACGTCTATTTAGTCTGTCCTTGCTCTAACAAGTCAGGATGTTGTGAATTCGTCTAGCGTAATCTAGAAAGTACTATTTCCCCAAGCTGGAGTAGAGCTGCGCATTTTGGTTAAGTCTCCTAACCGAACAACCTTTTCGCTCGTTCCCGCTCGAATCTATGTAGAGTTTCTTCCGTCGATTTTCTGTTTTTCGCTGAAAACGCTGTCGCTATTTCTTGAACATGTTCTCGCACGAATATCGCTTTCCCTTCGTCCATTACAGCGCTATCTATAGTTTCGTTAGTAACAAATTGTTGAATAACATCATATGAAAACCAATCATCCCTAGACGCATTATGACTGCTCTGAAAGTCCAAGAATATCTGCCCCCTATCTCTAACGAATCGCAGCCTAGATCCTC
>Ga0224508_10000952_pt1 | contig 26735 bp, 19 predicted proteins | sample SF_Jan12_sed_USG_4_FD_170157 | JGI IMG/M metagenome (GOLD analysis project Ga0224508, IMG submission 170157) | Sediment microbial communities from San Francisco Bay, California, United States - SF_Jan12_sed_USGS_21 | ecosystem: Environmental > Aquatic > Marine > Sediment | place: USA... | reverse complement strand
TTGATAATGTCGATTTGGGCGGGATGAATGGCGAACTTGCCTTTAAAACCTTGTTTCTTGGCGGTGTTGGCGTCTCGCTGAAGGCCATCTGTGTCTCGAAAACCAAAGTAGGGCGTATCGAGAGCGACAACGTCGGCGGCTCGGGCTGCAATACAAACCGCACTTCGAGCATAAGCAATCTCTGAGTCATCATCGGTGCGTTCGATACCCATATCGTTTGTAAAATCTTCAGCTCCGAATGCCACCGCAATAATCCTTTTTGATGACGAGCAGATCTCATAGGCATTAACGATGGCCTTGGCTGACTCTATCCAGGGAATCAGTTTTAGTCTGCCAGTAGCCAGACCCGCGTTCTGTTCTAGCGGTTCGATAAGGCGGCAGATATCGGCGATCTCTTGAACCGTCTCCACTTTGCCAATCGATAGCCCGTAAATCTTGGGCGTTATGATGGCTGCAAGGTCTTGCTCTAATAACCCACTATCTAGCGAGTTGACCCTGGGTATAACCAAAGACCCGGTATTCGACAGCTTTGCGAGAAAAGAAGCCGCCACCGCGCGGGCGTTGGCTTTCTCATCTGCTGGCACAGAGTCCTCTAGATCAGGCATGAACACGTCGGGATTAAAACCGAGGGCCTTTTGTAACATATTGGGACGGTTGCCGGGGACAAACAGCAAGCTTCTAAGTATGGTCATTGACGTTTAGCAGCGCTGTTGCGAGCGTTCGTGGGTGGCGGGCGACGCTGGGGAATTAGACGTTAAGCAGCCTTTTCTACGCGTGCTGCACAGAACTTAAACTCCGGAATTTTACCGAACGGATCGAGCGCTGGATTGGTCAGCATATTGGCGGCCGCTTCCGCATAACAGAAAGGTATAAACACGCAGCCTTCGGGAATCGCGCTATCAACCCGGGCCTTTAGCTCAATGGCGCCACGTCGCGTGGTTACGCGCACCGCCTCACCGGGGTTCACACCCAGCCGACGCAGATCTTGAGAGCACAAACTGGCCACCGCCTCCGGTTCGATTTCATCGAGCACCCGTGCGCGTCGTGTTATGGCGCCGGTGTGCCAATGCTCTAGCTGTCTGCCGGTGGTTAGTACCATTGGGAAGTCTTCATCGGGCCGCTCATCCGGTGGCACGATGTTGGCCGGAACGAGTTTGGCGCGACCATTGGCGGTTGGAAAGCCATCGCCGAAAACAATATCGTGCCCTGGTTCATCCGGCGCATCGCAGGGGTAGGTGCAGGCACTTTCTCGCTCAAGTCGCTCCCAAGTTATGTTGTTCAGTGACGGCATGAGTTGTGCCATCTCTGCAAACACGTCGCTCGGTCCCGTATAGTCCCAGTCCAGTCCCATACGACGGGCGATTTCTTGAATAATCCAGTAGTCCTGGCGTGCATCGCCCGGTAACGTCAGCGCTTTGCGTCCCATTTGTACTTGCCGATTGGTGTTGGTAACGGTGCCATCTTTCTCCGGCCATGCCGATGCAGGCAGTATTACATCGGCATGAAACGCGGTTTCGGTCAAAAAGATATCTTGCACCACTAGATGTTCGAGTTTGGCCAGCCCCTGGCGAGCATGATGTACATCAGGGTCAGACATGGCTGGGTTTTCACCCATGATGTACATGCCTTTAATCTGGTCGGCATGTACAGCGTCCATGATCTCGACCACAGTCAGCCCACGTTTTGGATCGAGCGGCGTCCCCCAGGCATCTTCGAACTGCTTGCGAATATTTTCCAACTCTACCGACTGGTAATCAGGAAACATCATGGGGATCAAACCGGCGTCGGAGGCCCCTTGTACATTATTTTGTCCGCGTAGGGGATGCAAACCGGTGCCGGGGCGCCCCACTTGGCCGGTAATCATCGCTAGCGCAATTAGACAACGGGCGTTGTCGGTGCCATGGACGTGCTGCGAGATACCCATGCCCCAGAAAATGATACTGGCATTAGCCGTCGCGTACTTTCGGGCTACCGTGCGAATCGTCTCAGCCTCGATACCACATATCTCCGACATCGTCTCGGGTGTGAAATCGGTGATGTGCTTCTTGAGATTCTCGAACCCTTCGGTATGTGCGTTCACGTACTCTTGGTCGTACAGTTTCTCGGTGACGATGACATTGAGCATGGCATTCAGTAGCGCCACATCGGTACCGCCTTTGAACTGCAGCATGTGTGTGGCGTGACGCTTGAGTGCTTGACCTCGTGGGTCCATGACGATGAGTGTCTTGCTCTTCGCCGCTTGCTTGAAGTAGGTGGCGGCCACGGGGTGGTTTTCGGTTGGATTAGCACCGATCACAATGATGACATCCGCTTGTTCGCAGGCTGTGAACGGCGCCGTGACTGCACCCGAACCAATTCCTTCTAACAATGCTGCTACGGACGATGCATGACACAAGCGCGTGCAATGATCAACGTTGTTGGTACCGAAACCAGTGCGCACGAGTTTCTGCACCAAATAGGCTTCTTCATTGGAACCCTTGGCCGAGCCAAAACCAGCGAGCGCCTCGCCGCCATCGCGTTCTCGAATCTTTTTGAGTCCAGCTGCCGCTAGATCTAAGGCCTCGTCCCAGGTGGCCTTGCGGAAATGAGTGTATGGATCAGCCGGGTCGACCTCAACATCGGGACCTTTGGGCGCATCTTCTCGACGTATTAGGGGTTCGGCCAGCCGATGCGGGTGTTTGACGTAGTCGAAACCGAACCGACCTTTAACGCACAATCGGTTCTGGTTGGCAGGTCCATCGTGCCCCTGAACTGCAACGATTTCGTTATCTTTGATCTGATAAATAATTTGGCAACCGACGCCGCAATAGGGGCACACGCTTTCGACTTCCTTAAGCGGATCGGTTTTGCCCACGCCTTTTTCGTCGACCAGCAACGATTCCATAAGTGCGCCGGTGGGACAGGCCTGCACGCATTCACCGCAGGCCACACATGTACTATCCCCCATGGGATCATCGAAATCGAAAACGATTTTGGCACCGTGTCCGCGATAGGCCATACCGATAACATCGTTCACTTGCACTTCGCGGCAGGCGCGTACACAAAGGTTACAGTGGATACAGGCATCGAGCTGTACACGCATGGCGGGGTGACTGGCATCGGGTGCCGGTTGCCCCCGAGGCGGGAAACGGCTTTCGGTAGTGGCCATTCGATCGGCCCATTGCCACAGGTGTGAGTCGGCGTCATGGGCGATTTCGCGCCTAGGTTGATCGGCGATTAACAACTCCATTATTAAGTTGCGAGCATTATTTGCGCGCGCATTATTGCTTGTGACCTTCATGCCGGCGGTCGGCTGGCGGATGCACGAGGCAGCAAGTATGCGTTCGCCTTCGATCTCGACCATGCATGCCCGACAATTACCGTCGGGCCGATAGCCTGGTTTGGGTGCGTGGCACAGGTGGGGGATGGTGGTGCCGTGGCGGTTCGCGACCTGCCAGATTGTTTCACCCGGCTGCGCCTCCACCTCTTGGCCATCCAGGGTAAAGCGGATACCTTCAATCGCTTGATCAACCATGGAACGGCTTGGTCGGCTCATGACAAATCCTCCTGGAAATGCTTTAACATGCAGCGCAGCGGATTAGATGCAGCCTGACCTAGGCCACAGATCGACGCATCGGTCATGGCGCAACTCAACTCTTCGAGTAACGATCGATTCCAGGTCGATTGAGCCATGAGTGTTACCGCCTTTTCGGTGCCGACTCGGCAGGGTGTGCACTGACCGCAACTTTCGTCTTCGAAAAACCGCATCAGGTTAAGCGCAGCATCTTTTGTACTGTCTCGATCACTTAAGATGACCACCGCGTGCGAACCAACAAAGCAACCATGCTTCTCCAGCGTGCCAAATTCCAGTGGTAAGTCCCCCATACTCGCGGGCAAGATGCCGCCCGAGGCGCCGCCAGGAAGATAGGCCTTGAACTCGTGACCGTCTTGCATGCCACCACTAAACTCTTCGATCAATTCACGTACCGTTACGCCTGCGGGTGCCAGTTTAACGCCAGGTTGCTTCACGCGGCCGGAGACCGAGTAGCTGCGTAAGCCCTTGCCGCCGTTGCGCCCTTGGTTAGCAAACCAGTCGGCACCCTTGTCGATAATATCGCGCACCCAATAAAGTGTTTCTACGTTTTGCACGAGGGTTGGTTGGCCAAACAGTCCGACTTCAGCGACATAAGGTGGTCGGTGTCGGGGCAGACCGCGTTTTCCCTCAATACTTTCGATCATGGCCGACTCTTCACCGCAAATATAGGCGCCGGCGCCACGGCGCAGATGCGCTTTGCGATTACCAGTTAGGCCCGCTGTTTCGAGCTTTGGTATTTCCGCTAACAGCAGGGCGCGAATGGCTGGATACTCATCGCGCAAATAAATATAGATCGCGTCTGCGTCCACGGCCCATGCCGCAATTAGCATACCCTCTAAAAACCGATGAGGATCGCGCTCAAGATAGTAACGGTCTTTGAACGTGCCGGGCTCGCCCTCGTCGGCATTGACCGCCATTAAACGCGGGCCGGGATAGCCGCGAACAATGCGCCACTTACGCCCGGTTGGGAAACCGGCGCCGCCAAGACCACGCAATGCAGAACTCTCTAACTGCTCAAGTACATCATCGACTTTGTGCTTGCCATCCATACATTGGCGTAAGTGCTCGTAACCGCCTTCGGCGGTGTACGCATCGAAATCGGTATAACGTGGAATCTCAGGATGTACGTGGCCACCGTCTACTGCCTTGGCCACCGTTTGACTAGTTGCGTGATCGATATGGTGATGACCCACCTCTGCCACCGGGGCGGTATCGCAACGACCCATGCAAGGCGCCCGCACAACGCGGGCCTTGCCAGCCAGCAAACTCGGCAGTTCGGCTAGCAACTTTTGTGCACCCGCCATTTCACAGCTGAGGCTGTCGCATACACGAACGGTAATGTTAGGGAGATTCTCACTGTCTTTGACGATATCGAAATGGGCGTAGAAGCTGGCGACCTCATAGACTTCGGCTAAGGGTAGGCGCATGTCGTGGGCCAGCGCCGTTAAGTGTTTCGCCGCCAGGCAGCCGTAGTGATCTTGAACGAAATGAAGATGTTCAATCAACAGATCACGCTGCCGCGAGCGCTCGCCCAACAGCGTTCGTACTTCTTCTAACGCATCGATGTCGACCTGGCGCCCTTTCGGTTGGAGGCGTGCATACCGACGGGCGGAACCTGGATGACTGTACCTTTTGACCTGCCCCATCTCGAGTGACCTGCCAGTTCTATACTCAGCTGGCGATTTCAGTTCAGTGTTTCATGGCCTCGAGTAAGGTGGTGCCTAGACTCGCAGGTGAATCAGCGACATGAATGCCAGCGCTCTTCAACGCCTCAATCTTATCATCAGCGCCACCTTTTCCGCCCGAGATGATTGCACCGGCGTGACCCATGCGCCGGCCCGGGGGCGCGGTCAGACCAGCGATAAAGCCAGCGATAGGTTTCTTGGTCTTGCTTTGTTTGATGAAATCCGCCGCATCTTCCTCAGCCGATCCACCGATCTCCCCGATCATGATAATAGCCTCAGTCTTGGGATCGGCGAGAAACAGTTCCAAGCAATCGATAAAGTTTGTGCCGTTTATGGGATCGCCACCTATGCCTATGCAGGTCGTCTGACCGAGTCCGGTGACACTGGTCTGGGCCACCGCCTCGTAGGTGAGTGTGCCGGAACGCGAGATCACGCCAACCTTGCCGGGCTTATGGATGTGCCCCGGCATAATGCCGATCTTGCATTCATTCGGGGTAATAACGCCTGGACAATTAGGGCCAACCAGCCGCGTATCCGAATCATCGAGTACATGCTTGACTTTCACCATGTCTAACACCGGGATACCTTCGGTGATGCACACTACCAGTTCGACACCCGCGTCGATAGCTTCGAGAATGGCATCAGCCGCAAACGCGGGTGGCACGTAGATCGCGGATGCGTTGGCGCCGGTAGTGGTCACCGCTTGCGCCACGGTGTCGAATACGGGTCGTCCTAAGTGTTCGGTCCCGCCCTTGCCCGGTGTTACGCCGCCGACCACCTGGGTACCGTAGGCGATGGCTTGTTCGGAGTGAAATGACCCATGATGTCCAGTGAAACCCTGGCAGATGACTTTGGTGTTTCTGTCGACGAGAACGGCCATTAGTGTTTTACGGCGACTGCTACCTTTTGCGCAGCATCAGCAAGATCGTCGGCAGACACGATGTCCAGTCCAGATTGTGCCAGGATTTCTTTACCCTGTTCGACATTGGTGCCTTCGAGCCGAACGACGAGCGGCACATCTAGCGAGACTTCTTTGGCGGCAGCTACCACGCCCTCAGCAATCACATCGCAACGCATGATGCCACCGAATATGTTAACCAGAATCCCCTCAACCTTTGAGTCCGAAAGAATAAGTTTGAAAGCATTTGTCACTTGTTCCTTGGTAGCACCACCACCGACGTCAAGAAAATTTGCCGGTTCGGCGCCGTATAATTTAATGATGTCCATGGTCGCCATAGCCAGGCCTGCACCATTGACCATGCAGCCGATAGTGCCATCTAGTCTGATGTAATTGAGGTCGTACTCTGCCGCTTTGCGTTCGGTTGGATCCTCCTCACTCTCGTCGCGTAACTTACTGACGTCCTCGTGCCGGAATAGTGCGTTGTCATCGAAGTTCATCTTCGCATCTAGTGCGACGACTTCACCGGCGGTTGTCACCATTAGTGGGTTGATTTCAATGAGACTGGCATCCAAGCCAACAAACGCATCATAGATGCCGAGCAGAAGTTTGACCGCCGAACTAACTTGCTTTCCTTTTAGCTTCAAACCAAAGGCAAGTTGACGGGCGTGGAACGCTTGCATACCAATGGCCGGATTAATCGCCACCTTTATAATTTTTTCGGGTGTGTTCGCGGCCACCTCTTCTATGTCCATGCCGCCTTCGGTTGATGCCATCACGGTGACCTGATTGGTGCCTCTATCTATTAACATGCTCAGATAGAGTTCGCGTGCGATGTCACAACCTTCTTCTACGTATAGACGTTTCACTTCCTTACCTTGTGGGCCCGTTTGGTGGGTAATCAGTGTCATCCCGAGCATTTGCCCAGCCGTGCTGCGTACCTCATCAATGGACTTCACGACTTTGACCCCGCCCCCTTTGCCACGACCGCCGGCATGAATCTGCGCCTTGACCACCCATACCGGCCCGCCGAGTTCATTTGCCACTTTAAAGGCCTCATCGACGCTAAACGCGGCACCGCCACGCGGTACAGCGACGCCATAGCGTGCGAGCAATTCCTTTGCCTGGTGTTCGTGAATGTTCATGGGAATCCTTTGACTGACAAGCTGTATTAGGGCTTGGCGTACGGTATTCTAGAAGCCTGGTTGACACAAGACCGTGACCTGAAACCGCTTTACGGCATGGGTACTGCTGTCTGCGCATAAAACAGCGGTGAATAGCCAAGCCTACGAGCCGCCGCCGCTGGCGTTGACCCGCCGCTTGGCCTGCAACATAGTGTGTGATATACAAGATTCGGACTTACCTATTCTACGAAAACGAGCATGGAGGTGTGGTAATGAAAACTCTTTTCAGATCAGCAATGTATACAATTCTCGGGGTTTTGGTCATGGCATTTGGTTCGCTCGTGGCGCCCCAGGATGCAGGGGCCTGGGAGCCGAGGAAGCCGGTCGATTTCGTCATCATGGCCGGTAAGGGCGGCGGTGCCGACAAGATGGCGCGGCTAATGCAGACCATTATCGAGAAACACAAGCTGTCAACCAAGCCGTTCATTCCTATCAATAAGCCAGGCGGTTCTGGTGCCGAATCCCTGATTCATCTCAAGAATGCATCGGGCGTCAACAAAGACCATACGGTAATGGTTACGTTGAATAGCTTTTACACTACGCCCCTGCGCCAGCCAGGTTTGGGTGTTGATATCTCCACGTTTACGCCGGTCGGCCGCATGGCGGAAGATACTTTTCTGCTATGGGTGCACAAGGATTCTGGTATTACCAATGTGGATCAATTCGTGAAAGCCGCAAAGGCCAAGGGCAACAATTGGATCATGGCCGGTACCGGTAAGGGCCAAGAGGATCAATTGCTCACCAGCTTCCTGAACGCGGCTTATGGCCTCAACATGAAATACGTCCCGTTCAAGGGTGGCGGCCGTGTTGCCAAGGAGCTAGCCGGTAAGCATGCCGACTCGACCGTCAACAACCCTTCCGAGCAGCTCGGCTTCTACCAGGCGGGTACGACGCGACCAATCGCGGCGTTTACACCGGATCGGATGGAACTGTTTCCTGATGCACCGACGTTCCAAGAGCTCGGGCAAAAGGGTATTCCGGTCTACTTCATGCAGCGCAGTGTGGTCGGTGCACCGGGCATGAGTAAGGGCGCCCAAAAGTACTATCAGAAGGTTTTCTCAAAGGTCTATAAGACGTCCGAGTGGCAAGACTACATGAAGAAGAAGAGCCTCAGAGGCGCATTCTTGACCGGCAAGAAACTCAAGAAATATTGGGCCGTGGAAAAAGACATTCATCAGAAGATGCTGAAAGACATCGGCGAGATCTAATTTATTAGAAAGATAGCGTCTAAAAACTAAACGGAGAAAGGCGGGCTGCGACCATGCGATTGGCCGAACTCGTTATGGCCGTGGTCATGGCGATCTTCTCCGTTTATTTGATGTGGAAGAGTGCGGAACTCCCCATCGGCTGGATCCCGCGTGAGGGTCCAGGCGGTGGGGCGTGGCCGTTTTGGCTTGCAACCGGCATGCTGGTCTGTTGCATCGCGATTATCGTGCGTTGGATAAGACGCACAAGCCCGCCATCACGTTCTAGCGAACCCTATATGGACAAGACCACGATCAAGCTGTTCGTGGTCGGTGCAGGTTCACTTGGCGTGATGATCGCAGCTATTCATATAATCGGCGTGTATTTTGCCGTACCGCTTTTCCTTCTGTTCTACATGCGGTATGTGGGCCGTCATCAATGGATTACGACGGCGGCACTGGCGAGCGCAACGCCGATCGTCTCGTTTCTCTTCTTTGAAATAGTGTTGCGGATCACGTTGCCCAAAGGGTATTCGGAACCGCTGTTTTACCCGCTTTACGATTTCTTTTTTTAGTGGCCACATCGGTCAGTCCGTGCCCAGATGATGCACCTGGCTGACCGGAAGTATTTGGCGCAAATAAGTCGCTAGGAAAGAACATGGAAATTCTTAGTCTCCTGGGTAATGGTTTCCTGGTCGCATTTCAGCCGCTTAACCTGGCGCTGGTGATCTTGGGCTGTGCCTTGGGGTTGTTTATTGGTGCCATGCCTGGTCTGGGGTCGGTAAACGGCGTGGCGATACTGCTACCCATGACATTTATCGTGCCGCCCACCGGTGCCATCATCTTCCTCGCCGCTATCTATTATGGCGCCATGTATGGCGGCGCGATCAGTTCCATTATGCTCGGTATTCCGGGGGCTTCGACCGCAGTCGCCACCACGTTCGACGGGCGGCCGTTGGCGTTGCAGGGCCTGGCTGACCGGGCACTGATAACCGCCGCCGCCGCGTCATTCATCGGCGGTACTATCTCGATAGTGCTATTTACCGGATTTGCCCCACCGTTGGCGGCGGTCGCACTGGCCTTCGGGTCCGCGGAGGAATTCGCCCTGATGATACTGGCCTTCGCCACCTTTGTCGGTTTGGGCGGCGATGATATCCCCAAGACGCTGTTCTCGATTTTTATCGGTCTCGTTCTGAGCGCGGTTGGGCTCGACATCATCAGCGGCCAGCCACGTTTGATCTTCGGCGACATCCCCGGTTTCTACCACGGCATCAACTTCCTAGTACTCGCCATCGGTATCTACGGTATTGGCGAAATACTATGGACGATTGAGAGCAGCGGGGGAGACGTGAATGTGAGTCAGGCCACGCTCACCTTTCGCCGTTTGATAGAGGGTTTTAGAGGCATGAAGGAGACGATCAAGGGGACGCTGATGGGTTCGTTCTTGGGTTATTTCGTCGGCATCCTCCCGGCGGCGGGCGCCACCCCGGGTTCATTGATGGCTTATGGTGTGGCCAAAACGATGTCGAAAGACCCTGACTCTTTCGGTAAGGGCAATATCGAAGGGGTGGCGGCGCCAGAAGCTGCCAACAATGCCGCGAGCACCGGTTCTATGCTGCCGATGTTGACATTGGGCATTCCTGGCTCGCCGACAACTGCGATTCTGCTCGGCGGTATGGTGATCTGGGGTCTCGAGCCTGGACCGTTGTTGTTCGTCGAACACGCGGAGTTTGTGTGGGGGTTAATCGCCAGTCTTTATATCGCGAATCTGTTTTCAGTGCTGCTCAACATTTCATTTATCCCCCTCTTTATCTGGGTTTTGAAACTCCCGTTCACTATCCTCGCGCCGATCATTTTTATTTTGTGCGTGATAGGGGGTTACGCGCCGACCCAAGATCTGCACGATGTGTGGCTCATGTTTATCTTTGGCGTTGTCGGTTATTTGATGCGCAAATTGGACTATCCGATGGCGCCGGCCGTGCTTGCTATCGTCTTAGGACCGTTGGCGGAACCGGCCATGCGCCAATCGCTGATTATCTCGAACGGTTCGCCGATGATTTTCTTCGAGCGCCCGATTGCCGGCAGCATCATGGTGGTCGCGATCGTGCTGCTTCTGTTGCCGCTGTTTAAGGTCATTAAGGGGGCCTTATCGAAGCCGGCGTCGGGTAGCCAAGCGTAGGACGCAAATGGTGAAAGATTGCGCTAACAATTTACGTTTGGGATATGGTATACGAAATACAACAGAGTGGCTTACTACTCGTTCGTTGGATCAGCGATGGCAATCGCACGACTAGATGTCCCGTCCATAAACGTCGATGTCGTCCTAAAGGACAAGATCTACAATGCGTTGAAGCAGGCGATCGTGTCGATGAATGTCGATGCCCATATCGAAGAGCCCAGGCTCGACAAGCGCCAATTGGCGCGAGACCTAGGGGTGAGTCGTACCCCTATCCGCGAAGCGATAGCTCGTCTTGAGCAAGAGGGTTTTGTTCGCACCGTGCCGCGAAAGGGTGTGTTTGTTGTTCGCAAGACCAAAAAGCAAATCCTGGAGATGATCACGATATGGGCGGCGTTAGAAGGCATGGCCGCACGTCTAATTACTTTGAACGCCGATGACGAAGAGATTTCCACTTTACGCAAGATGTTCGCCACGTTTGAAAACAATCAAGTGCAAGCAAAGATCGACGAATATTCGGAGGCCAACATCCAGTTTCATCAGGCGATTCTGAAGATGAGCCACTGCGATCTATTAAATCAGACGGCGAGAAATCTGTTTCTTCATATGCGTTGGATCCGTGCACGTACGATCTCGGAAGACGACCGGGCGAGCCGCTCCATTATCGATCACATGCACATAATCGAAGCGCTTGAACAACGCGATACCGAGTTGGCGGAGCGGCTTGCCCGTGACCACACCTTGAATTTGGCGGCCCATGTTGAAAAGAACGTGGCTATCTAGACTAAGCAGTTAAACCCTCACCCTAATTGGAGGAAAGCCATGACGCAAGCGGCAAAGAAAGCAGATGTAGGGCGAGAACAGGCAGAAACTATTTCAGGCGGCCACCTGGTTGCCAAAGCCCTCAAGAATGAGGGTGTCGAAGTAATATTTACCCTCTGCGGTGGCCACATTATCGATATCTATGATGGCTGTCTGGATGAAGGAATCAAGATCATCGACGTGCGTCATGAACAAGTGGCGGCCCATGCCGCCGATGGTTACGCGCGCATGACCGGCAGACCCGGCTGTGCTGTGGTGACGGCTGGTCCCGGCACCACCGATGCGGTTACCGGGGTCGCCAACGCGTTTCGTGCCGAGAGCCCGTTTCTGTTGATTGGCGGACAAGGTGCATTAACCCAGCACAAGATGGGATCACTACAGGACTTGCCACATGTCGACATCATGCAATCGATCACCAAGTTTGCGGCTACTGTGCCATCAACCGAGCGCGCCGCCGACATGGTTAGCATGGCATTTCGGGAATGTCTAAACGGCGCCCCTGGCCCGACGTTTTTGGAGATCCCGCGCGATGTTCTCGACGCCAAGGTTGACGTAGCCAAGGCACGGATACCACAAGCAGGACATTACCGCGCGTCGACGAGGACACTAGCGGACCCGGACGATATCGAAGAACTGGCGGACATCTTGGTCAAGTCCGAACGGCCATGTGTACTATTCGGCAGTCAAGTGTGGACGTGTCGTGCGGCCGACGCTGCGCGCGAATTCGCCCGTACCCTTAACGTCCCAGCCTACATGAACGGCGCCGGCCGTGGCACATTCCCCCCCGGCGACCCACATCACTTTCACCGCACGCGGCGCTTAGCGTTTGACAAGGCGGACGTCATCGTAATTGTCGGTACACCGTTCGATTTTCGTATGGGTTACGGCAAGCGGCTGCGGGCTGATGCTACGGTGGTGCAAATCGATATGGACTATCGCACCGTGGGTAAGAATCGTGATATCTCGCTAGGCTTGGTCGGTGATGTTGGGCGTATTCTCAGCGCGGTTACCGATGCCACCGGTGGACGTGCCGATAATGGCGCCCAGCGACGTAAGGCGTGGCTCGAAGAGTTAAGAGCAGAGGAAGAACAACGCTACGAGAAGATGCTACCAGAGTTTAAATCTGACGCGGTGCCGATTAATCCCTATCGTGTTGCCTACGAACTCAACGAATTCCTGACCGAGGACACGATTTACATCGGTGATGGTGGTGATGTGGTAACGATCACGGCGCAAGCGGTGCAGCCGCGCCAGCCTGGGCATTGGATGGACCCAGGGCCGCTCGGCACGCTCGGTGTCGGCGTGCCGTTTGCAATGGCTGCCAAGTACGTGCATCCCGAAAAGGAAGTGTTGTGTTACTTTGGAGACGGGGCGTTTTCGCTCACTGGTTGGGATTTCGAGACCTGCGTGCGCTTCAATTTGCCGTTCCTTGGTGTCATTGGTAATAACTCAGCCATGAATCAGATCCGTTGTGGCCAGATTATGAAGTATGGCAAGGAACGCGGCGACGTTGGCAATATGCTTGGCGATGTGCCGTACGATAAGTTTGCCGAAATGCTCGGTGGCCATGGTGAAGAGGTCCGTGAGCCGCGCCAGATTCGTCCGGCGTTAGACCGCGCGCGCGAGGCAGTAGCGTCCGGGAAGCCAGCGTTGGTGAACATCTGGGTTGATATCGATGTGTGGGCCCCCGGCACTAAGAACCAGACCATGTACAAATAAGTAGTCTTGAGGAATCCATAAACGGGGCCGTCTGCGGCTCCGTTTATTTTGATCCTTACCACTGACTGTAAATCACGATGCGAGGAGTACGATGGCAAAGGCGTTAGATGGGGTCCGCATACTGGATATGACCCACGTACAGTCTGGACCGACATGCACGCAGCTGCTGGCCTGGTTCGGGGCGGATGTCATTAAAGTCGAGCGTCCTGGTGTCGGTGACGCCACCCGCAGTCAGCTGCACGACATTCCGGATGTGGATAGTCTGTACTTCACTATGCTCAACCACAACAAGCGCAGCATCACCCTGAACACCAAGAGCGAGCAGGGCAAACACATCTTTACGGAGCTAATCCGCAAATGCGATGTCATGGCGGAGAATTTTGCGCCCGGTGCGCTCGATCGCATGGGTTTCACGTGGGAGCGCATCCAGGAAATCAATCCGCGCATGATTTATGCCTCGGTTAAAGGATTTGGCCCCGGGCCTTATGTGGATTGCAAAGTATACGAGAATGTGGCCCAGTGCACCGGTGGTGCGGCAAGTACCACCGGCTTCGACGACGGTCCTCCGCTGGTGACCGGGGCCCAGATTGGAGATTCAGGCACAGGTTTGAATCTTGCGCTCGGCATCGTTACTGCCCTGTTCCAGCGCGAGAAGACCGGGCGCGGCCAGCGCGTAATCTGCGCCATGCAAGACGGGGTGTTGAACCTTTGTCGCGTGAAGATGCGCGACCAACAGCGACTAAAGCATGGTCCGTTGAAGGAGTATCCACAGTATCCGAGCGGTAAGTTCGGCGATGCGGTGCCACGGGCGGGTAATGCATCCGGGGGTGGACAGCCCGGTTGGGCGGTCAAATGCGCGCCCGGCGGCCCCGACGACTATGCTTACGTGATAATTCAACCACAGGGTTGGGAAGCGCTGATGAAGGTTATTGGTCGGGAAGACCTTATCGACCATCCTGATTGGCAAACCCCTGCCGTTCGGCTGCCCAAGCTCGACCAATGTTTTGCCATGGTCGAGGAATGGACCAAGACCAAAACGAAGTTTGAAGTTATGGAGATCTTAAATCCGCTAAACGTTCCTTGCGGGCCGATTCTTTCTATGAACGACTTGGCCGAGGAACCGTCGCTGCGAGAAACAGGCACGATTGTCGAAGTCGATCACCCCACGCGCGGTCCGTACCTGACGGTCGGCAATCCGATCAAGCTCTCCGACTCTCCGACCGAGGTAAAACGCTCACCACTGTTAGGCGAGCACACAGACGAAATCTTAAAGCAAGTTATAGGTTACAGTGACGAAGAGATAGCGGCGGCGCGTGAGCAAGGCGCTATCTAGCGTTTACTCATCGCCTTAACGATTCTAGGAGGCGACATGCGAATTATCGTGAACGGGCAGCAGGCCTATGGACAGGCTGTGCTGGAAGCATTGCTGGAACGTGGAGAGAATGTGGTAGGCGTTTATTGTGCGCCCGACAAGGAAGGAAAGAAGCTAGATCCGCTAAAAGAGTATGCACTTTCCAAAGACCTGCCAGTGTTTCAACCGGCTTCATTCAAGCAGAAGGAAGTCTGGGACCAGATGGCATCGCTCAAACCCGACCTCGGCGTGATGGCGTACGTTATATTGTTGATCCCGGAAGAAGCACTTAACGTTCCGACCTATGGCACCATCCAATATCATCCGTCGTTGCTGCCAAAGCACCGCGGGCCCAGTTCCATCAATTGGCCGATCATACAAGGCGAAAAAAAGACGGGCCTGAGCATCTTTTGGCCAGACAAGGGCCTGGATACCGGCCCGATCCTGCTGCAAAAGGAGGTCGAGATCACCGATGAAGATACGCTTGGCAGCGTGTACTTTGATAAGCTGTTCTCATTAGGGGTCGAGGCAATGATGGAGGCGGTAGATCTCGTCCGTGCCGGCAACGCGCCCAAATTGGTACAGGACGAAGCGCAAGCCACCTATGAAGGCTGGTGCAGAAAGTCCGATGTTGAAATCGACTGGAGTAAATCGGTAGACGAAGTCTACAATCTGATACGTGGCGCCAATCCGCAGCCGGGTGCTTGGACTACCTTGGAAGGCAAGAAGTTGGAAATCTTTGACTGTGGCAGGCTTGCCGACGCTGGCGGTGCACCCGGTGCGGTTTCGCATGTTAGCGCAACCGGCTTTAACGTCGCGGCCGAAGGCGGACAGATCCAGGTGAAACGTATTCGGCCCGAAGGCGAAAAAAAGATTAGTGCAGGCGAGTTTGCGACAGCTGGCGGCATCACTAACCGGGTTCATCTCGGTTCATAGCCATAGCTGAGCAACGACGTCTGTTGTAGATTGGTTTCTAGCACGCTGATTGACGGTGTATTGACTAGGCATAATGGCTATTAAGACGATCCTGGTGCCGTTGGCCGCACGCGCGGGTAGTGAGGTGGTACTGGTTACCGCGCTCGCCGCTGCCCAACGTTTCGGGGCGCATTTCGAGGCCTTTCACGTGCGCCGCGCACCTGAGGATATGATGCCTTTTATGGTAGGCGGGCTTTCGGCCGGTTTGAGGAATACGGTAATCAAGGAAGCTAGCGACGATGCCGCGGAACGGGCTGCCGGTGTGCGTGCGGTATTTGATGAATTCTGTGTTAAGAACGGCATCCCTATCGCCGACAAACCGTCATCTACGGCGACGACATCCGCCTCCTGGCACGAAGAGACCGGCCGCGCGAACGAATTGCTGGTCCGCAGGGGCCGTCTTTTTGACCTGGCGGTCGCGGCGCGGCCGGTGGCGGACCCTTCCCGGTTACGACGCTCGCCGGCCGGCGAGCACCTTGAGAGCATGTTGCTAGGAACCGGCCGGCCCATTCTCCTTGCCCCCCCGGGCGCACCCAAGAGTTGCGCCAGCAATGTGGCCATCGGTTGGAACGGGAGTGCCGAGGCGGCCCATGCCGTCGCTGCCGCTATGCCTTGTCTGACTACCGCAGACAAGGTCAGCTTGCTAACGTCGCGCAGGCAAGAACACAACACTAAGGATCTAGCACGGCAGCTCCTTTGGCATGACATCGAGGCATTAGTGCATGTCTTCGAGACTGGTTCGAGTTCGGTTGGCGAGACGCTACTCACAGAATGCAAAAAGATTAACGCGGATCTGTTGGTTGTCGGCGGCTACACGCGTACTCGCGCGCGACAACTGCTGTTCGGCGGTGTGACTAGCCACGTGCTGGCGGATGCCGATATTCCAGTGTTCATGGCGCATTAGCCTAGTTCAAGTAGCAAGCTTGAAGTAGGAAGGATCGTAACGCTTGCATAGCTCAACATCGACGAATGCATGTGTGGTACGCGCTCGCAGGCGGCGCCCGCTTTAGGGCTCACGCACTTCTAGGCCATGCTCACTGACGTCGCGCACGGGCAAGGTCAGCCGGATTGATAGCCCGCCACAGCAGCCAGACACCTGATACGAACAAGCCGGTGGCAATGACCGGTCGCACCGTGCCCCCCATCATCAACAGCGGTATCGAGAGCACGAGCGGTACGGCCGGTACATAGAATGCCGCCCAACGTTTGATCCCGCGCGCGCTCTGATACCACGGGAAGGCAATAGAGAACGAGGCAATCATCAAAAAGAACAGTGACCAGGGGCGCGTGACAAAGAGTGTCAGGTACATAGGTATGCGCGTGACCGATGCGGCCTTGGGCAGCGGCCTTGACCGCATCGAGCCCCAGCAGCGCGCCACTGGGTACGATAATGCGTGCACCGTGCTGGGTCGCGAGCTCGACCAGGTGCCAGTGCGAAAGCAATGCGCCGACAGTAATCGGCACGAAGATGCGACCGGCTCTCACCGCCGGCTCCGCCACCTCGGCAAATACCGCTGCAGGTGCGCACTCCACTACTACGTCGGCGACATCAGCCAGCTCGGCCAGTGACAACACCGGCACCGGGCGACGCAGCGCGCATACGCGGCGCTCGGCGCGGGGGCGATCGCGGGCGGAAACACCGGTAAGGGTCAATCCCTCGATGCCTTCATCGAGGCGCTGCGCCACCGCCGCACCCACGGTGCCGTAAGCGCCAATTGCGACTCGCAGCGCGGCGGGATCTTTGTTGACTGACACGAGTGGCCCCTTACCGACGAATCAGTAACCCAGCGCGCAGCCGTCTTTGCGCGGATCGGAGGCGGCCTGTAGCACGCCTTCGTCCCAGTCTATAAGGATGCACTGGCTGCCGCCGAATGGTTTTTCGGCGTCGGTAACGCGATAACCACGTTGTTCAAGCTCCGCCCGCGTGGACGCGGGGATCGGGCGTTCTACTGCCAGTACATCGCCGCTCGGGAGAAAACGCGGGGCATCCACCGCCTCCTGCAGATCCATATTGAAATCCACCCAGTTGCTCAACACATAGGCGTGGCCCATCGCCTGGTATTCGCCACCCATTACGCCAAAACAAAGCAGCGGGCGTTCGTCTCGATACACCATCGCCGGGATGATCGTGTGCAACGGGCGCTTCGCCGGGGCGATGCAGTTGGGGTGGCCCTCGATCAGGCTGAAGCCGCCGCCCCGGTTCTGCAACATGATGCCGGTCTCTCCCGCCACGAGCCCGCTGCCCCACGGATGATAGAGACTGTTGATAAATGAGCAGGCGTTGCGCTCACGATCGACCACGCTGAGATAGATGGTGTCGCGATGATTCGGCAGACCGGAAGCGACGCGATGCGTTAACGCCCGGGCGGGGTCGATACGAGCATATTGTTTTTGTCCAAACTCCTTCGACAGCAGCGCGGCCAGCGGGATGTCGCTGAAATCCGGATCGGCCACGAAGCGGTCGCGCTCAGCCACCGCTAGCCGGCACGCCTCGGTGACCATGAAGATATGCTCGACGCTGAGGTGCCTCATGGCGCCGAGGTCGGTGTTCTCCAATATGTTCAGCATCATCAGCGCGGTGATGCCCTGACCGTTCGGTGGGATCTCGCAGACGCGCAAACCGCGATAGTCGGTATGAATCGGCTCCACCCACTGCGAACGATGTTCGACGAAATCCTCGGGCTCCAGCAGACCGTTGCTGGCGCGGCTGAAAGCGACGATGCGCTCGGCGATCTCGCCTTGGTAAAACGCATCACGTCCCCCGCGGGCAATCAAACGTAGCGAGCGAGCGAGGTTGGACTGGCGATGACGCGTGCCCGCCAGTGGTGCCTGTCCATCGATGAGCAAGGTGTGGCGCGTGTCTGGGTACTCTGCGAGCAACTTCTCGTTCTGTTTCCACACCTTCGCTACCACCGGGGACACGGCATAGCCGTCCTCGGCGTAGCGAATAGCTGGCTGCAAGGCCTGCTCGAAGCTCAAGGTGCCGAAGCGCTCGAGCGCCGTGTGCCAGGCGTCGACGGCACCCGGCACCGTGATCGAGTGGATGCCGTACTCGGGCATTTCCGTGTAGCCAATGCGTCGGTACGATTCCAGCGTCGCCCGTCTGGGGGTGCGCCCACTGCCGTTTAGTCCGTGCAATGTGCCGGACTTCGCCTCGTGGTAGAGCAGGAAGCAGTCACCGCCAATGCCGGTTGATTGGGGCTCGGTGACACAAAGCGTGGCGCTCGCGGCAATGGCAGCATCCATAGCATTGCCACCGTTGCGCAGGACACTCAGGCCCACTTGTGTAGCCATAGGCTGACTCGTGGCCAGCATGCCTTCCGTGCCCATCACCACCGAGCGTCCGGGGTACTGTATGTCTCTCATACGCGTGTTCGCGGTTGTTGCGATAAGGTCAGGCGCGCGTGACCAGTCACATGCGGGCGCATGCCCACATTCCCGTACCTCGATTAATGCCCTTGCTACTTGTCACTTGTCACTCGCCACTCGCAGCACGATATTCCCAAAATGCGTGCCCGCTTCCATCATTTCGTGGGCCTTGGCGACATCATCGAGCGACAACGTCGCATGGATGAGAGGTACTAGCGTTCTATCGGCAAGCTTGGGCAGGACGATCTTGGTGAATTCGGCGGTAATGCGTGCCTTCTCCGCTACCGGTCGAGCGCGCAGCACGGAGCCAATCAACTGAAGGCGCTTTACCATCATGAGGCCGATATTGAGCTCGGCCTTGGCGCCGCCCATAACGCCGATAACAACCAACCTACCTTTAGAGGCCAATGCCGCCATGTTTGGCGCCAGATACTTAGCGCCAATGTGATCTAGTATTACGTCTACGCCCTTGTTGTCGGTGTAGGCTTTGACCTCCTCGGCAAAATCCTGGACCTTATAATCGATCACCAGGTCAGCTCCGAGTTGCTTGACGCGCTCGACCTTTTGCGGGGACGCTGTGACGACGACCTTTGCAGTGGGGACAAGACTTTTGCAAAGTTGGACGGCGGCTGAGTTCACGCCACCACCACCACCGTGTAGCAAAACACTTTCATGGTCTTTGAGGCCGCCAATCATGAACACATTGAGATAGGCCGTTATGTAGGTCTCGCATATGCATGCAGCTTGCTCAAAGCTCATGGCTTCGGGAATGGAGATAAGATGGTTAGCATAGGCGACTGCGTATCCGGCATAGCCACCGCCGCCGACGAGTGACATGACTCGATCGCCACGCTTCCATCCGCTTACCCCGGGCCCGAGGGCTTCGATGGTACCGGCCACCTCAAGACCCAGAATCTCTGAATCACCCTTGGGCGGTGGATAGTTACCTTCGCGTTGCACGATATCCGCCCGGTTGACCGATGTTGCCATGACCCTGATTAGTACTTGCCCCTCGACCGCCGATGGTGTTTCGATCTTTCCCAACTTGAGAACCTCACGACCACCGAAACCATCGAGCAATACCGCTTTCATTGTGTTTGGTATAGCCATCGATCAGCCCGTGCGGTTGAACACACACGGCCCGGCATTGTAACAGTTAAGAGTGGTGTTTATACCGCGCGCAAGCGAGACTTTGCTCGCTGGGATTCGAGTAACTGACCCTTTATGCTAATACGTTCCACTACCATTGTTTTGGAGAGCAACTTGACGCAAGCGTATACGGCATTGATGTGTGGCGTAGGAGTATTGGTAAGTTCGCCGAGCTCTACCACGGCGCCGATCAGAGCATTGGCTTCTACCGCTTTGCCGGCCTCCACATCCTGCAGCATGGAGGTCTTGTGCTTGCCAACCCTTTGGGCGCCATTGATACGCTTTTCCAATGGCACGCGGAAGCTGATACCGAGCTTGTTAGCGACGGCTTGTGCTTCCGTCATCATCATCGTGGCCAGTTGTCGCGTGGGTGGGTATTGGCAGATGTCTACGAGTGTCGAGTGCGTAAGGGCGCTGATCGGATTGAATGTGAGATTGCCCCATGCCTTGAGCCAAAGTTCGGAACGTACATCTGGTATAACTGGCGATTTGAAGCCGGCATCGATGAACATTTTCGAAATTGCTTTGACGCGATCAGACTCGGCGCCATCGAGCTCGCCGATAGGAAACCGGTCACCTTCGATATGGCGAATTACACCGGGCTCGGAGATTTCCGCGGCTGGATAGACGATCGCACCTATGATTCGATCGGCGTCAATGTTGCTGGCAATGACGCCACCTGGGTCCACTGCCTCGATGCGATGATTATCGAATTCGCCACCATGGCGTTGGAAATACCACCACGGAATCCCGTTCTGGGTAGTTACGACCGTGGTGTCGGGCGTGTACAGTACTTGCAGGTCGGCGGCAATCGGTGCGATTTGATGGGCCTTGACCGCTAGGATTACCACATCCTGCGGGCCGGCTTCGTGGATATGGCGGGTGGCCTTGAGATCGCGGGCCACATACTCGCTCCCGCCTTTCAGCACGAGCTTGAGGCCCTTGTTGTTGATTGCGTCGAGGTGAGGGCCGCGGGCAATCAGGGTCACATCATTACCGGACAGGGCCAATTTGACCCCCAGTAGACCACCAATCGCGCCAGCGCCGACAATACAAACTCTCATAACGACCTGCACCCATTCGCGTACGGTTTGCCGTCATCGATCTTAGTGGCGGCCAGCTATATTTGCCAAAGCAATTATTTTAATAATTAGTATTAAACCAATTAATACTTACCCGGCGCGGCGCTGCCGGCAACTACCGAATCGGTCAGGGTTAGTGATTGTCTATGATTGGCCACCCGCGAGCCCGTGCCTCGGCGCGTAAGGTCTCGTCGGGGTTCACCGCAACCGGATTATCGACAGCATTGAGTAATGGCAGATCAGTGTTGGAGTCACTATAAAACCAGCTCCCAGCCATCGATTCTCCATGCTCGGTTACCCATTTCTGTAAGCGCTCGACTTTGCCGTGGCCATAACAGGGTGTGCCGACAACGTTACCGGTAAAGCGACCATTCAAGATCTCAGCTTGGCTGGCAATGAGGTGTTCAACGCCAAACTCCTGTGCGATCGGTTGGGTAATGAAATCCATGGTCGACGTAATGATGACCAAGGTATCTCCTGCCTGCCGGTGTTTATCTACCAGCTTCTGAGCCCTTGGCTTGATCATGGGTAGAATTTTTGAATGCATGAAGTCCCGGCGCCATTGCTCTAGGGTCGCTAGATCATGTTGCGCGAGCGGGCTTAGAGCGAAAGCAAGGTACTCGTGAATATCGAGCGCACCGTCCTGGTAGGCTTGATAAAAACGTTCATTTTCACGCTCGTAGTACGGGCCGTCCACCAGGTTGTGCGCTACCAGGAATTGACCCCAAGCGTGGTCGCTGTCGCCGGCGAGTAGGGTATTATCTAGGTCGAAAATGGCGAGACTCAAGGTTTGCTCCCCAGGCGCGTTGATGGCGGCTTCATGGTCACCCGTTGACCGAATTTTGCCGGCAAATTAGCTCGAACTGCGTTTACGTGGCCCACCGCAGGTGTGTTTTACACAAGCCCGGTTTGCGCAAAATGGCAGCACATTGCCGTGCAAGCGTGTTCGTGAAAAAATCCAACGAATTCTAATTTATCTGTGATAATAGCTGTACATGGTGGATAAGGACGGTTACCGGCCTAATGTCGGGGTTATTATTTGCAATCACTGTAACGAAGTCCTGTGGGCGCGACGTTGCGGGCATGATGCATGGCAGTTTCCCCAGGGCGGTATTAAGTCCAACGAGACTGTGGAGCAAGCGCTTTTCCGCGAATTGTGGGAGGAAGTCGGGTTGCGCGAAGCGGATGTCGAAATCATGGGGCGCACACGGGAGTGGCTGCGCTATGAAATTCCGAAACGTTATCTGCGCAACTCTCGCAACCGATCTTTCCGAGGACAAAAGCAGATCTGGTTCTTGCTACGTTTGGTGGGAAAAGACGACAGCGTCCAATTGAACGTTAGCAAGAAACCCGAGTTCGATGACTGGCGCTGGATCGAGTATTGGGCGCCAGTGGAGCAGATTATCAATTTCAAGCGCGATGTTTATCGTCAGGCGTTGTCGGAGTTAGAGGCATTGCTACGTCGCGAGACTGAGCGATGATTCTGCCGCGCGGCTAGTCACCTTATACTTCGAATCACATGCGCCGAATTTCCGGTGTCAACAAGCCTTTTGCCCGTATTGCGGCGTCTGCCGTGGCCTTAGTATGCATGTTTGTGGCGACCGCCTGTACGCAGGACGCCGGTGGCGAACATATGAATACAACGCAGCGCCAGCAGCAAGTCCATCTGGTGGAGCTGACGATAGTTCAGGTGCAAGCGCTGCGTTACCTCACCGATCGCGCTGGCAGCCTACGCGCGTCCCGTCAGGTCAAGGTGTTTAACCAGGAAGAGGGACGCATTACCAAGGTGTTGGTGCATGAAGGGGATTGGGTGCGGCCGGGACAGGTGCTGGTACGGCTTGATGATCGTCTATTGCGCGCCGAGCTCGACAAGATCATGGCGACCCTGCGGCAGGCGGAGGCCGATGTCAAACGTCTGCAGAGTCTCAATGCCAAACGGCTGGTGGCGGAGGAGCAGCTCAACCGCACCCGCACCACGCTCGAGATCAGCCGTGCCGAAGAGCGCCTGCTGGGCGCCCGTATCGGCTACATGACGATCGCGGCGCCGTTTGCTGGGCGTATTGCCCAACGGTTGATCGAGCCCGGCGACGTGGCGCCCAAACATACACACCTGTTGACCTTGATCGACCCGTCGTCGCTGGTGACCGATGTGCAGGTGTCCGAATTGGTGTTACCCGATCTCAAAGTCGGTGACTCGGCGGATGTGCGCATCGACGCTCTCGGAGAGCAGGCCTACCGTGGCCGCATCTTGCGAATCTATCCGACAATCGATCCGTCAACGCGCCTCGGGCAGATCGAGGTTGCGCTCAATCCCGTTCCCGAGGGGGCGCGACCCGGTCAGTTTTGCCGCGTCACGTTACGTACCGGTGACAAGGCGCGTCTGGTAATACCACTGGCGGCGCTGCGGCGCGACGGTGAGGACGAGTATGTATTCCTGTTCAACCATGAGGACAGCAAGGTGCGTCGCATGACTGTACACAGCGGTGTGCGCTTGGCCGACATGATCGAGATCCGCGCTGGACTGAAAGCTGGCGAGCGTATCGTTGCCAAGGGATTTCTCGGGTTGTCCGACGGCCAAGTGGTCAAGCCGGTCAACGCCGAACAAGCGGGGCCAGCCGGTAATGCGTAAAGGCGGTGTTGCAGCGTGGTCGATTCGCCATCCGGTGAGCACGGTGATGCTCACCTTGGCGGCGGTGGTGCTGGGGGTGTTCGCTTTAGGCGGGCTGTCCATCGACCTGCTACCGCATTTGATTTACCCGGGGATCCGCGTACGCGTGTTGGACCCTGGGGTGTCGGCTGCAATCATGGAGGACAAGATCACACGACAGCTCGAAGAGCAACTCGCAATTACCGAAGACGCAGTCGGCGTCGAGTCGGTGACGACGCAGGGGGCTACCTCGGTCGACCTGGAGTTCTCCTACGGCAAGGACATCGACACCGCACTGCGCGATGCCAGCACCCGACTCGATCGGGCAAAGCGATTTTTGCCGACCACCATCGACCCGCCCGTGATCTACAAGCGTGACCCCTCGCAGATCCCAGTGATGGAGTTTGTGGTCAACTCGCCGCTGCGCGATCGCGTTGAGCTTCGTACCTGGACCGACGACGTTTTTGCCAAGCGCTTTCTTAATATCGAGGGTGTGGCCGCGGCTGAAGTCGGCGGCGGGCTTGTACGCGAGATCTTGGTGTTGCCGGACCAGCGGCGACTGACTGGGCTGGGCCTGTCTATTGCCGATATCAACGAGATAATCCGGCGCGGCAACGAAGATCTGCCGGCCGGCCGGCTGCGCGCCGGTGCCCACGAGTACACCAGCCGCACAGCCGGAAGACTCGACAGCGTCGCCGCGATCGGAGCCCTGCTGGTGCCATTGCCTAGCGGTGACAGCATTTCGCTCGGCGAAGTGGCCGAGGTGTTGGACTCGCACCAAGAAGAGCGCATTCGTGTACGCTACAACGGCGTTCCCGGCGTCAAGATGACCATTCAGAAGCAGCCCAACGCCAACACGGCAGGGGTGGCCGAGCAGGTGAACGCCCGGTTCGCCTGGATGCGAGCCAACTCGCTGGTGCCTGAGGATATCAACGTCGACGTCGTCTCCGATCAATCGCTATACGTGCGCCGTGCGCTCACAAACGCCACGGTAGCGGCCGTCAGCGGTGGCGTACTGGCGATGGTGGTCGTGTACCTTTTTCTCGGTAACGTGCGCGGCACGCTTATTATTGGTACCGCCATCCCGATCTCCATAATGATGACTTTCGTGATCATGGCGCTCGGCGGGCTGACGTTGAACATCATGACGCTCGGTGGCCTGGCGCTCGGTGTGGGGATGCTGATCGATAACACCATTGTCATGTTGGAGAACATCGGCCGGCATCAGCAAAGTGGTGAAAGCGGCCTGCAAGCGGGCACCGAGGCGGCCGCCGAAGTCAACAGTGCGATCGTGGCGTCGACGAGCACGAACCTGGCCGCGGTGTTACCGTTCCTTTTTATCGGCGGCCTTACCGGCCTGTTGTTTCGTGAGCTCATCTTTACGATCTCGGCCGCCATCGTCGCCTCGCTGATTGTCGCCGTCACGCTAGTACCGACGCTCGCCGCCCGCATGTCGGGCGCAGTGAAGGGACGCATGCGCGCCGGTGTCGATCGGGTGGTGGCGCGAGCGCAGGACTTTTATGCGCGGGTGCTTGAGGCGGTATTGCGCGCCCCCATCGTAGTGATCGTGATCATGATTGTGGCGCTGGTCACCCTCGCAGCCCCGACCTTCACGTCAAAGAGGCAGGAGTTTCTGCCGTCGCTTGACGACGGACGCATCTCGGTCAGCATAACGGTCGATCCGGGCAGCTCGATCGATGCCATGGATACAGTGGTGCAGAGACTCGAACGGCTGATGTGGTCGCAGGGTAACGTGGAAAGCATCTATAGCCTGGTGGGAGGCCGCATCTTCGGGCGCACCGAGCGTGAGACTGGCAACCAAAGCACACTCAGCGTCCAGCTGGTGCCGCTCACCCGGCGTGAGATCAGCAGCCAGGCGTGGATCAAGAAATTCATGCGCGCGCTGTCCGCGCAGCAGATCGCCGGCCTGCGGGTGCGCCCACGGGTGGCGGGGATACGGGGTTTGCGTACGGGTCGCAGTGAAGACGACGTAAGCGTGCGCGTGCAGGGGGCGGACCTTGGGACACTAGAGCGGCTCGGCCAGCAGGTTGCGAAAGCGCTGCGCGCTGCCCCGGGCTTGCGTAACGTGCGCAATTCCGCCGAGGAGATCTGGCATGAGCTGGCAGTACATATCGACCGCCAGCGCGCCAGCGAGCTGGGAGTGGCGGTGACGGATGTGGGTCAAGCGCTGCGGGTGGCGCTAGACGGCGTGATCGTCAGCGACTTTCTCGATGCTGATCGCAGCTACGACATTCGTGTGCGTTTGCCTGAGGAGGAGTTTGACAATCCGGCGGCGCTCGGCGGCGTCCTGCTGTTTGGCGAGCGGCGCGAACGCCCGGCGGTGTATCTACGGGACGTGGCCCGTGTCGAGCTGGTGCCGATGCCGGCGGAGATCCGTCGCGAAAGTCAGCGACGAATTGTTGATGTGACGGCCTCGCTTACTGACGACTTCGCGCTCGGCGAGGTGATGGCCGAGGTGCGCAAGCAGTTGCAGAGCTTGGAGTTGCCACCCGGGTATACCCTGTACACGAGCGGCTTGGACGTGTCGCTCGAGCGCGGTCGCCGGCTGGCATGGGTGCTGGTCGGACTGGCCTTGTTTCTCGTCTACGTGGTGATGGCAGTGCAGTACGAGTCGTTGCGCAACCCCACGGTGATCATGCTGTCGGTGCCCTTCGCCTTGATCGGCGTCAGCCTTGGACTAATGCTAACCGGGTTAACGATCTCTATGCCGGTGTGGATGGGTGTCATCATGCTTGTGGGTATCGTGGTGAACAACGCCATCGTGCTTGTCGAGTACATCGAGATCATGCGTGAGCGCGGGCGCGCTCTGCACGCGGCGATCGTCGAGGCTGGGCGCTTGCGCCTGCGACCGATCTTGATGACCACGATCACCACCGTGGTGGGCATGCTGCCACTGGAG
>Ga0224508_10000951_pt1 | contig 26743 bp, 22 predicted proteins | sample SF_Jan12_sed_USG_4_FD_170157 | JGI IMG/M metagenome (GOLD analysis project Ga0224508, IMG submission 170157) | Sediment microbial communities from San Francisco Bay, California, United States - SF_Jan12_sed_USGS_21 | ecosystem: Environmental > Aquatic > Marine > Sediment | place: USA... | reverse complement strand
TGGCGCTACCTATCCAGCAACCACCGAGAACCCTAGTTCCTTCGTAAAACACCGCGGCTTGACCCGGGGTCACCGCTTCCTGCGGAGTTGCGAATTCGATCTCGACCCGACCTTTCCCGACCGAACGAATCCGCGACTCGACCCCGGCGTGTCGCGAACGAATCTTTACTGTCGCCGTCAAGTCGCCTGTGGGCTCCTCGCCGATCCAGTGCAGCCGTTCGCCGCCAAGCCCCTTCGACGCCAGCTCTCGGCGCGGACCGACTACGACCTCGTTGACCGCGGGTCGCACACCCAGGACATAGAGCTTCTCCGGTGCACCCCCACCCAGCGCGCGCCGTTGACCCACCGTGTAACGGTAATAGGGCTCGCCGCGACCCAGGAGCCCGCCGTCCCGATCGACGATGCGGCTGGCCCTCCCGATGCTTCTGGTAGCCCCGGGATCTTCCGAAGCCAAGGCCAAATCACGCTCGGCGGCCTGCTCCTCCACGAAGTCCCGAATGCCGCCCTCGACAAAACAGAGTTCCATCGACTCGCGCTTCTCCGCCACGACCAGCCCGACGCCACGCGCCAGCTCACGCACCTCCCGCTTGTCCCTCTCGCCCAGCGGGAACTCCGAAGAGGCGAGCTGATCCTGGGTCAACTCGAAAAGATAGTAACTCTGGTCCTTGTCTTCCTGAAGCGCGCGATGAAGCTCGTATCCACCGGGTCCCTCTACGATTCTCGCGTAGTGGCCCGTGGCGATGCGATCGCAACCCAAGGCACGTGCTCTTTCGAGAAACAGATCGAACTTGATGAAAGTATTGCACCGTGTACACGGGACCGGTGTTCGCCCCGCGAGATAGTCGTCCACGAACGGGTCCACCACCTGACGTCGAAACTCCTCTTCGAGGTGCAAGGTGTAGTGGCGAATGCCGCACTGCTGAGCTACGCGTTTCGCGTCACCAAGGTCGAGAGCGCCACAGCATCGACCGTTGCGCTCCTCCTTGGAGCGGTCCCATAGAAGCATCGACAACCCGACGACCGGACGCTCACCCCGGGACAACAGCCAGGCGGTCACCGACGAGTCGAGACCGCCACTCATTGCCACGGCGACCTGGCCGGCGGCGTTGCTTGCGAGGTCGCCGCTCAATCGGTCCTCGTTCCTGAAGTGTTCTCGACCGAGAGCCTGCGCAACTCCCCGACGTGTCTCCCCAAAGCCCCCAGCAGATCATCGACCTGTCGCTCGTCGTTGCCCTGGCCAAAGCTCACCCGCACCGACGACAGCGCCTCCAATTCCCCGACCCCGAGCGCAAGAAGAACCCGACTGGGCTCCACCTTGCCGGAAGAACAGGCCGCACCTGCCGAGACCGCAAACCCGTCGAGATCCAGCCGGATCATCAGGGATTCCGCCGACACACCCACAAGAGCGACATGGCTGGTGTTGGGAAGCCGTTTGGCCTGGGCTCCGTGAACCACGACGTCGGCAAACCCTTCCAGCCCCCCCTCGAATCGGTCACGCAGCTTCGCCATTCGCCGCCCCCGCTCACCGACCTCGCTCGCGGCCAGGGCGGCGGCGGCCCCCAGTCCGACCAGGGCGGCTACGTTCTCGGTGCCGGCTCGCCGGTTCCTTTCCTGACCGCCGCCCAGATGAAAGCCCTCGAAGACCGCTCCCGGTCGGACCCAGACCGCCGCCGCTCCGGCGGGAGCGTTGAACTTGTGACCACCGAGGACCAGGTAGTCGACCCCCAACTCCGGTGCCGAGACGGGGATCTTTCCAACTGCCTGGACAGCGTCGCACAGCAGCGGCACGCCACGCGCGCGACACCCCTCGGCGACCTCTCGAACCGGCTGCAGAGTACCCAGCTCGTTGTTGGCCAGCATCAGGCAGACCAGAAAAGTCCTCTCATCGAGAACGGACTCGATCGCTTCTGGCTCGACACACCCGTCGCTTCGCGGCTTCACCCGCACGACCTCGACCCCGGCTTCTTCGAGCCGCACGGCCGAGGCCTCGATCGACGGATGCTCGATCGCCGAAATAACCAGCCGTCCCCCCTGCCCTGCCGAGCGCGCAGCCCCCAAAACCACCGCGTTGTTGGCCTCCGTACCAGAAGAAGTGAAGACGACCTGCGTCGGTTCTGCGATCTCCAAGAGAGCCGCTACCTCGGCACGGGCCTTCTCGACGGCTTCGCGCGACCGCTGGCCAAAGGAGTGGACAGACGAAGGATTGCCATGAAGCGCGCCAAGCCAGGGAAGCATCGCCTCGAGGACCCGCGGATCGATCGGGGTCGTGGCGTTGTGGTCGAAGTAGACCTCCTTCATGGACCGCGAATTCTATCCCGGCGGGATTTTCTCGGGCCAACCCTAGTGTCATAGGATGAAATGGACATGAGTCACCCGACCCACCGCTCCCTCGCTCTCGTGCCGCTGCTGGCGATCGTGGTCGCTCTTGCCCTCGGAACGGACGCGATCGGCGGCAAGAAGCGCAAGATCGAAAAGCAGCTGATCGAAGCGCTGCCGGCCGAGTACCAGAGCTGGCTCGAGGAAGTTCAGCTCTTGATCACCGACGAAGAGATTGAGACGTTTCTGAAGTTGGCCAAGGACTACCAGCGCGATTCCTTTATCGACCGTTTCTGGCGCGTCCGCGATCCATACCCCGATACCGGCCGCAACGAATTCAAGGACAAGTGGGACGCACGCGTCGCCGAGGCTCGCAGGGTTGCCGGATCGCTCGACGAGGAGCGGGCCCTGGTGCTGCTGGCCAACGGACTGCCCAACGCGCTCGTCGATCTGCGCTGCTCGGATCTGTGGCCCAGCCAGGTCTGGTATTACGAAAAAGCAGAGTCCAACCGGCGCGAAGTGATGATCCTCTTTGTCCAGACCGGCAGCCTCGGCAAGTTCCGGCTGTGGGATCCGACCGAAGGTCTGAGATCGCTCTACAAGTTTCCCACCGGGAGCCCCAATAACATCCAGTCGCTCGTCAGTACCTGCAGCCCGGACTCGCGGGATGCTTTGCTGGCGGTGATGAGGAAAGTCTTCTCGGAAACCGAACTGGGGTACCTCAACCTCGTCCACAGCCTGGTCGAGCCACCCAAGATGCCCTCGGGAGAATGGGCGATCACGTTCAACTCCTACACCACCGACGTCGACGAGGGCGCTGCGACGTTTTCCGCGGAGCTTTCGGTCGACTATCCCGGGCGGCACAAGACCCGAACCGTCACGCAAGGCATCGTCTCTGTCGAGTCCTCGGAGCTGGCGCTCTCAGAGCTCGGCGGCCACACGGCCTACAACCTGGCCATGACCGGCGAGGTGCTGCGCGACGACAAGCTCTTCGATAGCTTTCGCTACAGCTTTAACCTTCCCTCGAAAGAGATCGAGGCCGACAAGGTCCCGCTTCTCTTCGAACGCTATCTGCGCCCCGGCGACTATCAACTGATACTTCGCATCCAGGACATCAACGCCGGCTCCTTCTTCCGCGTCGAACGCCAGCTCTCGGTGCCTCGAGTCGAGACGGTGCTCAACCGCACTCCCCCCGACCCCGAAACGGCGCGGATCCTGGCCGAAGCCAACGCCGCTATCGACAGCGGCGAAACAACGCTAAAGATCGTACCGCCGCGCGGGGAGCTGCAGACCGGCATGCTGAGGATCGACACCTTGACTTCGGGGTCCGACATTGAACGAGTGCACTTCACACTCGACGGTCGCGAGGTTCTAAAGAAGCGGAGCCCACCGTTTAGCGTCGAGCTCGACCTAGGCAGCCTGCCGCGCATGAGGACTCTCGGCGCGGTTGCCTATGACCACGACGGCGAAGAAGTCGCCCGCGACGAAGTGGAGCTAAATGGCGGCTCTCATCGTTTCGCCATTCGACTCATCGAACCGCGGCGCGACAAGACCTACACCACCAGCTTGCGGGCGGGCGCGATTGTCGAGGTTCCCGATGGAAAGGCCGTGGAAAGAGTCGAGTTCTTCCTCAACGAAGACCTGGTGGCGACTCTCTATCAGGAGCCCTACTCCTACCCGATCGTTCTTCCCGAGGCCGCCCAGGTCGCCTATGTTCGAGCCGTGGCCTATCAACCCGACGGCAATTCGACCGAGGATCTCGTCTTTGTCAATGCTCCCGAGTATTTAGAAGAGCTAGACGTTCAGTTTGTCGAACTCTATATTGCTGTACTCAACCGGCAGAAACGCCCAGTGGACGATCTGGCCCCCGCCGACTTCTCGATCTTCGAGGACGGCGTTCCGCAGAGCTCGCTTCGATTCGAAAAGGTCGCCAACCTACCGATCCATGCCGGGATCTTGATTGATGTCTCCGCCTCGATGGCGGAGAATCTCGAGTCCGCCCAGGCCGCGGCGTTGAGGTTCTTTGAACACGCGATGACACCCCGCGACCGGGCGACGCTGATCACATTCAACGACCATCCAAACCTGATCGCCAAGTTCACGAATGACCTCCAGGAGCTTGCTGCGGGGCTTTCGGGGCTGACCGCCGAGCGCGGCACCGCCCTCTACGACAGCCTCATTTTCTCGCTCTACTACTTCAACGGCATCAAGGGTCAGCGGGCGCTGATTGTCCTCTCGGACGGCCGAGACGAGCACAGCCGTTTCACATTCGAGAACACGCTCGAATACGCACGCCGAGCGGGGGTTGCCATCTATACGATCGGTCTCGACCGCGGCAAGAGACTGGGTGATGCCCGCCAGAAGCTCAATCGCCTGGCCGCGGAAACCGGCGGGCGCGGCTTCTTCATCAAGGAAATCTCCGAGTTGGAACCGATCTACGAGGAGATTCAGCGCGAGTTACGATCGCGGTACTACCTCGCCTATCAGTCGAGCAACACCGACACCTCCGGCGATTTCCGCACCATCGAGGTCGAGTTGGCGCGCTCCGATCTCGAGGCCAAGACGCTTCGCGGGTATTATCCCTAGCAGCGTGGTTGAAGCCCAGATGGCAGTGAGAAGGCACGCCTCCTTGTTGGTCGTAGGCCTCGTGCTTGCCGTCCTGGTGCCCGCGAGGATCGAGGCGGGAAGCCGGACACCCGAGCAAGAGGAGACCATCGCTCGTCTCAGCGAGGCGAACCGGGCCTGGCTCGCCGAAGTCGAGTTTCTGATCACGCCGCCGGAGCTCGAAGCCTTTCTAACCTTGCGCCAAGACCATCGCCGCCGACAGTTCATCGAGCGTTTCTGGCAGGCCCGCGACCCTTTCCCGTCGAGCCCGGTGAATGAATTCCATCAGGAGTGGCTGCAGCGAATCGAGCTGGCGCGAGATCGGTTCGCGGGCATCGAGAGCGATCGCGGTCGCGCCCTGCTCCTGGGCGGCGCACCGGCAAGGATCCACAACAACCTGTGCCCCGAACAGCTCCTGGGGAACGAGATCTGGATCTACCGCGACACGGGAGCGCGCGATGCCGCCCTGGTGTTCGCCCTCAGGGCCGGTGGATCGAGGGACCCTTACCAGCTATGGGACCCGTTCGACGGCATCTCGGCACTGGCCTCGCCTTCGGCTTCGCGACCGACATTTGGCTCACAACTCGGCCCGGCACTCGCTGGTTGCAGCCGGCCGCAAGAGGTAGAAGAGATCCTCTCTTTGGCGGTCGACTTCGAACGATTTGCAGCGGTGAGCGAACGGCTCCCCCGACCCTCGACCGAGTGGGCCGCCGCTTTCCTGGGTCGGTCTACCGATCTCCCCGACGACGCTCCGCTCTTGGGAGCCAACTTGGAGATCCTCTTCGCGGGTCGTTACCAGAGCCGGATCGTCGTCCAAAGTCTGTTGACGATAGACAAATCCACCGTCGCCGTCTCCTCCATCTCGTCAAACACGCCGGAGAAGACTGCCGCCAGCACTCCGGGCGGAACCCCCGAATCGTCGGGCGCAAAAACGCCACGCGCCTACAACTTTGTCGTCGACGGTGAAATCCTCCGAGGCGAGGATCTTTTCGAGAGCTTCCATTACCGCTTCAACATTCCGGCCCCCGCCATCGAGGGGAGCCGCCTCCCCCTGGTCGTGCAGCGCCACCTGCGACCCGGTCAGTACCGACAGATTCTGAGGGTTCGGGATCTCAACGGTGAGCGATTCTTTCGCGACGAGCGCATGCTCGAAGTGCCCTCCCTCGCGCGGGTTCGGACAAAGACCCGGACGGAGACCCAGGCGGCGACCGGGCCGACGACAACCGCGCCCGTAGCCGACACACCGGCATCGCTTCCGAGCGAGATCACCGGCGCCGCACGCTCTCTCGTCCGCGTCACACAACCCGAGCCCGAGCCAAGCGGTACGACCCTCAAGCTGTTGCCGCTTCCTGACCGCATGCTGACGGGCCGCGGTCGCGTCGAGACCCGTGTCTCGGGAGAGGGGATCGCCAAGGTAGCCTTTTTTCTCAACGGCCGCCGGATCATGAGCAAGAGCCGGCCGCCTTTTTCGCTCGAGCTGGACTTCGGCGAGGCGCCGCGAACACACATCTTGGAAGCGATCGGCTACGATTCGGGCGGCGCCGAGATCGCCCGCGACCGTCTACCGGTCAATTCCGGACCGCACCGTTTCTCGATACGGCTTCTCGAACCTCTCGCCGGAGGTCGCTATGCCGATGGCCTGAAGGCACGCGCCGAGCTCAGCGTGCCACGCGGGGAGACTCTCGACCGGGTCGAGCTTTACCTCAACGAAGCCTTGCTGGCGACGCTCTATCAACCGCCCTATGTCCAACCGGTACTCCTACCCACCAACGAGAGAATTACCTATGTCCGAGCGGTCGCCTATCTGGCGGACGGTAACTCGGCCGAGGACGTCGTCATCATCAACGGTCCCGAAAACCTCGACGAGGTCGAAGTGGACTTCGTCGAGCTCTACACCAGCGTGGTGGACCGCAAAGGCAACAACATCGAGGGTCTCGAAGCAAGCGACTTCACAGTGCTCGAAGACTCGATCGACCAACGGATTCGCCGCTTCGAGAAAGTCGTCGATCTACCGATTCACGCGGCTTTGATTCTAGATGCTTCCACCTCGATGGAAGACGATCTCGAGCATGCCGAACGCGCCGCGATGCACTTTTTCCAACGTGTCATCCAACCCAAGGACCGGGCGGCGGTGGTCATCTTCAACGACCAGCCCGAGCTCAAGGTTCCGCTGACCAACAATCATGAAGTAATGGCGGGAGGTCTGGCCGGAATGGTGGCGGAGGGCGAGACGGCGCTCTACGACAGCATCGTTTTTGGTCTTTACTATCTTTCGGGTTTACGCGGCAAGCGCGCGCTGATCCTCTTGACCGACGGCGAGGACTCCTGCAGCAAGTACAGCTATAGCGATGCAATGGATTTCGCGCGCCACTCCGGTGTCGCGGTCTATGCCATCGGTCTGGGTGTCGACACTCGGCTCAACCAGGCCCAGGGACTGCTTCGGCACATCGCCAAACAAACCGGTGGCGCGTACTACTCCGCGTCGGCGGTCAACCAGCTCGAAGGGATCTACAAGCGGATCGAGGAAGAGCTACGTACTCAGTACTTGATCGGTTATCAATCCTCTCAGACAGAAGGCGATGAGTTTCGCGAAGTCGAGGTCAAGGTCGGACGGCGCGACCTCAGGGTCAAGACAATTCCCGGCTATCTACCCTGATTCGGTACTCTCTTTCTGATTGTCCCTTGTCAACCCCGAACACAGATCGCCAGCTTGTGCTCGCTTCGGCTTCGCCGCGTCGATCGAGGCTTCTCGCCGACCTGGGGCTGGATTTCGTGACCTGTCCGGTGGACATCGACGAGACCCACCGGCCCGGTGAGGAGGCCGGAGAATACGTTCTGCGGTTGGCACGGGAAAAGGCGCATGCGGGAGCCGCTGACGACGCGGTGGTGATCGGGGCTGACACGATCGTTACCCATGGCGGGCGGGTGTTGGGAAAGCCGACGGACGAGTCGGACGCCACGCGCATGCTGGCATCGCTCGCCGGCCGCCAGCACGAGGTGTTGACCGGTGTCTGTGTGTTCGACTCCTCCGACAGCCGCTCGGCTAGCGGTGTCGAGCGCACGGAGGTGACTCTCGGATCCATGAGCCCCAAGGAGCTGTCCTGGTACACCAGCACCGGAGAGCCACTCGACAAGGCCGGTTCGTACGCAATCCAGGGACTGGGCGCCCTTTTTGTCGATTCCGTCAACGGCAACTACACAAACGTGGTGGGCCTTCCGCTGCCCCTGCTCTTCCGCTTGACGGCCGAACTGGGCTACGACCTCAAGGCCTTCTTGCTACGAACCTGAGTCGCGAGCCACGCACGGAGAACCTTCAAGAAGTCGGGGTTGACACTGGCACCCCCCGTGGTACGTTCTCACCGCATCTTCTGGGGAGAATTCATGACCAGCAGCAAGACACCTCGGGCCTATCTTATTTTCACCGGTACCGGCCCGATTCTGATTCTCTCGACCTATCCCAAGCTCACCGACGAGCGGCTGGTCGAGAAGCTCCGCTACAAGGGGATCGAGAAATTCCTTGCTTACGAGGTGGCCCTGACCGCGGTCGAGGCCCGGTATTCCGAGGCCTACGATCGGATCGTCGACGATCTCGGCGGGCTCGAGGACATCCGGGTGCTGGATTTCAACGGCCACCAGATCATGGCCAATTTCTCGCTCGACGAACTCGGCGACCCGATCAAGTTCGGGGCCTGAGAGTCCCGCCGGCCAGCTTGCGGCAGCCCGGTCGAACGCCCGGCTGGAAACGGCGCTCGCAACTCAGCCTTGGACGAGCTCGCTCGCGCCTCGTTGTTCGCCCGCGCAGACCGAGTGCGGTCATCAGGGGTCAGTGAGCGCCCGCAGGCTCACAGCGTTCCTGCCGAGCATTCACCGGGCTGCGATGAACGCCTACCGGCATGGACCGACTCGACTCCTGCCAGCTCAAGCGCGAGGCGACTCACGGCCCGGTCCGGAGGCTCCATCAGGGACGTTTGACCGAGCGCATGGCTAAGACTCGTGGAGTCCCCTCAGATCCGGCGCGAGGTCTACCGCGGCGCGCGCCTCTAGGTCACCTGAGTCCTAGTAGCGCGCAGTCCCCTGAAGAGACTCCCTGCGGAGACTCCGGCTGGGCCGCGAACAGCTCGCACCGCAAGCCGGCCGGCCGGTCGAGATAAAGTGCCAACCTCGTGACGACTTTAGAGACCGCCATCGTTCTTGTACGGCCGACGGAGGAAGGCAACATCGGTGCAGCGGCCCGTGCAATGGCCAACATGGGACTCTCCAGGCTCGTCATCGTCGAGCCGGCGACCCCGATCCGGGACACCGCGCGGGCGTTTGCCGTCCACGCCGGGGAGGTTCTCGACAAAGCCGTCCACGCCGGCTCCTTTGCCGAAGGGATCGCACCGTTTCAGCGGGTCGTCGGCACCACTTCGAAGCGAGCCCGCACCCTCGAGGTGCCTCTGATCTCGCCACGCGAGTTGCCGCGGGTGCTGGCCTCCGACCCGGCCGGCACTTCAACCGCCATCGTTTTTGGACCCGAACGCTCGGGGCTGGAGAACGACGAGCTGGCTCGGCTGAGTCCTCTGGTCCGAATTCCGACGAGTCGCAAGCAACCAACCCTCAACCTGGCACAAGCCGTGCTGCTCGTAGCATGGGAGCTCTATCACTCGGAGACCGCGGCAGTAGAGAAGACCGACCTGCGTTCGGAACCTGTGGCGACGGCGGCAGACATAGAAGGCCTCTTCGGGCAGCTCACGCCTCTCCTCGGCGATCTGGGCTTCGCACGAGACGATACGTTCTCGAGCGTCTTGAGAGATCTCCGGCGGCTCGCGGCCCGCGCCCGGCTGACCGATCGCGAGGTCAGGATCCTGCGAGGGATCTGCCGGCGAGCCGCCCGATCTGTCTCCCCGAAGCCGCCCCAAGCCGGCCGAGAGCGATGATAGAGTCTCGCTTCGAAAGAGTCGGAACCGCTTTCTTGTTGCCAACAAAAACCGAGAGCCGAAAGGGGGTCGAGTCGAGTATCCGCTCGACTCCGGTCATCGGTGTCGTCCGCACCGCTTCGGAGGGCGAGGCCGAAAGCCAGGCCCGGATTCTCATCGACGCCGGCATCGAGCTCGTCGAGATCACCTTCAGCTGTCCGAACGCGACTGCACTGGTGAGCCGGCTCCTGTCCGAACGCCCGGCCGGCGGCCCTCCCTGGATCGGAATGGGCACGGTGACCAGCCCGGGGCGAGCCACCGAAGCGCTGGCTGCTGGATCCGAGTTCCTGGTCACCCCAAATGCACGCGCCGAGACTGCCGCCGTCGCCGTCGAAGCCGGTGTCTATTTGATCGTTGGCGCGCTCACGCCAACCGAGATCGCGGCGGCACGAGACATGGGTGCCGACATGGTCAAGGTCTATCCTCTGCCACCGGTGGGAGGCGCGACCTACCTGGCGACCGTCAGACAGCCCCTCTCGGACATCCCCATGCTGGCATCGGGAGGTTTCCCGCCGGAAGAGATTCCCGAGTACTGGGCGGCGGGCGCCACCGGCTTTGGCATCGGTGCTCCGATTCTGGGCTCGACTCCCGAGGAAATCAGGGAGCGTGTCCGTAACTCCTTGCAATCGGCGCGAGGCCAGGCTTGAACTCGAACATTCAGCCACGCGACGTGATCTTCGATCGGACTCCGGAGATCTTCGCCACCGGTAGCTCGGGGACCTTCTCGCATGTACTGCGAGAGAAGGGAGAGGAACGGCTCGACACGGCGAGTTTCGACGAGATGAGGATCGTCGTTTCCATCTGGCACCCGTCGAGTCGCAGGACCATCGATCTCGACCGCGCATACGTTGAACTGCGAGCGTCGTTCGATCCCGGCGAGGAGCACTGGGTCAAGCTGGCCGAGATCGAGCCGGTTGTCCCCCCGTTCAATCCGGACGGTGTTTTTGACGGCTGGATCGTGCTGCCGGTCCTGGCGGCCTCGAACGCCTACTCGATCTGGGGTAGCGGGTTCGAACCTCGCGCCCGCATCCAGGTCCGTGCCAGCGCCTATCTCGTAGCATGAGGAGACTCTTGCATGCGACACAGTGAGTTCGTCTCGCGGTTGGCTCAACCGGCCGACACCCGAATCGTCCTGCTGATTCTGGACGGGCTGGGCGACCTGCGTTCCCCCGAGCAGCCCAAAACTGCTCTCGAACTCGCTCGAACGCCAAACCTCGACGCCCTCGCGCGCCGCTCGGCGTTGGGTCGTATCGTACCGGTCGCTCAGGGCGTCACTCCGGGAAGCGGACCGGCTCACCTGTCCCTGTTTGGCTACGACCCGCGCGACCCGGAGGCCGACATCGGGCGGGGCGTGCTCGAAGCACTCGGTCTGGGTCTCGACCTCGGCCCGGCTCACATCGCGGCACGTGGCAACTTCGCCAGCGCCGACGCCGCCGGAAACATCACGGATCGCCGCGCGGGCCGCATTGCGACTCGAGAGGGACGCCGACTCTGCGCCAAGATGACGGCATCACTCGAAAACCTCGACATCCCGATCCGAGTACGTATCGAGCCCGGCGAGGCCTACAGATTTGTTCTCCTTCTGGAAGGCGACGGTTTGCGACCGCAGATAGCGGACACCGACCCGCAGCGAACCGGCACACCATCGCTGCCGGCCCGGGCGACCGTGGGGGAAGCCACCGAAACCGCCGACACCATCCAGCGCGTGATTGCTCATCTCGAGACCGCCATCGACGACGAGCCGCAAGCCAACCGAATCCTGTTGCGTGGGTTTTCGAGCCTTCCCGATTTGCCGGCGTTTCCTCAACTGTACAAAATGAGAGCGGGTGCCTTCGCCGGCTATCCGCTCTACCGCGGCGTGGCCGCCGCCTGCGGCATGACGGTCGTAGCGTGCAGCAAGCAAGCGGCCGAAGCGGTGACGACCGTCGGGGACAACTGGGACGCCTTCGAATTCTTCTTTGTCCACGTCAAGCAGACCGACCAAGCCGGTGAGGACGGCGACATCGAGGCCAAGAGTCGAGTCATCGAGCAAGTAGATGAGGCGCTGCCGGCGCTGCTCGCGCTCGGACCCGACGTTCTCGCGATCACCGGGGATCATTCGACCCCGGCGCCGATGAAGGCCCACAGCTGGCACCCGGTGCCCCTGTTACTTCACTCCGATCGCTGTTTTATCGATCAGACGGAGTCCTTCGACGAAATCGCGGCGACAAACGGGCACCTCGGAACCATCCCGTCGACCGAGCTGCTCGGGCTGATGATGGCCAACGCAGGCCGCCTCGCAAAATTCGGCGCCTGATAAGCAAGACGGGCGAACAACGAGCCGCGAGCCAACGCTGGGAGTCCATCCAGCGAGCGGCGTTTCCAGCGGGGCATTCGATCGAGCTGCAGAAACCGGCCCGTAGCCGGGGCCCCCGCGCGGCAGTGCTCGGGTTCGTGGTCTCCGACGGGCTTACCGGAAGCCGCGCCGCAACTGATCGAAGATACGGGCGGGGGAACCGCCGGCCGACCATTTACCCCTCCTCCCAGGCCTCCGGTCAGCCAACCCGTCCACCCAATCTCGCGAAGAACCGAGATTTCTCCACAGCGCGGGGCGGCCGGGCCGGAGGGCTCCCGCAGCGCCGAGCGCCTTGGCGAGTGATGCGGGACACCGGCCCGTAGCCGGGGCCCCCGCGCGGCAGTGCTCGGGTTCGTGGTCTCCGACGGGCTTACCGGAAGCCGCGCCGCAACTCTTTGCGGAATGCGTTGAAATTGTCGTCGTCGAAGAGGACGACCACCACCCGGTCGAGCTTTGTGCCGCCCTGGAGGTAGCGGTGAATCTCGGTCAGCGTAACCCGTGCGCAGCGATCGGTGGGGAATCCAAAGACCCCCGTCGAGATCGCCGGTAGAGCGACCGACTTGAGACCGTGCCGATCGGCCAAGGCAAGCGCCGAGCGCACCGCCGCCGAAAGCTTGCGGTCCTCGTCGCCCTCGCCCATCTTCGGGCCCACAGCATGGATCACGTGCTTGGCTTCCAGGTTGCCGGCGCCTGTAATGACCGCGGTGCCGACTGCTGTGCCGCCTATCCGGTTGCACTCTTTCTGGATTGACGGTCCACCCTTCTTGCGAATGGCACCCGCCACGCCCGAACCCAGCTGAAGCTCTACGTTGGCCGCGTTGACGACCGCTTCGACGTCGAGTTCTGTGATATCGCCTTCGAGCAACTCCAGCTTGGCGCCATTGAGCTCGATCACGACGTGATTTTCTGCCATTGTTGCCTTTCCTTCACTCATCAGACCCTTGATCTTATCAAGACCGACGCAAGATTTCTCCCAGCCCTACCCAGGCCGGTTTTCTGCACCCGCATGCAGTTCTGGTTGGACCGCCGGAGGGTCGGGTCGCGGGCCGCTATCTGCGGATAACGTCGGCAATGTGTCCACCTGGACTTCTACCACGCGTTGCGACGGGATACACTCCGCGCGCCATGCTCAAGCGGCTCAAAGACGAGTTGGCGCAGTGCCTCAGCGAGCGCGTGAAGTCGCTGTGGGGAATCTCGGCGGCGTCGCTCCCGGAAATACCCCCCCGCCGAGAGCTCGGAGATCTCGCCTTCCCTATCGCATTGCAGCTTGCCCGCGAACTCAAGCGCAGCCCCCGGGCGATCGCCGAGGAAGTCGCAGAAGGCCTGGAACTCCCCGACTGGGTCCTCGAGGTCCGTGTCGAGGGGCCGGGGTTTCTGAACCTCTTCCTCGATCGCTCGCGAATCGCAGCTTCGCTGCTCGAGAACGGGGTCCTGCAACCCCTCGATGGCGAGCTAGCCAAGACGATCGTCGAACACACCAACATCAACCCCAACAAGGCGGCCCATATCGGCCATCTGAGAAACGCCGTTCTTGGAGATGTCCTCGCCAAGACGCTACGTCGACTGGGGCATCCGGTCGAAATCCAGAACTACATCGACGATACCGGGGTCCAGCTTGCAGATGTCGTCGTTGGCCTTATGGATCTGCGCGGTCTCGACCTGGAGGCGGTCGAGGGAATCCCGGAGCCCTTCGACTATCACTGCTGGGACCTCTATAGCGAAGTTCGTCGCTGGCTCGACCATGACCCTGATCGCCAGGAGCTGCGGCGCCTGACCCTCCACGAGCTCGAAGCAGGAAGCGGTCTGCGCGCCGACATCGGACAGGTGGTTGTCAGACGGATTCTCCGTTGCCATCTCGCGACGATGCGCCGGCTGGGTATTCGGTACGACCTGCTGACCCACGAAAACGCCATCCTGAAGCTGGCATTCTTCGACAACGCGTTCGCAAATCTAGAGTCGAGTGGCGCCATCCATTTCGAAAAAGAGGGAAAGAACGCTGGCTGCTGGGTGATGCCGCTTGCCGGAAGCGCGGAGTTTGCGGGTCTCGAAGATCCAGACAAGATCATCGTTCGCTCGGACGGAACGGTGACCTATGTTGGCAAGGACATCGCCTATCAACTCTGGAAACTGGGCCTTCTCGGGTTGGACTTCCACTACCGTTACTGGGAAGAAGAGAAGGTCTGGCAAACAGTGGTGGAGAACGGACCCGAACACCCCACGTTTGGCTCGGCGGCCCGGGTCGTAAACGTCATCGACGCAAGACAGAGCTATCTGCAGAAGATCGTTCGCGCCGGCGTCGAGAAGATCGGTTACGCGGCGGAAGCCGAGCGATCGATCCACTTCGCTTACGAAATGGTCACGCTCTCCGCGGCCGCCGCCGAGCAACTGGGTGTGTCAAACGACGGAGATGAAGCAAAGAGCGTCGAGATGTCCGGGCGCAAGGGGATCGGAGTCAAGGCCGATGACCTTCTCGACCAGCTCGAGTCAAAGAGCCGCCAGGAGATCACCAGCCGCAACCGCGAGCTCCAGGGCCAGGAGTTGGACCAGCTGGCGAGCCAGATCGCGACGGCGGCACTCCGTTTCCTGATGACCAAGGCTACGACGACCCGGATTATCGCCTTCGACTTCGACGAAGCGCTCAACTTCGAAGGGGAGTCCGGCCCCTATTTGCTCTATTCGCTGGTGCGAGTGAAGAACATTCGAAAGAAGCTCGCCGCCGCGGGGCGGGAGACCGAAACCAGCGCGGCCGCGACTCAGACACTCGCAGCCGATCTGTGGAGCGACGATCTTTGGGATCTGGTCTTGACGGTGGCGCAGCTCCAGGAGAGGGTCGAGGTCGCGGCCTCGACACTCGAGCTGTCGCTCCTGGCCCGCACGGCCCTGGAGCTGGCGCAGGGTTTCAATGCCGTCTATCACCGGCATCCGATCCTGCACGAAGATGACGCTGGTCTACGCGCGGTCAGGTTGGCGACGACCCAGATCTTCGAGCTGGGTCTGGAGGCGCTGACCGATCTGCTGGGGATGCCGATTCCCGATCGGATGTAGCGCCGCTCCCTCCGGCTGCGCCGCACCCGCAAGCGCCTCTCACCACACATACTCTTTTGCGAACCGTCTCTTGTCGCGCCCGGCGAGCAGGTGGAGGACTCGAATCTTCTCGATCGCGGTCGAGGAGAGAGAAGCCAGAGGCAGATGCAGAATCTTCTTGCCTCGCGCCACGGCGTAGCGCTTCATGCGCGAGGCGGGAGGCCGAGCGGCTACGTGAACCACGATCTTCTCCTCGCTATAGTCCACCGCCGCCATGATTAGAACCTCGGCCTTGCCCCGCGCTACCCGGTAATCTTCGTCCTCCCAGACGTCGGATAGCCGGCCCCGCGGCGCGCTCAACATGAAGGCGCCGTAGGTGGCACGAACGATCCCCGGACCCACGACCTGCGTCGTCGGGTCGGTCGAATAGAACGCCATGTCCGACTCCTGATCGTGCTCCCCAAGCCAGGTCATACGGAATGGAAACCGAAGATCCTCCGAATCCGGATCGAAGATCACGACAACCGAGCCCGCCTCTCCCGGCGCCTGTACCCTCTCGCTGACATAGACGCGGCCGTCCGCTGCGTTGCGTAGCGTCTCTCGGAGATCGATCCCGTCGAGCAAGCTGGTGGAGAAGGGCTCGGTCTTGGATCGTTCACTGGACAGAATCGACACCGCCTTCTTCTGCAGGAACCGTCCATAGTCTTCGATCAGCAGATCTTCGGGTGGGTACGAGCACAACCCGGCGGAATCAAACCCACGAATCCACTCACCCGGATCCTCGGGTGCGCGGCGTGCCCTGACCGGCACGGGCCGTCTTTTGGTGCGCAGAAACCGGCGCCGGAAGCGAACTTTGCGAGTCCCGAGATCCAGATCGTCCCCATCGAGACGAACGCTCGGGATCTCGGCCTCGCCGGCCTGCCATGGGTAACACGCCGCAGTGTCAAAAACCTCCCAGGCCAGATTGTCGTTGCCCACGCCTCGCGCCGCGATGACCCACTCGTAAAGACCGGCGGCGAGCTGGCCTTCGAGACGCGCCTGGCGCCGTGAGTAGTCAAAGAAGAGCCGACGCTGCCAAGGCTCGACGCCTTCCCCGGTCTGGGCGAGATACGAGGCGGCTGCCACTTTCCAGACGAGGGCCGCCAGGGCGCGGCGGTCGGGTGCCGCAACCCCCGTCAGCGGTCGGCTCGCTTCCCGGGCCGCCAACCCCGCCAGCGACCGCTGCCTGCTCTCGTCATCCTCCGATCGACCGCGTATCAGACGCAGCCCGTGACGGACGATCGACACCGGCCGAGAAACCGCGGCCTCGAACGGCTCTGCCGGTAGCAGGCTTCCCTGGCGGCAATGCTCCCAAACGGCGTGCGCAATCGGCACGTCCGGAAGGACCCCCGTCAGACTGTCCCGGGTCAGATGTCGGATCTCAACGATCGGCCGGCGGCGGCGCGAAAAGGGGTGGGCGAGCTCGCCGCCAAGCAATCGGCACACCGGCTCGATGTGCGCCGCACCCAGCAAGCAGACAAGCTCGTCCTCCTCAAGGCTCCCATATGCCTTTTGAATCAGATGAGCGATGCCCTGGTCGCGTTTGACATCCAGCTCGTCCCTGGCAAACCGCTGCGACGTCAGTAACTCGAGATAGCGCCCGGCGCCGAGCGACCAGGTTGCGTAGGGATCCGGAACCGGGTCGCGGTGGCGAGGCGAACAGGGAAAGTCGGGATCGACAAAGAAGACCCGCCGGCCGCGGTCGCGCGCCCACCGGAGTCCCTCCGCCAGCGGGTCGCCCGGCGAAACGATCCACACGGTCGGCTCGTCGGTACGCTCAAAGGACAGCACCGCAGATATCCGCGGCAGGCGCTCGATCGCCTGCTCGGCGACGGCTTGGATCGAGCGTGGGAGCTCGACCGCTATCGCCGGTGGCTCGAGCCGCTCGAGAACGGCTCGTACGATCGCCGCCGACTCGACACGATCGTGCACAATCGGGAGCAAGCGAATTCCGGGTGCAGCGAAACGCGCCGCCGCGTCGACATCGATGTCGGAACCGATCTCGTCGCGAACCCTCGACAACCGAGTGGCCTCAATCGTCCGTGAGCGACGCGATCTCGTCCGCCTCAACCACCAGCTGCACCGCCGAGCGGGTCGCGCCTTCGGCACCGGTCTCCGGATCTCGCCGTAGAACTTTCATGGCATAGCGAACTAGGTTGATTCCGTCGCGTACCGTATAGCGCAAATCCGCCTCGTGCGCGCGACGAAGAAAAGTCAGCACATAGTCCACGACTTCCGGCTCAGCAAACGGCACCTGCGATTCGAGGATCTGGCGTTCCTCGTCTTCCGCCGGAAAGTCGATATAGATCTGTGGCATCAGCCGCGAGTGGATGTATTCGGGCACCTCATAGGTCGAGGCGTCCTCGTTCATCGTGGTGACAAATCGAAACTCCGGATCGGCGTCGATGCGTATCCCCGCAACAACGCTCTCCACATACCGGCGGTGGTCCAGAAGCGGGGCCAGTGACGCCCAGGACTTCTCGCTCATCCGGTTACCTTCGTCGAGGACCATCGCGCCACCGCGGATCATCGCCGTAACCAACGGAGACGCCCGGTAGTGAATCTCTCCCGAAGGACCAAGCACCGGGCTGACCAGCAGATCCTCGGGGCGAGTGTCCATGGTCGCCTGGGCGACATAGACGTCGAGACCAAGCTCCCTGGCGCCGGCACAGGCCAGAGTCGTCTTTCCCACTCCGGGCTTGCCCAGAAGCCTTGGATAGAGGGGTAGATCGGCTTCGGCCACTCTGGACCAGGCGGCCATCAACTGCAGCATCACATCGCGCCGACCCACCCACTCCGGCACGGTCTTGACGGGCTGCGCGAGAAACAGTCGAACACCGTCGATCTCGACTGCCGCCTGAAATCCCGCCATCGCTGGCGGCACCTTATCACCGCGTTCGACAGCTCCTCGCACTCCGCGGCGTCACCGTGGGCGAAGGAAAACCGTCTGAATTTGGACCGCAGACTGCTAGACTCGCTCCGCATCCCGCCGACCGGCGAGCAAGAATCATCATGGCTACCGCGGAGAGAGTTTTCTGGGAAACTGTTGTCGTTCTGGGCTTTATGGCCCTGCTGGCGGCTTCCTGGTTCCTGTCGGGCCAAAGAGCCGAGCGCCGGCAAGAAAGAGCCGCTCGCGAGAGTCATGCGACCGCCGAGGTCGTGGCCCAAGAACACACCGACGCCCTCGCGGCACTCCGTGAGACTTGCGAGGATTGGGCGGCCCTGCAAACAAACAGCGAGGCGAAAGCGGCTTTCCGTGCCTTCTCCGCCGGAATCCAACCCGCTGCGGCCGCCCGATGGGGACGGTTTCTCAACGCCACGAAGACCGAACTGCTCAACCAGCCCAACGTGGTGTTCGTCCACCTGATGACCCCGAGCGGCCGGGTTCTGATGTCGAGCGACGAAGACTACACGAAATCAGGACGGGTAGACGACAGGGCTGACTGGGCGCGTACGACAGAACGGCTCGAGACTCGCTCGCAAGGTGAGGGAGCGATGCTCGAGATGGCGGCGCCGGTACTCGACGGTGACCAACCGATTGCCTATCTCTGGCTCGGCTACGACATCGCGGCGGCCAAAGAGGCGCTGCGGCCCGAAGCGCTCCCCGCGGAGTGATTCGAGCACGGAGCCACCGCACCGCGCGCAGGATCTCCCGCGCTCTGAATCGGTAGCCAAGGCGCCGGACACCTCAGTATTGGAGGAGCTCGCGAGCCGCCGCGAGAACCTTGTCTTTACTCGGTATCAGGCTCTGCTCGAGGTTCTTCGCGAAGGGAACCGGCCGATCCGCAAAGGCCAGGCGGCGAAGCGGGGCATCCAGGTACGCAAACGCCCGGTCGGCAAGCCGGGCGACGACCTCGGCGCCAAAGCCCGCCGTTAACGGCGCCTCGTGCACCACCAGGGCGCGACCCGTTCTCTTCACCGACGAGAGCACCGTCTCCTCGTCGAAAGGAACCAGCGTGCGCAGGTCAACAACCTCTGCCTCTGCGCCGGTTTCGGCCAGTTCTTCGGCCGCTTCATGACAAAGCCAGGTGGAGGAACCGTACCCCACCAGAGTCAGGGCACTTCCCGGCCTCACGACGCGTGCCTCACCGATCCGGGCTTCCGGAACGCTCTCGGGAAGGATTTCCTTGATCCGCCGGTAGAGAAACTTGTGTTCGCAAAAAACCACCGGGTTGGGATCCCGAATCGCCGCCTTCAGGAGACCGCCGGCGTCCGCCGCCGTCGCTGGACAGACCACCTTGAGCCCGGCCGTATGAGCAAACCACGCTTCCGGGCTCTGAGAATGAAAGGGACCGGCGCCGACGCCGCCTCCATACGGCAATCTGACAACCAGCGGACAGGGAATCTCCCACCGGTAGAACTGTTTGGCCGCCACGTTGACCAACTGGTTGAACCCGCACGAGACGAAGTCCGCGAACTGCATCTCCACAACGACGCGATACCCGAGAAGCGCGGCTCCGATGGCGATGCCCAGGGTACCGCTCTCGGCGATCGGTGTATCAAGGACTCTGTCGGGCCAACGCTTGTAAAGCCCGCGCGTGACACGAAAGGCTCCCTCGAAGACACCGATATCCTGGCCCATCAAGATCAACTTCTCATCACGCTCCATCTCCTCCTCGAGGGTTCGATGGATGGCTTCCACATAGGCCACCGGTTCGCCGACCGGCGGCAAAACCTCGGCGGCGTCGGCGGACTTGCCCGGAGCAAAAACCGACCGCCTGGCGGTCTCGTCGGCCGGTGAGGGTGCGTCGAGCGCCGCATCGAGCGCGGTCTCGATCAACTCGTCGATACGCGTCTCGAGACGTTCGCCGGTCGTCTCGTCGAGCAGCCCCCCATCGGCTAGTCTTGCCGCAACTGCCGGCACAGGGTCTGCTTCCACATAGGCGGCGCGTTCCGGGGCCGGCACCAACTTGAGGGAGTCATCGCCCTGGCTGTGACCCCTTATCCTCCCGAGCATGGCTTCGATCAAGGTGGGGCCTTCGCCTGCCCTGGCTCGCCCTACGGCGTCCTCGACGGCCTTTGCCATCGCCTCCGGGTCGTTTCCATCGACCGTCTGCGCGGGCACCCCATAGCCCTTACCACGGTCGCTCAGTTTCTCGCAGACGTATTGAGACTTGCTTGGGGTCGAGAAGGCGTAGCGGTTGTTCTCGATGATCAGCACGAGCGGCAGTCTCCAGACGGCCGCCATATTGAGCCCTTCGTGAAAATCGCCCGTCGAGGTTCCTCCATCACCGATGAAATTGAGAGCTACACGGTCGCCACCATCCTGCTTGAAGGCAAAGGCGCAACCGGCCGCGACCGGAATCATCGCCCCGAGATGGCTGATCATTCCGATGTGGCGGATACCGGCTTGGAAATCGAGGTACCCGTAGTGAAACGAGCGCTCGACGCCCTCGGAGAATCCTCCCGCGCGGCCCAGAAGCTGTCTCGCCAGTCGTTCGAGAAGCACCTGCGGATCCGGTCGGAGCTCGTCCTCCGCGGGTGTGAAACCAAAACCCGGAAAGGTTCGCGAGGGGTCGAGATACACAGCCAGAATGGCGCCCAGATCACGATGGAGGCTACAGAGCGCATCACCCGGCTCGAGCGCCAACCCGGCGGCAACGGTCATCGCCTCGTTACCGATCTCGCTGTACCACTTGGAGATCCGCCCGGTGAGCAGCAACGATTCGAACCGCGCGTCCAACCGGCGTGCGAGCTTCATCAAAGCGAAGCGAAGCAGAGGGTCTTGGGCGACTCGACTCACGTGAACGTCCTCTGGCTAGACCCCGATGCCATAGATCGCATCGCGCCAGACCTCGCCCTCGAGTTGGAACGGCACTCCTAGCAAGCGGGCGGCACCAAAACGAATCCGGTAATCGAGCTGTTTGAGCACGTCGGGTTTGTCCACCTCGGAGGCGATGACCGCGAAGTGAGCTAGTTTCTCGGCGTCGTCAACCCCGTAGCAGCCACCGAGAAGTCTCTCCCCGAGTCGCTCCCCCAGTTCGGGAAGCGCCCGAGTATAGCGATGGACCAACTCGATGGTGCTGTCGAGAGACGAATGAAAAGCTGGAATGGCGAAGGTGCCATCTACTGCGCCCATGGCCCTTCGGTCGGATGAACGACTACCCAGCAAGGCCCCCAGAATTCCGGAAATGTCGCCACCTCTGCCACCCCCTCGGCGGCGGATCTCAACTTCGGCCGAAAGAAGCCAAAATGGGCGATAGTCATGCGCAGCGATATGTGAGGCGGCGACAAAGGCCACGTCGACTGGCTCCAAGGCATTGTTCTCGATGTCGAAACTGTATCCGTTGCGGCACGCGGTGCAGTAGAAAACCACGTCTACCCCGGACGCTTCGACCGCGGCTCCACAGGTCGGACAATCGAGCGGCACGAGCTCGAAGCTCGGCCGTGCGTCTTCCAACACCTCTACCGGCTCGGTCGACCCGCCCACGGTTTCTTCGCTCATCGACGTCTCCGCAACCGGCCGACCTCCTCGAGGCCCGAGAGCAGCTCGCCAGTCGATCCCGTGTGTGCCGCGCGGGTCAGAGCCTTGCGGAGCCCCTTGCCGCGCTTCGTCTTGATCACCCCGGTCCCCTCGACGACGACTCCACCGTAACGGAAGCGTCGCCAACCCCAGTAAAACAACCCGAGCCCCAGGCCTCCGCCGATCAAGAGTACCGGGACACTGGCACCGGCGAGTTGAAGTGCGGTCGTGAGTAGGAACATCGCAGCAGCTTCGGTGGCGACCAGGGCGAGGGCGCGGTAGAGATCGTTACCAGGAGCCTTACCGTAGGCGAGAGAAGCATCCTCGGCATCCACCAGAACCTGATAGGCGCGTTCTCGAAAATGATAGCGCACGACCCAGAGTGGGTAGTAGATGACAGTCAGGCGTTCTCGCAGCGTTTCGAGAAAACGAAATCTCGTGCGCTGGAGGCCGGCGCTCGGCTCGGCGGAGGCCTTGAAGCTCTCGAGGGCGGCGGAGAAGACTTCGCGCTCGGACCCGGTTGGTGGGAAGACCATTCCCTTTCGCGATAAACCTTCAGAATCAAAGGGCACCAGCGGGTCACCCGTCAGATCGATTCGCTGTATTCCCCACTCGGCGACGTTTGACGCCGGATATGTGCGATCAAAGCTACGCTCGATCTTGCGCTCGACATCCACCTCGTAGGTCTCGACCCGGCGGTTCTTTCCCGAACCCACGGTGCGCCGGCGCTGCTCGGTGCCGAGAGCAAAACCGACGGCGTCGGCCTCGACTCGGAAGAACGGAAGAAAGCACAGAAACGCCTCTCCCTCCTTTGCCTCTTTCGCAAGACGGGAGTCTTTGTTAAAACCCTTGCCGAGCCAGCGTTTGGCGATTTCACGCGCACGTTGGGCCCCGATCCGCGGCTCGATGGCAAAGCGCCTCGTACCGATCTCGCTCTTGACCAGAAGCGGCGTACCGCAATAGGGACACGAAACGACGCGAAAACCTGTGTCGAGCTCGAGGTTGCCGCCGCAGTTGGGGCACGAGAGCCCTTCGACCCGAGTCGAGAGCTCGTGCGGCACCTCCTCGAGCTCAGGGGGGGTCGGCTCCCGCTCGGACGCCGGTGGTGGCGGCGGGACGCGGGCCGCCGAAATTCCGGGAGGCGGCGGTGGGATCACATTGCTCATACCTTGCGTGTCACCAGGTAGGCCAACAGCGCCAGCGGCAAGCCGGTAAGACCAAAGACCAATATCTTGATCAGAGGATTCGAGATCAGCAGGCCTTCGAGACCGAACAAGAACAGTCCCAAACCTGCCACGAGGTAGTAGGGGCTTTCAGATTTCTCCGGGAAAACCGTCGCTAGGACCTTGCCCGTCGAGCCCTCGACAAGCGCCCGGTAGGGGCGGCCTTCGAACTCATACTGAACTCGCCACAGAGGGACCTCCACAAGAGAACTCTCGACCACCGGTCTCACGCCTCGGTCTTCGAGCCAACCTCGCGCTGTAGCCAGCGGTATCGTCGCAGGTACCTCCTCGCGATCGGCCCTGTCGGATGCTCCGGCGCGACCGTACGGAACCAGCTGACCGGCAGGAACTTCGAGGTCGGCCAGCGTCGGGATCGGCGTGGGAGCGGCCGGCTCGACAAAGACCTCTTCGCTCCGGCCTCGGCGAACCCGAAAGAGCCACATCGGGAAGTAGGTCGCGGAGATGGACCCGAGACGGCTCTTGCGGTCGAGACCCTTGACGGTCTCGTTACCCGCCATCCATCGCCTGAGCGCCGAGGCTGCCTGCTCCTGGTCGATGAGTCTCGGCAACTCGAAGTGGCCGACGATCTGCGACCTATCGGCAACAAGAGTGGTATCGCAAAACCTGCAGGTGAAGAAGCGCTCGCCTGCCGCCACCGGGTTCGAACCACCGCACTTGGGGCAGCTTATTTCCAGTGGCGGCGGCTCCGCCGCCGAGCCTTGACCATCGACCATCTTAGAAGGCTTGTCGGCTCGGTGCCCGGCCTAACTAGTCAGTTTTGTGCCGCAGGCCGGGCAAAACCGAGCCGCAGACGGCAGCTTGTGACCGCATTGGTGACAGTAGGCCGCCGTGGCCGCCGCTTCCGCATCCGATCCGGCCGCATCCCCCACGTTCGTTCCGCTCGCTGCGGGCGTCGAGGAATCTCCCCCAGCGGCGGCGGGCTCTTGTGGCCCAGGAGCCGGCGGGGCTTCAGCCGATGTCGGTGATGTCGCGGCGGCTCCTCCACCGGTCGGTGCCGGCGGCGACGAGCCCGCCTGCATCGCCTCTTTCATCATCCCCGGCAACATCATCCCCAGGCCGGCACCCATTCCGAGTCCCATCCCGGCGCCGACCCCACTTCCGGCCTCTCCACCACCACCCTCCTGCTGCGCGGCGTCTCCCATGGCTTTCGCCGCCTTGAACTTGAGATAGGCGTTCATGTCGCCGACCGCAGCCATCCCGGCTCTTTCGTCGATTTGCTTCTGCACCTCTTCGGGCGGGGTGATCGCGCCGAGAAACAAATCGACAAGCTCGATCCCGTACTTTCCGAAATCATCGGCTACCCGCGCCTTGAGACCCATGGCCAGTTCGTCGTAGACCTTCGGGAGGTCGAAGATCGAGTCCATGTTCTCGCCCAGTAGGTCGGTTAGCCGAGCGACGATGGCGTCCTTGAAGTACGCCTCCACGCCATCCGTTGTGTAGAGGCCCTGAGTGCCGACGATCTCGTTGACGAACTGTTGGGAGTTGGTGATCCGGACGGCGAACTTGCCAAACGCCCGCAAGCGGACCATGGCCAGCTCTTTGTCCCGGTAGACCACGGGCTCCTTGGTGCCCCACTTGAGATCTAGAAAGGTCTTTGTTGAAACAAAGATAACGGCAAGTTGAAACGGCGACTTGCCCTCGAAGGGAAGTCCCAGGAGCTTTCCCAGCAACGGGAGGTTGGCGGTCGCCAACGTGTGGCGACCCGGATCGAAGGTGTCGAGTGCCTTGCCGTCGCGCAGAAGAACCGCCTGTTGGCTTTCTTCGACGATCAGCTGGCTTCCGAGCTCGATCGCTGCGGTCCCGGATCGGGGCACCCGGGCAACCATGGTCTGGCCGGTGGAATCTACGTATTGAATGACCTTCATCGCTAACCCCTGGAATGTATCTGGTTACCTCTGGACAACGTTGCTCATCACAGTTTCGCGATCGGCCCACTTGTCGGCGAGCTGGACAATATTCTCGAGCGCATCGTCGACGGCCACCTTCGCGGCGGCGGCGGCGCCGCTCTGCGGTCCCGGAAGCGCCCGAATCTCGGCGTCGATGGAAGACACGTCTTCCAGCAGGGAAAGATCAAAAGCGTAGAGCCTCTCGAGCTCTTCTTCACCGATCTTGACAACGTCGAAGATCCCAGTAGCGCCGTAATCCGCGAAACGCACCGCCTGCGACAAGCCGTCGAGCTTGCGATCGATCCGCTCGAACAAATGGAGCAGACCGATCTGACCGGCATCAGTATAGTCGCGGGCCTTGGACCGCACCGCCGACTTGATCCTCCCCAACTCACGGGAGATGTGGTCGCGCTGCATCCGATCGACATCGCGGCGTAATTCGCGGTCGAAAAAACCGCGAAAGCCCGGGATCTTGGCCCCCAGCTTCTCCAGCCAGTTTCGCTGTTCTCTTGCTTCTTCGTAGCCGTTGGCCATGGTTTCTTCTCCCCGCGGACAGATCGAGTCCGTAATGGTAACAGAGGCCAAAATGCCTCGCCAACGCTACTCAGCGGAAGTGCGAGGCACCGCCGTCACGGTGTCGCGCCGCGGTAGCCAGATGCATCGCGCCGACCGTGAGAAGGCCTGCGGCCAGGTTCAGAACGACGTCACGCAGATCGTAGTGACGGTTTGGCAGCAGGTGCTGGATCCCTTCGTCGATCCAGCCCGCGAGAAGAGTGAACCCGGCCGCCGCTACCACGATCGAAAAGGGGGCCCGCTGCGCCGGCACGCGCCCACCAAATCCTCGCCGTTCGAGAAGCGCCGAGTACACGAGTCCCGCCAGGAGTCCGTATTCGAGCAGGTGGAGTCGTTCTTCCGGCTGCTCGAGCCACCACAACCCAACCAAGTAGAGACCGGCGGCCGCGACGAGCAGCGTCCACTCCCGCCAACCCGGCCGGCGCCGCCGGACGGCGAGGAATATCCACCCCGCAGCCGCGGCGAACACCAGCGCGACCGTCGCCCGCAACAAGTTGCGATCGCGCAAGTACTCGATCGGCCCGCGGACGAGATAGAGGGTCGAGTAGATGAGCAACAGCCAAAGAGCTGCGAGGATCCAGAGTCGCTTTTCGCCCCGAGTCACCCCGCGATCATAGCGGCAGCCGTCCGCCGGTAGTCGCTCTACAGTAACTCGGGCGGCTGGTTGAAGAACACGGCACCGACAAAGAAGCGGATACGTTTCCGGTCTTCTTCGCTGAGGTCTAGAAACTTGATCCCCAGTCCAGTCGGGTCCGACCACATCACCGTTCCCGCGCCGCTGATCGGTGTCTCGGGATCGATGCCGGGAATGCGAAAACTGAACTGGATGTCGGCGCCCTCGTGTATCGCCATGTTGGTGTCGATGAACATCCCGCTTTCGCTCAGGTCTTCGACAAAGGCCTGGGTCCGCGGAGAGTTGTGCCAGATCTCGACTTCGAGCCGCTGTTTGATCCGCAGCCCGTGCTTTCTTTTCTCTTCCGACATCGTTTTCCCCAGTCTCAGTCCATTTGCTTGCGCAACACCGTCGGAATGTCGAAGTCGTCCACGTTCGACCAGTTGGGTCCGTACCCGTTGGGATCCTCGTCGCGGCTATTGGCGAGAGCTTTGCGGTAAAAGGGCACATCTTCGGGCTCTTCCGCCGGAGCTGACGCCACCTCTTCGACCGGCGCCGCCCGCGGTGCCTGAACCGGCTCCGACCGCAGGAACCCATCCAGCTCGGGCTCATCGGGTCTGCCAAAGACTCCTCTTTCCTCCACCGGGGCCGGCGCCGGTACCGGATCGTCATCGAACAACGGGCGATCCGC
>Ga0224508_10000950_pt1 | contig 26763 bp, 31 predicted proteins | sample SF_Jan12_sed_USG_4_FD_170157 | JGI IMG/M metagenome (GOLD analysis project Ga0224508, IMG submission 170157) | Sediment microbial communities from San Francisco Bay, California, United States - SF_Jan12_sed_USGS_21 | ecosystem: Environmental > Aquatic > Marine > Sediment | place: USA... | reverse complement strand
CGTCGGGCCCGCGCGAGCGCGGTCCACAGGCTGGCGATGAGCAGCGACAGTACCGCGCTCACGAAGAGCGCGACGTAGTTGAAGGTCCGATCGCCACTCCCGGTCGTCTCAAGGGCGGCGTCGACCCCCAAGACGGTGCTCCCGACCCAGGTGGTGAGCGGGTTCATCACCTCGCCGTGCAGCCCGACGAACCAGCCGACGGCCGCTCCGAGGCCCGGGATGTCGCCGATCAGCGGCAGCCGAGCGAGATAGCTGAGCAGGGTGAACGGGAACGGAAGCATGTAGAGAAGCACGTAGACCACGGCGAGCCGCACGAGCCATCCGCGTACCCACGCGCCGAGCCCCCGCGCGCCGGGCGCCAGCGAGCCCTGGGGATCGACCGGAGGGATCACCGGGGTCGACTCGTCGGCGTCGAGGAAGCGCGACCGCAGCTCCGGGGTCGGACGCATGCAGGTGTCCCGGCGTCCGAACCACCGGTACCGATTGCGCGCGACCCCCTTGTAGACGGCGTCCCTCAGGGGGCGCGGGACGACCAGAGCCACACGCGCCAGGCTGTACGGAAATCCGAGCCAGCCAGTCATTCGCAGGGCCGCGGTGGACCGGACATGGACGCCGCCATCGTCGATCAGGACGAAGCTGTCGGGGAGATCGGCGGGGTCGCTGACACCGGCCGCGGCGAGTGCCGAGCGGGCGGCCTCGGACTGAAGCGATGCGAACGTCAGGCGACCGTCGGGATCGCGTTCGATGAGCCGCTGGACCGTGGCATTGCACAGGTTGCAGACTCCGTCGAACAGAACGAGCGGTCTCGTCTGGAGGGTCATTTCGGGAGATTCCCGATCCGGTTCCATCGATCCTCCGTCCGACTCACCAGGGGGGCTCGCCGCCCATGTCCGCGTAGATCAGGGCCATCTCTTCGGGCCCGACCTTGATGTCGGCCGATGCGTAGAAGGCCGTAATCGCCGGGATCGTCGGCTCGACGGCGGACATGTCGGAAACCCCTGTCCGGAATCCGTCCGGATCCCAGAGCAACGACGCGTCGGCCGTCGCGTTCACTCGGGTTCCGTCCACCATCCGCTCGACCATCTCCTCCGTGATGGGGGATCCGACGCCGAGGGCTCCCAGGATCCGCTCCGTCAGCGCGAGCCCCGCCACGTAGGAGTACTTCCAGGCCCACGAGCGCGCGGCCGGAGTGCGCGGGTCGTCGACCCGCTCGTCCATCACCCACGACCGGACGAACTCGATGATCGCACGGGCCTCGGCGTACCGTGCGCCGCCCGCATCGCCGGGGATGTCCCAGCGGTTCATCGAGATCGCGATGGCCAGATCGAGCTCGGGAAACGCCTCGAAGTGGTTCGTCCACCCCCACATGTGCGCCCCGCCGTGACCGAACGAAGCGCTTCGCTCTCCCCAGTTGCTCAAGCGCCATATGAGACCCTGATCGGAGTCGGGAAGGCCGTCATCGAATTGAGGGGTCAACATCCACTGAACCGTTTCCTCATCCAGGATCCGTCCGCCGTCCAAGCCTCCACCCCCCATGTAGGCGAGAAGGAGGCGGATGTGCGAACCCGGCGTCGTGACCACCGTGCCCGCCGGAAAGTCGGCGAAGTAGATCGTCGGCGTTGGGATCAGGAGGCCGCCGAAGCGTGCGTAGCCCACCGACATTCGATCGAACAGGTCGGGCCGGACGTGCTCGCGGTCCTGCACCGGCGGGTACTGCGTGTCGACCATGTCGAGCGGGTCGAGGATGTGCTCCTGGACGTAGTCCGAGAAGGAGAGTCCCTCCGGATTCGCCACCTCGACGAGGTAGCCGAGAGTCGCCAGTCCGAGGTTGGAGTACCTGAAGGTCTCCCCTGGCGGGCCACCCCAGAGTGGAACGACTCCCGCGTATGGCGGAAAAGACTCCCTGGCGTACGCGGCCGGCACGTGTTCCCGGAGCGGAGGCGGTGTCTCGAACATCGAGAAGGCGCCGTTTCCGGAGAGACCGCTCCGGTGCGTGAGGAGGTGACGCGTCGTCACCTGGCCTCCAAAGGGGTTCTCGATGCGAAAGCCGCCGAGATACTCGTTCACCGGTCTGTCGAGATCTACCAGGCCAGATTCGACCAGCTGCATGACCGCTGTCCCCGTGTAGGTCTTCCCCATCGAGCCCGAGTGGGTCGTCGTCGCGGGCGACATCCGCTCGCCCGTCGACACGTCGGCCAGCCCGAAGCCCTCCTCATAGATCACCTGTCCGTGCCGGGCGATGGCGAGGTTCAGGCCCGGTGTGTCGTGGCGACGGAGGACGTGCGGGATGAATGCGCGCAGCGCTTCCACGAGACGCTGGTCGGGCGGGGGGAGCGCCTCCGAAATTCGTGCGGTGGAGGGGTCGCCGTGCCAGGAGGCTTGAACGGTGGCCCCTGATCCGGGCTCGCCCCGGGCGTCGTCCGTTTGTCCCGCGGGGGAGCAGTTCGCGAACGCGAGGCACGCCAGCACCACGAGACCGTCCCGAGCGGACATCAGGCCCCCCACACGGTCTCGTAGACCCGGAGGAAGTTCGCGCCCATCGCCTTCCGCACCTCCTCATCGGTCCAGCCTCGCCGCCTCAACCCATCGATCAGATTAGGCAGCTCCGCGATGCTCTCGAACCCGCGGACGAAACGCCACGGTTCATCGACCATGTCGGGCGGGATGATGTCGGTGTTGATCCCGCCTCCGTAGGGAATCGGCATCCCGTCGACGAAGTCGGTGCCGAGACCGACGTGGTCGACCCCGACCCGGTTCTTGATGTAGTCGTACTGATCGACGTGTTCCTCGATGCCGATATGCGGGACCGATCCGGTGTTCCCCCGGCCTCTCACGTGAAAGTCGTTCACGGCGGTGATCCCGATCACTCCGCCCGTCCCGGCGATCGCGTCGATGACCCGATCGCTGATACACCGCGCATTGTCGGCGATCGCCGCCACGTTCGTGTGACTGCAGATGACGGGGACCCCGCTCGAGATCGCGATCGCGTCGAGACTGGTCTGCTCGCCCGTATGACCGCCGACATCCAGGATCAGGCCGAGCGAGTGGATCTCCTCGACCAGCCGGACACCCGCTCGGGTGAGCGGCATGTGCGGCTCCAGACACCCGGCCCCGAACGGATTCGTGACGTTGTAGCACAGCCCGATCTGACGGAGCCCGATCTCGTGGAAGGCACGAAGGGCGGTGCGCGAGTTGCCGAGTGGCGAGTTGAAGGCGGATCCGAGCGCGTCGGCCGCCTGCCAGCAGAAGACGTTGGAGACGAGACCCCGTTCGTGCGCGGCCTTGATGTCGGCAACCGACCTTGTGAGCACCACCTCGTCCGAGAACTCGTCGAAGAAGTGGAGCATGGCCGCGAACGCGTTCATGTCCTGGGGGCCGCCCGCCACTCCGCAGTGAACGCCCCCTTCCTGCATCCCGCGCAGGTGAGACAGTCGCATGGCGCCCGCGAAGAGGCCCTCGACGACGATATCCGAATCGTCGTGGGATCGCACGGCCGGAGTGACCCGCTCGCCTCTCTCGGTGAGCCGCGCGTCTCCTTCGACGAACGCCGCTGGCACGAGAGAGCTGGCAGCGATTCCCTTCACGAAGTCGCGCCGATCCATAATCCCTCCGTCGTCCTCGAGGTGTGGGACCGCGTAGACGTCAGGCGGCCCGCTACTACTGGTCGTACCGTCGACGTGCTCGTGCAAGGAGGGCGATCGCGAGCAGCCAGCTCAAGACGATCGAAATGACGTAGACCTGGACCTGCTGTTCGAGGTTCGGGTCAGGCAGCATCCGAAACACGATCGTCTCCGCCGTATTGAACGTCGTGTGGTACACGACGGCCAGCAGGACGCTGCCCCTCGTGGCGAGGTACAGCGCCGTCATGAGGCACGCCTCGGCCGTGATCTGGGCGAGGTAGAGAAGTATCGAAAGCGGAGTCACGTCGAGAAACGACGGGATCGCCGCCCCCGGGAACCAGAACATCGGCGTGTGCCAGAAGGTCCAGGCGACGCCGATGACGAGACTCGCCTTCCAGACGCCCCCTGACTCCAGGAGTCGGGGTTGGGCGAAGCCCCGCCACCCGAGCTCCTCGGGCAACGGGCCAAACGGGAGCGCCCCGAGCAGCACGACCGGGGCCACCGCGAAGCCGGCGAGCACGTCGATCTCACTGAACGCGCCTCGGAACCCCGAAACGCCGATCGCCGCGGCGACCACGGCGACGGGGGCGAGCAACGCGAACAGCCACCAGGACGGCGAGGCTCGCCACATCAGGAGCTTTCTCAGGAGCTCCTTGACCGCCGGGCGTCCGCCCGAGCGAGCCGTCAGGATCAGCGCGGCGAACGTCGGACCGAACGGCGCGGGGAGGAAGAAGAGCACGATCGGCGAGAGCGTCTGCTCCCAGGCGGTATTCCACAGGACGACGAACGGGATCGTGAAGATCCACGTGAGAGCGTAGGCGAGGAGGAAGAAGCGTCCGAGTTCGCGGCTCAACAGCAAGTGAACCTCAGGGTGGAGCCTACCACGCGATGGCGGTGGGGTGGATTCCCTCGCCGTACACGAAGCGGGATCCGACGGCACCCACCACGGCGGTCTCCCGGTCGAGATTCAGACCGGTACGCAGCCGGATCAGCGGTTCGATCCCCGTGCAGTGGCCCGCCATCAAATGCTCGACGCCGATCGCGCGCAATCGATCGGCCGTCCAGCCGAGTACTTCATCGCTCGCGGCGAACAGGTGCAGACCTCCCATCAACGCGTGAATGGGGAGATCGGCGATCGTGTCCCGAATGTGATCGAGCGCATTCACCGCACCGGCGTGCCCGCACCCGAGGAGGACTACGTGCCCCTCCTCGGTGACGATCGTGACCCCCTGGCTGTCGGGCACGTAGTCCTCGACCCAATCGTCGTCCATCTGCACACGGACGGCCGTCGGGTAGTTCTTCTCGCTGTGCCGACGCTCGATGGGCCCCGTCACCCAGACCGACGGAACGATCTCGGCTGGCCCGTCGTGCTCGATGATCTCGACCCCCGCGGCCGCGAGAGTGTCGCGGAGCGCGATCATCTGGTTCATCTCGTCGTCCCCGGAGACGTCGGGCCAACGGCGGGGCAGGAAGAACCCGTCCCCGACGTGGACGCGCCGAATCGCATCGGGATTCTGCGCGCGAAGATCGCGAATCAGCGGCAGCAGACCTGTCGTGTGGTCGAAGTGGAAGTGACTGAGCACCACGTCGGTCACGCACGAGAGGTCCACGTCGAGCGCGCGGGCGTTGAACAACACCGTATCCGGGTTACGACCGGCGTCGAACAACACGCATCGGCCATCCGCTCGCACGAGGGCGGAGAGACCCCACTCTCCGACCGTGACGGCGCTCGCGAGGTTGGACGAGAGGATCGTCACCTCGACCTCCTCCGCGACCGCGGGGTGGTACGGAGCGTCACCGGACGGGGCACTCAACGCCGCCTGCATCGTGGCCGTCCCGGCCGCCATGGCCACCGCGGATGCCGCGACCCCGGCTCCGATGCGTGTTGAGAGCATGCTCGACCCCTTCGGTGGTTGTCCGGCGTCTCGCGACGCCATGCCGGAACTTCGTCGACCCGCGTTTCGAGACATTCCCGATCCGCTCTCGAATCTGATTACGCCCCGTCGGGCTCGCGATCCCTGGAGACCGTCTGCAGTACCGCGACGAGGACGGCGACTACCGCTCCCCCCGCCGCGAGCGCCGCGTAGGATCCACCCGGCGTGCCTTCGGGGACGACCCCGATCGCCGTCAGGAACCCCGCGGGAAGCGTGAGTAGAACGGCCGGCAGCAGGAGTCCGCGGCAGGATCTCCGAAGCGTTCCCGACCACGCGATCCATCCGGCCAGGAGGCTCAGGAGGATGAGGTATGCGCCCCCCAGAGCCGCATGGAAGCGAGCGTGGTCGGGGAAGTCCGCCGCCGACAGATGATCCGTCAGGACCGAGAGCCCCTGGTGAAGGCCGATTGCCACCAGAACCGTCGACAGCAAGACTCCCGCGCCTTCAGTGGCTTTCATCGTTTTCGCTCCCGAGTCGTCAGGTGGCCTCCAATCGGGCCGTCAGCCATCGCTGGTCGCGGGTCGAGATTCGGCGGCGGCACGCATGATTCGGACGCCGCCCGACAGCACCAGCAGCCCGATCCCCGCTCCGACCATCAGATCCCAGTAATGGGCTCCCGTGGTAGCGACGAGCAACCCGCCCACGATGACCGCGATGTTTGCGAGCACATCGTTTTGGGAAAAGATGTAGCTGGCTCGCATGTGGACGCCCTCGTGCCGGTGTTTCGCCACCACCCTGAGGCAGACCGCGTTCGCGAGAAGCGCCACCCCGGCGACGACAATCATGTAGCCCGGTTGGGGGGCGCTGCCAGCGAGTAGCCGGCGACCGACTTCGAGGAGGGCCCCCAGACCGAGCGCGAGTTGGAACACACCCGAGGTCTTCGCGGTCGACGCTCGTCCTGCCTCGGTGCTGGAGACCGCCGTGAGAGACAGACCGTACACCACGGCGTCGGCGAGCATGTCGAAGGAGTCTGCGATCAACGCGGTCGACTCGGCGATCCACCCGAGGCAGAATTCCGCGACGAACATCACGGCGTTGATCGTGAGGACGAGGCGAAGTGCCGAGGCCTGGAGTGGTGCGCTCACGGTTCCGGGCTATCCCTGCGAGAGGGCACTACCGAGACCATTCGCGACACCCTTCGCCCAACGTTCGACTCCGCCAGGGCTTTACTCAACGGTGCGGGTGCTTCTCGTAGTGCTGTCTCAGGAGGTCCTTCCCGTAGTCGTTGCCGTTCGGAGTACGGACGACGACATGGATGTGCTGTCGGTTCGGTCCTTCGGGCATCATGTGCCTCAGCCCGATCGGTCGCTGGTGATCGAACTCGATCAGCACGACCGGGCTGTGGATTCGGAAGTAGTAGGCGCTGTCGTCAGCGTGTCCTCCGATCCACGCGAAGTAGGTCTCATCGAGATGATCCCGAACCTCCTCCATCCTCACCTCGGCGTGACCCTCGCGCATGTTGCTGACGAACAGGTCGATCAGGTCGAGGAGCTGTTCCCCCTGGGCGGACGTGAAGGAGGACGCCGGCACCCCGGCGTAGTCGAGGACGACGTTGTCCTTGAACGCCTCCGTGAGGTTGTTGCTCCCGTCCTTCTCCAGCTTGAGGACGGCACGCTCGCGTTGGGTGTCGTCCAGCGCCCGCAACATGGCGAGACCCGCGTCCTGCTCCTCCTGGAGGATCTTCGTGCCCGCGTACTTCCCCGTCTCGGCCACGACGGGCTCCGAGCCGACGAAGAGCGGTGTCATGACGACCTGGTCACCGAGCACGAAGTAGTTGATGATCAGGTGGTGGCCATCGAGCTGCCATCCCCAGGGCTCGGTCTCAGACGGCTCACCCATCACGGTGATCCAGTAGAGCCACTCGCCGTACTCTTCGAAGTTGTCGTCGTTCAACTCTCCGAGCGTGTGGTTGAGACGCATGATGTCACGTGAGAGGCGAAGTCCCTTTGCGCTCAACGACTCCCCCATGAGGCCGAAAGCGGCGTCGCGCTGGGCCCCGGTCATCTCATCGAAGCCGACGCCCTGGCGGACGTAGAAGTGCTGGTTCATCCACTTCCGCCACTCCGGGTCGTCGACCGGGTAGACCGTTCGGCCACGCTGGTCCTCAGAGAGCGCGGCAAGGAACGCCAGGGCCGCTGCCGCCACCGGTGCAGTGGACACTCCCGTCGATCGAATCCCGAACAGGCCTTCTTCCGGCGTCCCGGTCGCCGTGACCCCGACGAACGCGTCAGCGAGTCCGGCCGCTTCGGCCCGCGCCGATCGCTCGGCCATCTGTGCCTGCCGGCTCTCCTGCGCGGAGAGCGGGAGTGGCGAAGCTGCCAGAACCGTGGCGGTCAGCAATGTGAGGCGGGCAGCAGCAGACATCGGATCCTCCAGGCGCCGTTGGTGGTCCGGCTAGGACGCTCTCGCATCGTCCGAGGGGGAGTTCGAAGCGTCGACAGACCACTGGAAGCACAGGTTGTAACCGTCCGGATCGCGGACGTACAGCTGCCGCATGCCGTACGGGGCCGTCTTGGGCGGGTCCATTTCGACCCCTTTTCCGACCAGATACTCGTAGGCCGCGTCCACGTCACGACACCCGAAGTAAAGGCAAGTGTCTCGATGGCCGGCCGTCCTCGCCGGGTCGGGTGCCGGCGGTCGGTGGGGCTTCTCGTTCCTGGTGTTCAGCATGAGCTCCGCATCGTTCAGGCGCAGCCAGGCCCAGTCGCAGTCGTCGCCCGCGGGCTCCGAATCGACCACCTCGAACCCGACCACATCACGGTAGAAGGCGATCGACGTGGGCATGTCGAAAACCTGAATCAGCGGGCACATCCCCTCGAGCTGTAATGCCATCGGTAGCAGCCCTCCTCAGCCGCGTTAGCGGCGTTCAAGGCTCCGGTCCACCGCTCCCCGACTCCGTCTCGGCCAGGCGCGCGAGCTCGTCTACGGCCTGTTGCAGCCTGGCGCCCTCGCTGGCCGCCATCCGGCCCAGGATGGTGCGAAGCAACAGGTAGAGAACCGGCACGACCGAGACGAAGAAGATCATGCCGACTGCGATTCCGGCGTTAGCGGCCTGCATGAAACCGATGATTGAGCCGATTCCGCCCACGAACGCTGCGGGTACATACGTCATCAGGGCGAGACCGCTCAGGTTTGCGGAAGCTCGTATCGTCGTTCGGCCGCCTCGAGTCGACACGGCAAGGTGACGGTCTATCGGCTCCGACTTGGCGTTCCACTCCAGCGCGCCTCCGACCTCGTTCGCTTCACCCTGTCGTCCCGTCGCCCGTCTGATCACCGACAGGATGTCGGGCACGGAGTCCGCTGGAAGCTCACCCACGACGGTGCGCTCGAAGTTGAGCACGGTGGGCGCTCCGAGGAGCCAGTTCGGTCGTCTCTCGCGCTTTCGCGCCACCGCGACCGCCGCCTCCTCCATACGGGTCGTGGAGACGCCGATCTCCTCACCGATCACGCGAAGGTCCTCGAGCGAGACACCGTCGCCCCTCGCCAGCGCCCCGGACGAGCTCGTCTGCAGAGCCTGCTCGAGGATCTCTCTGACTTCGTCGTCAGAGAACCGGATGTCGTCCATCGGTTCGTGTACCACGGTAGTAGACGCGCTCCCTGCGATTATCGCCCGGGTCTAGAGCGACTTGAGAAAACTCTTGATTCGTTTCTTCGTGAGGTACATGCCAACCAGCGTCTGCCCGTCCGCCACGAGAGTCGGGATCGAACGAACCCCCTCCTTCTTGGCGCGCCCGAGATTCGTGAGGTACTCCACCTTGTTGATCTCGACATTAGGGAAGGCCGGGAGGAGCGACGACAGCGAAACGCCCGCCATCTGACAACGGGGACATATGACGGAGTGGTAGAAGGTCACGGTCTTCATGAAGCGTCTTTCGGGGGGCTGCGGGGTCCGTCATACGCCTGGACCGCAAGAGGGAACCTATCATCGCGCCACCGCCTTGGCGGGCGCTCGCGCATGGAATGATCAGCTCTCGAGGCGCTGGTAGTCGGCGATGGAGCTCAGAGCCCTGGAGATGTGCTTCTGGAACTCGAGCGAGAACCGCACGCCCCGGCGTTCCCACGGCAATGTGCGAGAGCACCGCGCCTACACTCCGGAGGGCGACGGCGGCAAGCAGACCCCGAAGGACGTTCACCTCACCTGCTCATGACGCATACCACAGTACCGCGAAGAAGTGGCAGACCGTCCCGGCCAGGACGCAGAGGTGCCACATGAAGTGGCTGTATGGCAGCCGACGCGCCGAATAGAAGGCAACGCCCCCCGAGTAGGACAGGCCGCCGGCCACGAGCCACAGCAATCCCGCCGTGGGCATGTTCACTACCAGGGGACGGATCGCGATCAGGGCCAGCCAGCCCATGATCACGTAGGCGGAGGTCGATAGCCGGGGGTACCGTACCCCGGCCAGGAGCTTGAACGACACGCCGAAGACGGCCGTGCCCCAGACGAGACCGAACAGGGTCCAGCCCCACGGGCCAGCCAGGACGCCCAGCGTGAACGGCGTGTACGTACCGGCGATCAGCAGATAGATAGCCGCATGGTCGAGCCGCTGAAGGCGATCCTTGAGTCGGCCCACCGGGGCGGCGTGATAGAACGTGGACGCGAGATAAAGCAGGACCATCGTTAGACCGAAGATGCTGCTTCCCACGACATCGGCCGTGTCGCCGCGGCTCGCTGCGGCGATGATGAGGATGGGCGTCGCGGCCAGCGCCCCGAGCAGCCCGAAACCGTGGCTGAGGCTGTTCGCGATCTCCTCGCGCGACGTTGCCGAGTCATCCATCCGCGTGCCCCGTGGATTCACGAAGCTCGCACAGGACCGCCGGCCCGTGTGGCATTACATCCAGCCAATCTGCTTCAGGCTGTGTGCGTCATTCCAGATCTTCGTCATGTGGCGAATCCGATCTCCATCGAACTCCATGACGTAGACGTAGTCCGCTTCCACCCTCAGACCCGTCGGGGGCACCGGCCCGCCCTCTCCCGTGTGAGTCCCGCTGAAGACGGCATAGGCGGAGACGTTGTTCCGCGACTCGTCCACTGCGAACGAACGCAGCTCGTAGCCTCCGTCCGGGACGGGCGTGAAGAGGTCCTTCATCCAGTCCGCGTAGCCCTCCAGCGTGTCGACTCCCTCGAGTGCGCCCGCCTGCGCCGAGAAGGTGGCATCGGGATGGCAGAACGCTCTGCAGGCCTCCCACCCGCCGCCGGTTTCGCAAGAGTCGAAGAACCGCTCCGCGGATTCCCTGATCGAACTCATATTTCACTCCAGTCCAGGCCTCGAGGTATTGCAACGCTTCCGCCGGCCAATCTGGCTCCCGCGTCCGGGGCGCGCGACTGGTGCCGAGTCCGCCGGCGCCGGTCGCTTGTCGATCTGCGGGCCCGCATCTTCTCCATCCTCACTCCCGCAACCATCGAATGAGAGTTAGCCGGATGGATGAGCACGTTCGCGTCGAACGCGATCGGAACGTGATGACCGTCACGCTGAATCGGCCGGAAGCCAAGAACGCGCTGACGCACGCCATGTACACTGCCGTGGCGGACGCGATTGGCACGGCGAGCCGGGAAGGTGTGCGTTGCGTCGTGATCACCGGTGAGGGCGACGCCTTCACGGCCGGCAACGATCTGGGGGACTTCGCGAACCCGATGCCCGAAGGGAAGCTCCCGGTCGTCCGTTTTCTCGAAACACTCCGCGACACGAATATCCCGGTGCTCGCCGCCGTGAACGGCGTGGCCGTCGGCGTCGGATTGACCATGCTCATGCACTGCGACCTGGCGTTCGCGAGCGAGAACGCGTCGTTCAGCGCACCGTTTGCCCGTGTCGGCCTGGTGCCCGAAGCGGGATCGTCGATGCTCCTGCCCCGGGCCCTCGGTGTCGCCTGGGCGAACGACATCCTGCTCGCCGGCCGAGTCCTGAGTGCCGCGGATGCGCTGGTGGCTGGGCTCGTTTCGCGCGTCGTGCCGCACGACGAACTGGGCGATCTGGCGAGGACCGTTTCCCAGCAACTCGCGACGTTCGCTCCCAACGCCATGCGTGAGTCCAAGCGCCTCATTCGCTCGGACCGCGGCCAGGTCGCCGAACGCATGTCGAGTGAAGCGGAGGTCTTCTTCCGGCAGCTCGCCTCTTCGGAGTTCTCGGAATCGGTGCTGGCCATGCGGGAACAGCGCCAGCCTATGTTCGACCTTTGAGAGAGTGGTTGCGGCGCATCCGGGGCGCAGTCGGGATGGGGGTGACCTGGGCGATTGGCTGGTCGCCCGTCGGGGCCCTTCTCGGGCTGGTGATGGGGGTCGGCGTCCTCGCCGGATCGGGTTTCGGGCTCGGCACGATCGTCGCGCGCTACGTGGCGTTGTTCGCCACCCTGGGCTTCTTCGGCGGTACGATCTTCTCGTCAGTGGTACGGATAGCCGAAGGCCGACGGAAGTTCGCCGAGTTGTCGAGCGGGCGGTTCGCCGCGTGGGGGGCGTTGGGCGGTCTCATACTGGGCGTGCTCGCCGTCACCGCTGGAATACTCGGGCTCGGTGGGCTCACGCCGTTGACCGCTACCGTCGCTGGAGCAGCCAGCTTGCTTGGCGCGGGATCTGCCGCCGGCTCGCTCGCTCTGGCGAGACGAGCAGAGGACCAGGCGTTGCTCGAAGCCGGTTCAGGAATCGATGATGTGGGGCTCTCGGAGGACGAGACCCGGGAGCTACTCGGGGACGGCGGCTGAGCTCTTGTTGTCACGTGTCTGAAGTCGAACTGTACGCCCCGATCACGCGATTCCTCGAGGCTCAGGGCCGGTTGCGATGCCGATGCGGCTCACGATGGCGCCGGGCGACTGAATCGCGCGTCACCTGGTGGGGCTCCGCGGCCGGGCCGCATAGACGACGAACGCCCCAAAGGGTGTGGCGGCAAGCACGAGAATCCAGCGGAACGCCGAGGCATTGTCGACCATCCACCACTGCATGTGCTCCGCCCAGAATTCGAGCGGAATGAAGAGCATGATCAGGCCCGCGACGAGTGCGATCGTCCCGATGACTCGAAACACTCTCGGGTACCGGCTGGCGGGAGCGGCGAGGTGTAATGCGATCCCTATGACAACGCGCATGACCGCGGCAATCAGGAGTCCCTGTCTCGATGTCCAGTCCGTTATCGAGAAGAACCACCCGGGGGAGACCGCCATCGAGAGCCCCAGCAGCAGATACACGACACCAACGGCCATGCCCAGTTTCGACCTCATTCCGTCTCCCTCACCACCATGCGGCGCAACGTATTCATGTTACGCATGGTCATCGGGACCGCACGGGTCGCTCGCTCCAGGCCTCCGCCGAAGAGTGGCGAGTCCGTCACCTTGCCGCGGACCCGCCAGTGAATCTCCGCCCCTGAGAACTGAAAGTCATCCATCTCGGAGTCCAGTGCGGCGAGCTCCGATCGCAGGGACTCCGGCGCCGCGGCGCGCAGGAACATCACGTAGTGTGAAGATGTCTTCTGATCCTGGAACCCGGCGTCGGTCGAGTCGGGCGAGGCGACCGAGGCGAGTTGAGCCGGCGTCCGCAGGAACGTCGCTACTTCGTAGCCCAATTCCCGCTCGAGATGGCGCTCGATCTCGCTCGTCAACGCGTCGACGTCGACGGCGTCCGCAGAGAAGACGACGTTGCCGCTCGCGATGAAGGTGGATACGTCATCGAAGCCGAGCACCTCGAAGAGACTTCGGAGCCGGTCCATCTTGATTCGATGCCCGCCTACGTTGATGCCTCGAAGAAACGCGATGTACCGCGGCAAGCCACTCTTCCTCTCCGGCGGCGGACGCCCGTTCCGCCTACACCAGCACTCCACGTTGAGCCATGCTCCGGGCATAGAGCCATAGGCCGAGGGCAAAGACGAAGATCAGCACCGAGAACGCCACACCTGCCCCCCCCATCACCGCCAGCCCATCGGCGAGGAGGAAGTTGTGGATGGAGGTGATGATCATGGCCAGGAAGGACCCCAGGAGCACGGGCACGGCGAGGCGCTTTCTCAGCAACAAGAGAAGCGTCCCCAGCACGCCCCCCCAAACCGCGACGGCCCAGAACGCCACGACCCAGGTTGGGAAGCCGTAGAAGAACTCGAGTTGCTCCGGAGTGAACCGGCTCATGTACGACTCGTTCCGAGTCTCGGTCATCAGGTAGTCGAAGGCCCCCATCGAACTCCAGAGCAGGCCCGCGATCCCGACGAGCCAAAGATGCCGCGGCGTGCGGCCGGGGGTATCGATAGCGGCTTCCGACATGGTTCCTCCCAGGCTGTCTGACGGTTCTGCGATTCGGCCTGAGAAACGTAGGTGGAGGCGCGCGGAGCGCGCGAGACCGGGTTTGGGCCGTCAGCAGCATTCGCTCGCCAGGCCTCCGACGCGACGAGGTGACGGACGCGAGCGGTGGAACTGCCTCACATGCGGTCGGTAGAGCCTGTGTCTACCTTGCCCTCATCCGCTGCCGAACAGACACGCCCGAGCAGGTCCACTGAAGTCAGCCATGCGCCTCATCAACCTCCACACCGCATCGATCCCCGGCGCGAGCGACGAACTCGGGCTCTATCAACGAGGCGCGGATTACTTCATCAAGATCGTGGGTGGACCCGAACTGATGAGCACTCGGGCGCATGCGTCCGAGGACGCTCTGGGCAGCATCGCATGCAAGGGTCTGCGGGGGAAACCGGGGACTCGCGTTCTCATCGGTGGGCTCGGTATGGGCTTCACGTCGTCGGCGGCACTGAAGACGCTGGGCGTCGATGCCGAGGTCGTGGTGGCCGAGATCGTGCCGGCGGTGGTGGAGTGGAACCGCGGGGCTCTAGGGGAGTTCGCGGGGCGACCGCTGGACGACCCTCGCATGCAGGTTCAGGTGGTCGATGTGGCCGTGCTCCTCCGGAAGGAGCCTGCCGCGTTTGACGCGATCGTGCTGGACGTGGACAACGGGCCGGAGGGGCTGACGCGAGCCTCGAATCAGTGGCTGTACTCGAAGTCGGGGTTACGAGCGGTGTTCAACACGCTCCGACCGGGCGGGGCGGTGGCGATTTGGTCCGCGGGGCCGGACAAGGCGTTCATGAAACGGCTTCGCGCGGTGGGATTCGTGGTCGAGCAGATTACGGTACGAGCGCACGCGGGGAAGGGTGCGCGCCATGTGATCTGGATGGCGCGGCGGGGCTGAGACCCACGTCCTGCAGGGCGAACGCCGGCGCCCTCCCTATCGGCGCTTCTGCCTCCGAACGGAGTAGTCAGCGGTATACGAAACAGCTCCGTTGTGGATCGTCAGGATCGTAGAGGACGGGGACGACATCTCCTTCGCCCCAATAGGTCGCCATCTCCTGCGCGTATGTCAGGAACGCGACGTAGGTCACACCCTCCACCTCGAACTGGTACTTGAACGTGGCATAGAGCGGTCCCTCCTCCACCGAGAGGATGATCCCCGGGGTGAACCGTCCGTCTCGAAACAAGTCGCCGTATCTACGCTTCCGATCTCTGACGCCCCCTGCGTAGAGCAGGGGCGCGATCCCGAGCGTCGCCACCGATGCGACGCCAGCGAAGGAGACCCAGAAGGCGTGAACGCCCCACGACCACAGCCTTTTGGCCGGGAAGAGGGGATTGACCAGGTTTCGATACACGTCCTTGAACTCGAGATTCGGGTCACGCGCGGACGGCCCCAGATCGACGAACCGCGGGCCCTCCCCCGACACGGTGGTGGCGCTCCGTGTGCCAAAATCGGACGGGGAGGGGGCAGTCGTCCCCGACGTCGCGACCGGGTCCTTCTGCGGACGATCGGTCAGGATTGTCCGGGCGCCAGCCGCGGTCTGCGGCCGATCGCGCGGGGCCGGGCGAAGAAGGGCTTCGATCAATCGGGTGAGCGCATCCCCGGCTGGAAGATCCGCAGGCACTTCGATGCGGCCCGAATCGAACGGGAACTCGTTGGGTGGCTTCCCGGTCGTGACATGCAGCAGGGTGGCGCCGAGGGCGTAGAGGTCTGATGTGGGCACACTCTGGCCAAGGAGCTGCTCGGGCGGCATATAACCGAACGTCCCGACCACGGTTGCTCCCGCCTCGCCGGGTGGCAGCCAACCGAAGCAGACGCCACCGAAGTCCACGAGTGCCGGAGCGCCTTCGTCCCGCACCAGCACATTCGAAGGCTTGATGTCCCGGTGAAGGACGGGGGGTGCGCGGCCGTGCAGGTAGTCCAGGACGTCGAGAAGCCCGAGCGCCAGATCGTGAACCTCTTCCTGCCCCAGCATCGGCCCCGACTCCATTCGCTCCCTGAGTGAGGCGCCCTCCATGAACTCCTGGACGATGTAGAGAGTTGTCGCTACTCCCGGGCCTTGAAAGAAGTCGAAGACCCGCGGGATCCCTGGATGATCGAGCAGAGAGAGCACCCTCGCTTCCCGCTCGAACAGCTCGAGGTACTTCCAGTCCTCGAGGTGTTCGAAATGCAGCTCCTTCACGGCCACTCGACGTTCGCCGTGTCGATCGGCGCACAAAAGCGTGCGGGCTGAAGAACCCTCTCCGAGCACCCGGATGACCTCGTACCGGTCCGCGATGACGCGAGGGTCCTCGCCCCCGGCATCGGGAGACTCCTCGTGCCCGCCGGACACGCGACTCACGTCTGTCTTCTCGCTCTGAGGTGGAAGAAGTACGCGACGACTGTCGCGTCCTGGGCGGCGGGCCAGCGCTCGAGGGCCTCGCCGCTCGGGCAGGGCTCGGCGGTCCGCTCGATCGCGAACCCGGCCTCGATCACGAGGTTCAGCCACTCGCTCATCGTGCTGTTGAACCGGGCCACGCGGAACGGCGGCAGGCCCTCCTTCGCGTCGTCGGGCGCGTCCGTGAAGATCCACTCGAGGATCTCGCCGTTCATCTGACGGAAGTACTGGCCGACTTCGATGGCGTACGTCTGGCCCTGTTCGTTTCTGAGGTTCACGCGGTGGGGGGTGTCGAAGCACGGGTGGCAGATCGAGAACTGCAGGAACCCGCCCGGTTTCAGCACCCGGTAGGCCTCGCGAAGCGCGTCTGGCTTGTCGGGGATGTCCATCATGCTCATGAACGCGGTCGCGAAGTCGAACGTCGCATCGTCGAACGGGAGTTCGACGGCATTCGCCACGGCGTAGTCGATCCCCACGGGCGACTCCCGCTCTTCTTCCACCGCGAATCCGATGAACCGTCGGGCCACATCGATCGCGGTGATTCGAGCGCCCATCGCCGCGACCTGACGGGTGTTCCAGCCCTCGCCGCACCCGATGTCGATTCCGCGCAGGCCCTCAATGTCCGGCAACATCTGGAGAAACGCGGGGGTGTTGAACGAGTCCCGATAGATGTCGTATCCGGCGCGAGAGAGCCTTGTCCACGCTTCCGCGTTCTCGTCCCAGAGCCGTCCGGCCTCGCGGTGGTCGATGGTCATGCGCAGAGGAGCGCGGCGGTTTCCTTCTGTGCGGGGCTCGCCTCGGCTGGCATCGCCAGCACCAGGCCGCGGGTCTTCGGGTCGGCCGGCAGGTGCATCAACAGGGGCCCGAGCGGTGGGGGGGACTCCGCGTCGATCGCGAGGCCGTTGGCATCCACGGCCTTGAGCGTCCCTGCCGCGAGCCTGGGGGCCAGCCAGACGCCGTACGCGACCCACACGGCGACGGGGTCTTCGGCGCTATCGACGGCTGACTCGACGTCTCGCAGGTAACGCCCGACGGCCTCTTCGTAGGCAGCGGCATCATGGTTCTTGAGCCGCAGGAGCAGCTGACGGTAGAGCGGCTGGACGTCCTCGAGACCGTGGCGCGCGAGGGCCTCGGCGTAGGCGTCACTCACCGTGGGCTACAGGGTGCGGCGACGGCCCGGTCCTCACTCGGCGGACGTGTCCTCGACGTACGCGGCGCTCGCCGCCACCAGCTGCTCGAGCACGCCCAGATCGATGTCCTCGAGCTTCTTGATGTAGAGACACCCCTTGCCCGTCGTATACTTGCCGAGCTTGCCGTACAGATCCTGGTTTTTCGAGGTGCCGGCCATCATGTAGAGCGTGAGTGCCTGCTTCCGCGGCGCGAACCCGGCCTTGAACCAGTCGCCCTCGCGCCCGCTCGCGTACTTGTAGTGGTAGCTCCCGAACCCGACGATCGAGCCACCCCACATTTCGGGTTCAAGTCCTGTCACGCGCCGCATGAGATCCAGCACGACGAACGAGTCCTCGCGCCGCTTGTCGTGCTCGACGCTGTTGAGGAACGCCTCGACGTCGCCGTCGTTTCGCTTTGTCTTGAGTTCCGCCACAGTGGTCTCCTGTTCGCGATTCGCCGGCGGGGGAGACGAGGGGGCTATTCGCCTCCCGCCATGGAGTCCATGAACTCCTGGTTGTTCTCGGTGCGGTTCAGCCGCTCGATCATGAACTGGATCGCCTCCGCCGCGGTCATGTCCGCCAGGAAGTTCCGCAGCAGGTACATCCTGTTGAGCTCGACATCGCTGAGGAGGAGCTCCTCCTTCCGCGTGCTCGAACGCCCGAGATCGACCGCCGGATAGATCCGTTTGTCGGCGATCTGCCGGTCGAGAAGGACCTCGCTGTTACCGGTGCCTTTGAACTCCTCGAAGATCACCTCGTCCATCCGACTGCCGGTCTCGATCAGCGCGGTAGCGATGATCGTGAGACTCCCACCCTCCTCGATATTCCGTGCGGCGCCAAAGAAGCGTTTGGGCTTGTGGAGCGCATTCGCGTCCACACCACCAGAGAGGATCTTGCCGGAGTGCGGGACGGTCGTGTTGTATGCCCGCGCGAGGCGCGTGATCGAGTCGAGCAGGATGACCACGTCGTGCTGATACTCGACGAGCCGCTTGGCCTTCTCGAGCACCATCTCGGCGACCTGCGTGTGACGGTCGGCCGGCTCGTCGAAGGTCGAGGAGATGATCTCTGCCGGGACGTTCTCCTCCATGTCCGTGACTTCCTCGGGTCGCTCGTCGATCAAGAGCACGATCACGATGCAGTCCGGCTGATTCTCGATGATCGCGTTCGCGATCTTCTGGAGGATGATCGTCTTACCGGCTTTCGGCGGCGATACGATCAGGCTGCGCTGGCCCCGGCCGATCGGCGCGATCAGGTCGAGAATACGCATCGACACGTCGCCGCTCTTCTGCTCGAGCTGGAGCTTCTGTTCAGGATAGCGCGGGCGGAGGTTGTCGAACGCGATCCGGTGCTTGGCCTTCTCGGGATCCTCGCCGTTGACGCTCTCGACCTTGAGCAGCGCGAGGTAGCGCTCGCCCTCCTTGGGCGGGCGCACCTGGCCCTGGACGGTGTCGCCGGTCCGCATGTCGAAGCGCTTGATCTGGGATGGGGACACGTAGATGTCGTCGGGCCCGTACAGATAATTCCAGTCCTGGCTCCTCAGAAAGCCGTAGCCCTCCGGGAGGATCTCGAGGACTCCCTCTCCTCGAAGAACGGTCTCGCCGTCGAGAAGATTCTGTTCGATGCGGAAGATGAGGTCCTGCTTGCGGAGGCCGGAAAAGTTCGCGATGTCGAGCTCTTCGGCCATCTCGTGAAGTTCGCCGATGGACTTGGATTTCAGTTCGGCGATGTCCACTGTGGTCTGCTCCCGTGAAGTGTGGATGCGGGTCGACACCGGTCGTGAGGTCCGGGTCGGGTGGTGTAATTCAAAACGGTGAATAGAATCGGGCTACGCCGGTCGCGTCTGGCGACCTCGACTGGCTGGTAGAAAAACGCTGCTGCTTGGTGCGGTTGGGTTGGACAGGGCGAGCATAACGGCTGCCACGAACACGGTCAAGGAACGTTCGAGAGAGCGTGAAGAGGACAGATGGCACGACATAATCGCGAAGGTCGCGGTCTGGATCAGCTTGGGAATCTCTGGCGAATCAGCTTTCAGCCGGACTGGCTCAAGCACGTGAAGATCTCGCGTCCGTTGCCGAAGGGCCGACGGCGGTCGTCGCTCACCCTGTTTCGGAATCCGGCGCGCGCGGCCCAGTCCGACCCGGGCCGCTCGATCCGTACGAGGATCACGTCGCTCGACGGAGAGATCGACGTGGAGGTGAGTCTCGAGGATCGGGATCTGGTGGTCGATCATGTCGTCCTGGCGATCCGCCGCCGACACGGACGAAAGACGGAGTTGGTGAAGTTCGTCTTGCAGGGCGGTCTGCCGCGCACGCGTCGCTGACCGCCATCGGCCGGTCGAACGGTCGCGGGCGCGCCGCGGGGACCTAGAAGACCTTCACCCGCAGCCAGCGGTCGGGGGCTTTCGCGAGCTCGACGGACATCGAGTCGACGCGTGCGCGCAAGAGCGCGATCTGTCGCGCCATTTCCCCATCCATGAGCCAGCGACCGGCCGATCCCTCCCCGGCGTCCAGTCGCTCGGACAGGACCAGTAGCCGGGTCTGAAACGCCTCCAGCGCCGCCGATGTCTCGTCGAAGCTCCGTACGGCGCGGTCCCTCGTGTCGAGGGTGTCCAGCACCGCGAGCCGATCCTTGATCCGAAGCAGACGGTGCGCGATCACGGTGTCTGCCGCGAGCCGAGCTACCGTGCCGGTCGGGTAGTCCCGGACCAGGACGTCGCGAGCGTCGCTCATCGCCGCGGCGGCGTCCGAGAGGACATCCGGGTTGTTCCCGAATGCGGCCAGAGTGCCGCCGCCGCGCCGGACCGAGTTACGCAGGCGCTCGGCGCCGGCCTTCAGCGAGTCTCCGGACTCCTGCAGGGAAGCGCTCATCTCCATCAGCGCCTCGACGTCGACCCCCTCTTCGGTCGTGGTGAAGGGCCGGGCGACGTCCCAGACGGGCTGATCGCCGGTTCCCGGGTCGATGACGACGACGACCGGCTCGAGCAGCGCGCCGGGCTGAATGGTCACGCTCGCGTCCGCCCGGATGTAATCCTCGACTCCCCGGCCGAGCACGGCGACGATCTCTACTCGATCGCGTCCTCGGGTGGGCTCCGTGAACTCGACCGTGAGGACCCGTCCCACGTCCCGGCCGGCCACCCACACGGCCGTCCCAGGCTCGACCCCGGGAGCCGAGCGGGTGGTGACCGTGATGAGAGGACCCTCCGTGGTCGCCCGGACGATCGCATCCAGGAAGAAGACCGCCAGCGAAACGCCGATCACGACGAGGATGAGAAGACCCCCGACCCGGGCTCGCCGGATGTCGTGCTCGCTGAACTTGTCGGCCATCTCCACTCCTTCCATCCCATGGCGCCGCTAACCCGGGCTCACCGAATCTCCACCGGCAAGACCCTACCGGCCAGTAGGCGGACTGGCTGGTTCGATGGAGGTCGGAGCCTGGATTCGAGGACTATGTACCGCACCCGGGGAGACCGGGAAGGAAACTCGAGGGAAAGGGAAGGGAATGTCTCGAACCGTGAACCGCGTGATCCTCGTGGGGAACACCGGCAGCGAGCCGGACCTGCGGGAAACCGCCAACGGGACCGCCGTCGCTCATGTGTCGCTCGCGACGAACCGGCTTTTTCGACGTAACGGGGAGACCCAGGAGCGCACCGACTGGCACCGTCTCACCTTCTGGGGTCGGGCCGCCGAAACGATCGAGAAGTTCGTCGGAAAGGGCCACCGAATGTACGTCGAAGGCCACCTGGAGTACGGGTCCTTCGACCGCGACGGGGTGGCGATCCCTACGGTGGACGTCGTGGTCGAGAACTTCGTGATGCTCGACCCCAGAGTCGAGCCGTCGGAGGAACCGGCGCTCGCTGTTTGAGCCGGGACCCGTAGAGCGGTCGGGGTGGTCGAACCCCGCGTTTCGTGTGCATCTTCCCGATTCAGACGCCGAACACTCGGGATCGGGAAGGCATGGCTCAGCAGGATCACGACGCGGGGTTTCTCACCCTGTCGAATCTCCTTTCGCTCGCGCGGATACCGCTCGGTGCGGCGTTCATCGGCGTTACGGACCAGACGATACTGGGGCTGTTGATCGTCGCCGCCGCGGTGACGGACGGGCTCGACGGCTTCATCGCCCGCGTCAGCGGCACGCGAAGCCAGATCGGTCTCATGCTCGACCCGATGTGCGACAAGCTGTTCGTGCTCTTCGCGCTGACGGCCTTTCTCAGCCGCGGACAGCTGGAGCCGGCGGCGTTCATGATCCTGATCCTCCGGGATCTGTTCGCGGTCGGCACGTACCTGGCGGCTCGCATGGTCGGATTCGTGATTCCGTTTCGGCCGCGGTGGGCAGGCAAGATCGCCACGGGGCTTCAGCTCCTGACGCTTCTCGCTCTCATCTACGGTCCCCGATATGTTCCGCTCCTCGTGCTTCTGGTCGGCGTGATGTCGGTTCTCTCGATCATCGACTACGGCGACCGTGCCCTCCGGAGATCCTGGGGTGGACAGACGGCATGACCCTCTGGAAACAGCCTCCTGAAAACGGGCCCCGCGGTGGCGGCGGCGGATGAGGTGATGGCGGTGTGAGCTCGGATATCAAGGACATCACGATCATCGGCGGGGGCCCGACCGGGCTCTACGGTCTCTTCTACGCCGGCATGCGCGGGGTGTCCGCGCGGATCATCGACGTGCTGCCGGAACTCGGAGGACAGCTCACGGCGCTCTACCCGGAGAAGGACATCTTCGACGTTGCCGGGTTCCCGCGGATCCTCGCGAAGGACCTCGCCCGGGATCTCGTCGAGCAGGCGATGCAGTTCGACGCGGAGGTCTGTCTAGAAGAGCGCGTCAACGCGCTCAACCCCAACGGAGACGTCTTCGAGCTCGAGACCGATGAAGGGCTCCGACCGACTCGGTCCGTCGTTATCGCAGCCGGGAAGGGCGCTTTCAAGAGTCGCACGCTCAAGGTCGAGCGCTGGGACGAGTTCTGGAAGAAGGGCCTCGTCACCCACGTGAGGGACCCGGAGGCGTTCCGCGACCGCCGGGTGTTGATCGTCGGTGGCGGCGACTCCGCGTTCGATTGGAGTTGGGCGCTTCGCGACATCGCGAGCGAGCTCACGCATATCCACCGGTCCGATAGGTTCCGCGCGCACGAGCGTACTGTGGGGCAGGTTACCGACGCGCACGAGCGCCGGGAGCTCAAGCTCCGGACCTTTCATGAGGTCTCCGAGCTACACGGAGACGAGTGGGTCAATGGCGTGACGCTCGTGCACAGTAAGACGAAGGAGGCGGAGCACCTGGAGGTCGACGACGTGCTCGCGCTGATCGGCTTCGTGCCGAACATCGGGCCCATCGCGGAATGGGGGCTCGAGCTCGAAGGAAACGCGATTCGTGTCGACTCGCGAATGCGGACCAACATCCCGGGCGTCTACGCGGCGGGCGATATCGTTTCTTACGAGGGCTCGCTCGAGCTGATCTCGACCGGGTTTGGCGAAGCGGCGATCGCCGTGAACAACGCGGTTCATTTCATCGATCCTAACGCCAAGGTGGACCCGGGCCACTCGACGAGCTCTAAGGCGTTCAAATAGGCGAAGGGCGACACCCGATGTTTCGGCTCCTGCACCTGGCGGATGTTCATCTCGACGCCCCTTTCGGGGGGTTCGGCCGGGACGCGGACGCTCGTCGCGCGCAGGTGCTGGACGCCTTCCGTTCCGTCTCCGATGTGGCGATCACGCACGGCGTAGACGCGGTCATGATTTCGGGGGATCTCTTCGATAGCCCGAGGCCGGCCGAGAAAACGGTCATCGCGGTGCGCGAGACTGTCAGACGCATCGTCGAGAACGACATCGCCGTTTTCGCCGTCCCCGGAAACCACGACGCACGCGCGCTGGCACCGGGTCTCTACGCGGAAGCCTTCGACGGTGCCGTCGCTTTTCTGAACCCGGCTTTCGCCGAGCCGGCTCGTATCGAGAGGCCAGCCGGCGAGCTGCTGGTCTACGGCGCCGCGTACGACGCGGCCGAAGAGCCCGATCCACTGGCCACGTTCGTTCGAGCCCGAACAGGGTCGCCGGACGCCGCCCATGTCGTGCTGCTCCATGGGTCCGTTCCCGGCGCTCCGCACTGGGGCGGTGGCAGCTCGCTTCCCCTTCCGCTCGATGGGCTGAGGTCACTGTCGGCGGACTACGTGGCCCTCGGCGATCTCCACAGGTTTCGCGGTCCCGATGAGCTCGAGGGGGTGCCCGGCTGCTATCCCGGGTCCTTTGCCGCCGTCGACCTGACGGAAGCGGGCATCCACGGACCCGTGCTCGTCGAGCTCTCCCCCGCCGAGCCTCCCGCGCTGACTCGGCTCTCGAGCGGCGTTCGCGAGGTCGGCTCGCCGACCCGCGTCAACGTCTCCGATTGCGTGACCGACCTGGAAGTGTATGACGAGGTCGTGCGGGTGCTGCCGCCGGAGGCCTATCCATCGATAGATCTCGAGGGCGAGCCGATCTATCCGCTGGACGCGGAGGCCGTGCGGCTGATGCTGGAGGAGCGCTTCGGCGCTCTCGCGCTACGCGACGCCAGCCATTTCTTCGAGATCCGGCGTCTCGAGGAGCTCGCGGGCCAGAATACGATCGCGGGACACGTCGCCCGGCTCGGTCTGGCTCGCATCGCCGAAGCCGATGACCCGGACGAACGGGCCTCGCTCGAGCAGGGGCTTCGAATCGCGCTTCGCGTGCTGGAGCTCTGATGGCGATCTGGTTCGAGCGCATAGAGCTCGATTACGGACGACACGCGGGATCCTTCAAGCTGATCCGTGAAGACGTGCTCGCGGCTCTTCTGGCTCCCCATGGTCCGAGCGATGCGCCGCAGGGTCGCCCCGGCAACGGAGCCAACGAGTCGGGAAACGGGACGGAGGCAGGTAACGGCACGAGCGCATCCGGAAGAGGAACGAGCGCCGCCGGGACTGGCGCCGGAGGCCTGGCCGGGGCCCCGCGACCCTTCGTCATCCTGGGGCCGAACGGCGCCGGGAAGTCAACGCTAATGGAGGCGCCGGTCCGCGCGCTCTTCGGGTTTCGACGAAGCCGCAAAGAGGGCCGCGAGGCCCACGCGCAGCGGCAGCCGTGGGTGGGTGGGCCCTATCGCTCGCTCGTCGTGGTCGGGACCCCTCAGGGGCGCCTGACCTTCGAGCGCGACTTCGAGACCGACCGCATCCGGGTGACTGAAGACGGTCGTCAATCGCCCGTCTTCGACGCCGAGGCGAACCCCTCACGAACGGGCGAGACCGTGCGCCAGTATCGCGAGATCCTGCGCGAGACGATCGGGCTGGATGACTTCGACCACTACCGTGACACCGCCTGCATTTTCCAGGGGGGGCTGCTGGCAAAGAAGCTGTCCGGGGATCTGCTTCGAGTGGCGGCGGGCGGTCACACGGATGTCGACTCCGCATACGCCCGGTTGCGAAAGGAGTATGGGCCGATCACGGTCGAGCCCCTCGCCGAGGGCATTGCCCGGCGCCGAAAGCCCGGCGAGATCGAGCGTCTGAACGAGGACATCGATGAGCTCACGCTACAGGCGACGGAGGCCCGAGCTGCCGAGGAGCGTCGCACGCCGCTGGTTCGAGTCCGGGAGGAGTGCGCGGTTCGACTCGCCCGCCTGGGGGATGAGAGCGAGAGACTCGAAGCAGCGTTCGAGACGCTTTCCGACGGCGAGAGACTCGAGACCGAGATCAAAGCGACGCGCGCCCGCATCCGTGCGCTCGAGAGCTCCGAGCGCCAGCTCGATGAGGCCCTCGCAGCATTCAACCTTCTTGTCGCTCGTGAGGAGGCGCACGCCCCCCGTTATCCGGAGGACTTCGCCGCTCGTGCGAGGGTACTCGAAGAGGTTTGGCCGCGACTGGCCGGGATCGATACGGAGGTGGCGCGCCTGTCCGCACAGAGCGAGAGGCCGGACGTCCGGACGGCCCCGGTCCTCGTCGGAGCCGCCGCGGTAGCCGTGGTTTCTCTTGTCGTTGTCCTGCTCGGGTTCACCGGGATCGGACTGTTCGGGCTCGTGGGTGGTCTCGCGGGTGCGGGGTTCGCGTACTCGCGCCAGCGCACCTCGGATGTGAAGGCCACGCTGCGAGCGACGAGACAGTCCGAACTGACCACCGAGCGCACCGGCGTCCGAGATCGCCTGCTCGAGCTGACTCGAGACCTTCCTGACGGATCCGCGCTCTCCCCCGAGACGCTTCCGGCCGCGCGCCGCGAGTTCGACCGTGAAGTCGCCGACCGGCGCCTGCACGCCGACGCCGAGGCGACGCTTCGCCAGGCCATCGATTCGAGCCGTCGAGCGATCCGACTCCACCGGATCGGTACGGGTCCGAGCGCGGAGTCCAACGGCGCCGATCTGCCGGACGACGAGTCCCCGCCAGCGGGCGGGTCGCTGGTCGATCGTGCCCGGGCCCGTCTCGACGAGCTCAAGGAGGCGATCGCCACCGAACGAGACGAGCGGATGGCTCCCCTCAATCTCCAGCTAAACGAGATCGCGAAGACGCGTTTCGAGCTACCGGCCGACGTCGAGCCGACTTTGGGCCGCGTCCGGCTGGCGCGCCGGGATCGGGTTGCCGCCTCCGCCGAGGCGCAGGCCGAGCTGGCGTCAGTGGAGCGCGAGCTCGCGATCGAGGGTCGCGTGACGGCCAGCGCCCTCTCACTGGATCGGGAGCTCGCCGAGCGACTGGACAGGGTCTCCGCTCTCGAGGCCCGTGCCGTCGCCTATCGCCATGCCTATGCGTTCGTAGCTGACGCGTACGATGCGTTCAGGACGACCGACGAGGAGCGCTTGCTTGCGGCGATCTCGTCACACCTCGGCGCGCTGTCCGCCGGTACGCTCGGACCGATCGAGGCCGCGGACGGACTCGAGACCGCGACGATTCGATCGGGCAGGAAGGCCCTGCCGCTCTCGTCGCCGCCGCTGAGCTATGGACAGCTCCACGCGGCCCTGCTTTCGGTTCGTATGGGGGCCGCCGATTTCCTCGCGGGGCTCGGGGTCGGGCTTCCGCTCCTGATCGACGACCCGTTCGTGCACCTGGACGAACGGGCTGTCTCCGACCTCTGGAGCGTGCTGTGCCGAATCGCGTCGGACCGTCAGGTGATTGTCGCCACGCAGGACCGACTCGTGCTGGACCATCTCGGCGTGTCAGCCGACATCGAGCTGGAGACGACGACGCTGCCCGCCCCCGACACCAGGAGTCATGCATCCGGGTCGCCCTTGGAGTCGGAATCCGCGCCACGGACTGACGCTGATGACGAGCGGGGCGGGGGGGACCCGGGGCCGTCGCCGGAGGAGTCGCGTAGCGCGGACCCGAGCCGAGTCGAGGGGGAAGTCCTCGATCTGTGGGGCGACCCGGAAGGCCATACGCCCTAAGCCCGTGTGTCCTGGACCGCGGACCCCCTTCGGTCAGTCGAGGAAGCGGGCGACGGTCTCCC
>Ga0224508_10000949_pt1 | contig 26770 bp, 22 predicted proteins | sample SF_Jan12_sed_USG_4_FD_170157 | JGI IMG/M metagenome (GOLD analysis project Ga0224508, IMG submission 170157) | Sediment microbial communities from San Francisco Bay, California, United States - SF_Jan12_sed_USGS_21 | ecosystem: Environmental > Aquatic > Marine > Sediment | place: USA... | reverse complement strand
AGGCGTCGAGGTCCGGCCGATCGTCAACGCCTCGCGTCACCACGACTTCAACGAGGTGTTCTTCACCGACGCACGGACCGCTAAGGAGAACGTCGTCGGCGGTGTCAACAACGGGTGGGCGGTGGCCAACACGCTCCTCGCCTATGAGCGGGGCGACGACGCCACCATCACCGGTATCCGCCACGGCGACGAGCTGAGCCGGTTGATCGACGTGGCCCGGGCGACGCACAAGGTCGATGACCCGCTGATCCGTCAGCGCCTCGCCTGGTGCTACTCGCAGGTCCAGATCATGCGCTACCAGGGCCTGCGCATGGTCACCGACGCCCTCAACGGCTACCACCAGGGACCGGAGTCGTCGCTCAACAAGCTGTTGTGGTCGGAGTATCACCAGGCCCTGACCGAGCTGGCGCTCGACATCATCGGAGCCGACGCCATGACCCCGTCGGGGCGGGACTCCGCCACCGGGGTCGGGATGGACGACGTCGGCAGCCCGTACTCGTCGGCGGCGTGGGTGACGAGCTTCATCGGCGCCCGGCCAGGCACGATCTATTCCGGCAGCTCCGAGATCCAGCGCAACATCGTCGGCGAGCGTGTGCTCGGCCTACCCCGCGAGCCCCGCAACGACACCGGACCGTGGAACGAGACGATCCGGTCGTGACCCCCGGTCACGATGCCGGTTTGGTGCCGGCCAGGTCGGCCATCAGCTGGATCGCCTCCTCCTGGTCGGTGACGACCGTGAATCCGGTGATCCCGGAGTCGGCCCAGGCCGGCCAGCGCTGCTCGATCCGCTTGATCGACCCGTAGAGCCCAGCCTCGTCGACGTATTCGTCGGGGATGGCGTCGATCGCTTCCTGCTTGCGGCCTGCCAGGAACAGCTCCTGCACCCGCTCGGCCACCTCCGGATAGCCACGCTGGATCATGTGCTGGTTGTGGAAGTTGAGGTCCTTGTGGCCCATGCCTCCGGCGTAGAGGGCGATGTTCGGCTTCACCCGGGCCAGCGCTCCGGCGACGTCGTCGGTGATCAACACGGGGCCTCGGCCCATGATCTCGAGGTCCTTCCACGACTTGTCGTTGCCGGCGCGGCGGAAGCCCTCTTCGATCCAGGGCTTGAAGTGCTCCATGCGCCCGGGGACGAAGTGCATAGGCAGCCAACCGTCGCACAGCTCGGCGGTGAGCTTGACCGTTGCCTCCGAGCCCGACCCGAGCCAGATCGGCAGATCGCGGTTTGTGTGCAGGATCGACATGAGCGGCTTGCCGATCCCCATCGCTCCCTCACCGGTGTAGGGCAGCTGGTACTCGCGCCCGTCGTGGCTGACCGGGTCCTCCCGCCGGTTCACCTTCCGCATGATCTGGATGTAGTCCCGCAGCCGCCAGTACGGCTTGCCCCACGGCTCGCCGTACCAACCCTCCACGATCTGAGGGCCCGACACACCGAGCCCGGCGATGACCCGGCCACCACCGGCTAGCGCATCGACGGTCTGGGCCTGCATCGCCGCCATCGCCGGCGCCCGACCGGCGAGCTGCATGATGCCGGTGCCGAGCCGGATCCGCTCGGTCTGAGCCGCGATCCAGGCCAGCGGCGTGATCGCGTCGGAGCCGTACGCCTCGGCCGTCCAGACCGAGTCGTAGCCGAGGTGCTCGGCCAGCTTGATGTGCTCGATGGGGATCCGCAGGCGGGAGCCCGAGTAGCCGATGGAGAGTCCGAGTTTCATAGCCCGAGTCTCCCCGGACCGGCCAGCGGTGTCGAGACGGACCGGCAGCCGGCGATCGACTCCGCTCAGAGCTTGGCCACGAGCCGTCGGATCGTGTTCGCCGTCCGGATCGTGTTGGTCCCGATCAGCTGCTCGATCCGGCCGAGGTCGAGCTCGGACTCCGACATCCCGCCGGACGGCAACCAGTGGAGGGCCCGGTCGCCGAGGACGAGCAGGTCGTCGTCGCTGCCCAGGGCCAATACCTCACGACTGGCGCTGGAACTCGGCTCCTCGAACAGCAGCATGACCTGGGGCTTGCCGGTGGACGCCTCGAGCGCGTCGGCATCGAATGGCTCGGCGGCGGCGAGCTCCTCCACCTCGGATCGCGACCGGATGGTGGTCGGCACGGCATACCCGAGCGCCGTCTCGAGCGCCACTGCCAGCTGCTCGGCCACCGCCCGGTACGGAGGTTGGTCCGACGCGAAGCCACTGGCGAACAACACGTTCCCGCTGGCCAGGAACGTGTCGACCTGCTCGTAACCGCACGAGACGAACACCTCGATCAGCTCGTTCTTGGTGACCCGATGGCCACCGACGTTGATCCCCCGAAGAAACGCGACCGACCGCATCGAGCGAGGCTATCGCCGCCCGGTCGACCCTCGAGCTCGGCATCGGACAACATGGGTCCATGGCGATCAAGGCGATCTTCCACGTCAACGTCAACTGTTCCGACTTCGAGCGATCGAAGTCGTTCTACGAGCAGCTGGGCTTCGAGAGCGTGCTCGATCTCCCGACCGGCGGTGACGCCCAGCTGGCCGCCGGCCTCGGGATGGAGGAGTGCGAAGGTCGGGCATCGATCATGATGCTGGATCCGACCCAGCCCCGTCAGGCCCGCCTCGACCTCATCGAGTGGTCGAACCCTCGGGACCTGAGTCCACCGTACGAGCACCTCGGCCGCCTCGGAATCAACCGCATCGCGCTGTGGACGATCGATCTGGAAGCGGAGTACGAACGGCTCCTGGCCGCTGGCGTCGAGTTCCTGTCGTCGCCGCAGACGATGGGGGCTCACACCCGCTTCGTCTGCCTGAAGGACCCCGACGGCACGGTCATCGAGCTGATCGAGTTCCTCGACTCGCCCTGATGGGCGCTGACCTCACCGGCCGTGTTGGATGTAGTCCTCCAGAAGACGCGTCTCCTCCTCGAGCTCCGACAGGCGGTGCTTCACGACGTCGCCGATGCTGATGATCCCGGCCAGTCCGCCGCCGTCCTCGACCGGGAGGTGACGGATTCGCTTCTCTGTCATCATCGACATGAGGTGCTGGACCCGGTCTCCGTTCGAGCAAGTGAAGACCTCGGCGGTCATGATGTCGTGACAGGGGCGTTCGAGCAGGTCATCGGAAGCGCCGGCCCCCAACGCCCGTACGATGTCGCGCTCGGAGATGATGCCGTCGATCGTGGTCCCGTCGGCGCTGACCACGAGCGCCCCGATGCCGCGCTCTCGAAGGAGATCGCAGACCGAGCCGATCGTTGCAGTGGGTTCAATAGTCGCGACCTCGCGGCCCTTCTTCTTGAGTAGATCGGCAACTTGCATGGACTGCCCTCCGGTCGATGGTAGCTCGATGTGGGGGGCGAAAAGTCTCCCACATCCACGGGCTCGTTTCCCGGGAGTGGCGGGAAACGAGCCCGCCCGCTTCCTGGCCGGCTGCAGCGGCCGTTGCTAACGTCGTTCGCAACCAGGAGGTGCGCGATGGCCGAATTGTCAGCCGCCGCCCAGGCCCTGCTCGGTACCGATGCCGTCGCCCACGTGTGGACGAGCAATCCGGACGGCACGCCCCAGGTGTCCGTGGTCTGGGTCATCGTCCAGGGCGACGAGATCCTCTTCGGCACCGACGGGGCCAGCAGGAAGGCGGCCAACCTGGCCGCCGACCCCAACGTGATCCTGTCGATCGAAGACACGGAGCGCAACGAGCGGGGCTTCCAGCGACACCTCGTGATCCGAGGAACCGCGGCCATCGAGCCCGAGCTTTCTTCGAGCCTCGTCGACGACCTGTGTCGCAAGTACGTGGGCTTGGCCAATCACCCACTGAGCCTGCGAGAGTCGCCGACGGCGGTGACCGTCCGTGTCGCGATCGAGCGCATCAGCGGCGTCGGCCCCTGGGTCCAGGACGCGGTGTCGGCCTAGAGCGACCGGGGGTCCTGGGGCGAGCGGGCCGGCGTGCGGGCGGTGCTGCTCAGCGTCGATTCTCGGCGTCACCGGCCTCGGGTATGGTCGGTCGCAACGCTCTCATCACACCACTTCGATCTCACGCTCGGCGTCCCCCGAACCGTGCAGAGCCCGAGGAAGAAGCCGCATGGCCGTCACCAACGAACCGCTCGTCGCCTCGCAAGCGGACCGCACCGCCGCTCCCCACCAGCCGACGCTCGACGCGTCGATCCCCGGCAGCGCGATGTTCGACCCGATCCGGCTGAGCGGGATCTCGCTCCGTCACGACCTCGTGCCCGGCGTCGGCCTGCACCCGGCGGTCGCCACCTGGTTCGAGCGTCGCTTCGCCGCCGGCCCGACACCACCCCAGCTCGACGGGTGGCCTCACATCGCCGCCGGCCGCCACACGCTCATCGCCGCCCCGACCGGCTCCGGCAAGACGCTCGCCGGGTTCCTGATGGCCATCAACCGGCTCTACCTCGCCCATGCCGCCGGCGAGCCCGTTGCCGACACCCGGGTGGTCTACGTCTCGCCGCTCAAGGCGCTGGCGGTCGACATCGCCGAGAACCTGGAGCGCCCCCTGGCCGAGATCCCCGCCGTCGCCGCCGAGCTGGGTCTGAGCGCCCCTGCGCTGACGATCGGCGTTCGCACCGGCGACACGCCGCCGGGCGAGCGCCAGGCCATGATCCGCAAGCCCCGGACCTTCGTCGTCACCACCCCCGAGTCGCTGTACCTCCTCGTGACCGCAGCCAAGAGCCGGGAGGTTCTGCGCTCGGTCGAGACGGTCATCGTCGACGAGATCCACGCCATGGCCCGAGACAAGCGGGGCTCCCATCTCGCCATCACCCTGGAACGCTTGGAGCATGTCTGCCGGTCGGTGCCGGCCCGGGTGGGGCTGTCGGCAACCCAGAAGCCGATCGAGACGGTGGCCGGCCTCCTCGTCGGCACCCGGGTCGATGCCGCCGGTGAGATCGACTGCGCGATCGTCGACGGGGGGCACCAGCGCTCGCTCGACCTCGAGCTCGAGCTGCCAGACAACGAGCTGGAGGCGGTCGCGTCCCACACCCAGATGGATCAGATCCTCGACCGGATCGCGGCCCTCGTCGCCGAGCATCGGACCACGCTCGTGTTCGTCAACACCCGCCGGCTGGCCGAGCGCCTCGCCCACCAGCTCGGCGAGCGGCTCGGCGACGACGTCGTCGCCGCTCACCACGGCAGCCTCTCCAAGGATCGGCGCCACCGGGTCGAGCGGCGGTTGCGGGCCGGTGACCTCAAGGCGTTGGTGGCCACGGCCTCGCTGGAGCTCGGGATCGACGTCGGTCCCGTCGAGCTGGTATGTCAGATCGGCTCGCCGCGCTCGATCGCCACGTTCCTCCAACGGGTCGGGCGCTCGAACCACACCCGCCACGGCACACCCCGTGGCCGCCTCTATCCGCTCACCCGCGATGAGCTGATCGAGTGCACGGCGCTGCTGCGGGCGGTGCGCCAGGGACGCCTCGACGTGCTCGAGCCACCGGTGGCCCCGCTCGACATCGTGGCCCAGCAGGTGGTCGCCGAGACCGGGGCCGCGGAGTGGCGGGCCGACGACCTGTTCGCACTGGTCCGCCGGGCCCAGCCCTTCGCCGCCCTCGAGCGGCGCGCCTTCGACGACGTCCTCGACGTGGTCAGCGACGGGATCATGACCGGCCGAGGCCGCCGCGCTGCGTGGGTCCACCGCGATGGCATCAACGGCGAGCTGCGGGGCCGGCGGGGCGCCCGCTACGTGGCCCTCACCTCGGGTGGGGCGATACCCGAGATCTACGACATGCGGGTCGTGGCCGAACCCGACGACACCTTCATCGGCACGGTCAACGAGGACTGGGCGATGGAGTCGATGGCGGGCGACATCTTCCTCCTCGGCACCCATTCGTGGCGGATCCGGCAGGTCACCGGGGGCGAGGTGCGGGTCGTCGATGCCGGCGACGCCCCTCCGACCGTGCCGTTCTGGACCGGTGAGGCCCCGGCCCGTACCGCCGAGCTGTCCGAGGAGATCTCGGCCCTGCGGTCCCGGATCGACGATTTCCTGGTCGACGACGACCCGGCCGCCGCCACCGCTTGGCTGATCGACGAGGCCGGCATCTGCCGCGATGCGGCCGCCCTGATCGTCGCCTACCTCGCCACGGGCCGGGCCACGCTGGGCGTCATGCCCACGTCGACCGACCTGGTCATGGAGCGGTTCTTCGACGATGCCGATGGCATGCAGCTCGTGATCCATTCCCCACTCGGCGGTCGCATCAACCGGGCGATGGGCTACGCGCTGCGCAAGAAGTTCTGCGTCGGCTTCAACTTCGAGCTCCAAGCGGCCGCCAGCGACGATGCCGTCGTGATCTCGCTCGGCCCTCATCACTCGTTCCCGTTGGCCGACGTGCAGCGGTTCCTCCGCCCGGACAACATACGTGAGACCCTCACCCAGGCCGTGCTCGATCAGCCGGCGTTCCAGTCGCGGTGGCGATGGAACCTCAACCGGGCCCTGATCGTGCTCCGGATGCGCAACGGCAAGCGCAACCCGCCCCCGATTCAACGGATGGAGAGCGACGACCTCCTCGCCGCGCTCTTCCCCGACGCCGCCGCCTGCCAGGAGAACGTGGCCGGCCCCGCCGCGATCCCCGATCACCCCATCGTCCGCCAGACAATCCACGACACGCTGACGGAGGGGATGGACGTCGACGGCCTGATCGAGCTGTGGGAAGCCCTCGGGTCGGGTCGTGTGCGGATGCACTGCGTCGACACCACCGAGCCCTCGGCCCTCTCCCACGAAATCCTCACCGCCCGACCCTATGCCTTCCTCGACGATGGCGAGCTGCCGGAGCGGCGAACCCACGCCGCTCCGATCCGGCGGGGCCTCCCGGTCGATCCCACCCAGCTCGGCGCACTCCACCCAGAGGCGATCGCCGAGGTCCGGGCCGAGCTCGTCCCCGATCCTCGCACCGCCGACGAGCTCCACGATCTCCTGCGCGACACCGTGCTCCTCGTCGCCGAGCCCGATTGGCGCCCCCTGTTCGACGAGCTGGTCGGCCGCGGCCGGGCCACCGCGATCACCAACGGTGGGAGCGAGCGGTGGTACGCCACCGAATCGGCCGAGGCGGTCGACGTGCTGTTGAGCGGGACACCGTCCGACGAGCTGTTCCCCGAGCGAGTGGCGGCCGACGTGCTACGGGGACATCTCGAGCTGCACGCGCCGGCGACGCTGGCTCAGCTCCATGCCGCGACCGGCATCCCTCTCACCCAGCTGACCGTCGGGCTCCTCGCGCTCGAAGCGGGGGGCACCGCGATCCAGGGCCGGTTCACCCCGGAGGCCCGGGAAGCCGGTTCGGCCGCGGTTGACGACTCGACCGGAGACCGTGTCGGCGGTGGGGGAGGGCCGGGCGACGACGGTATCGAGTGGTGCTCGCGGCGGCTGCTCGCCCGGATGCACGCTCGGTCCCGCACGACCCGGCGGCGGGCCGTCGAGCCGGTAACACCCGAGCAGTTCGTCCGCTTCCTCGTCCGCTGGCAGCACGTCGCCCCCGGCACCCAGGTCTCGACCGTCGCCGGCCTCGGTCGAGTTCTCGAGCAGCTCCAAGGCTGGGAGGCGGCGGTCGCAGCGTGGGAGCCCGACCTGCTCGCCGCCCGGATCAGCGGCTACGACGGGCGCTGGATCGATCGGCTGTGTCACGACGGCGAGATCCAATGGCTCCGCCTCTCCCCCCGGGCGATGGACGATCCCGATCGCCGAGGAGGCGGACCGTCGAAGGCGACCCCGGTGAGCATCGTCTTCCGTCATGATCTGCCGTGGCTCCTGGCCGCGACCCGGGGCGAGACCGAGGCGCCTCGCCCCACCAGTGGAGCGGTGGCCGAGATCGCCGCCGCACTCGATCAGCGGGGCGCTCGCTTCCTGACCGAGCTGGTCGCCGACACCGGCCGGCTGGCCACCGACATCGAGGCCGCCCTGTGGGAGGGCGTGGCAAGGGGCCTGTTCACCGCCGACGGGTTCGAGGCGATCCGGTCGCTCACCTCCGGCTCCCGCAGTCGACCCGAACGCCCACCCCGGGCCCTGTCGAAGCTCCGTCGCAGCGGTGTGAAGACCGCTCACGCCGCCGGACGATGGTCGCTCGTCCCCGAGCAAGTGGTCGACACCGGGATACGCGGCCACGCCGGCCGAGAGGGCAGCACAGACTTCGGCGGGCTCGGCGGGCTCGGCGGGCTCGGCGGGCTCGAGGACCGGGACGAGCTGGTCGAGGCGGCGGCCGATCAGCTGCTGCAACGGTGGGGCGTGTTGTTCTACGATCTCGCCGCCCTCGAGCAGCTCGCCGTGCCGTGGCGGGAGCTCCAGTGGGCTCTCCGCCGGCTCGAAGATCGCGGCCTGGTGAAGGGCGGGCGCTTCGTGAAGGGGTTCAGCGGTGAGCAGTTCGCCCTGCCCGAGGCGGTGGAGGGGCTCAAGCTGATCCGGCGCAACCAACCGACCGGGCGCACGGTTCGGGTGTGCGGCAGCGATCCGCTGAACCTGACCGGCGCGGTCCTTCCCGGCCAGCGAATCCCGGCCCGGCGGACCGAGATGGTCGAGCTCCCCGTGTAGGGATATTCGGCGGTGCGCCGATGAGGTCGTCAATAGACTCCGGCAGTGGTCGAGATCAGGTTCATCACCGGCGACGAAGTGATCGACTTCCGTCGTGCGATCACCGCCGGCTTCGGTGGAGACGAGCCCGACGACCTCCAGGTGGCCGAACGGTTCCTCGACCTCCACCCGCCCGAGACCCCGATCGCCGCCTTCGATCGGGGCCGGATCGTGGCGACCTTCAGCTCGTTCGACCTCGACATGACCGTGCCCGGCAGTTCGCTACCGACCGCAGGCACCACGGCGGTCACCGTCAGCCCCACCCACCGGCGTCGGGGCATCCTGACCGAGATGATGACGATGCACCTGCGGCAGGCGATCGAGCGCGACCAGGCGATGGCGGCCCTCTGGGCGTCGGAGGAGAAGATCTACGGCCGGTTCGGCTACGGCTACGCCGCAGGTGGCCTCCACATCATCATCCCGGCCGCGAACGTCAGCCTGCCCACCGGCCCCGACGATGTCGAGATCGTCCCGATCGGCCCCGGCCAGGCGGTCGAGCTGCTGCCTCCGGTCTTCGAGCGGTTCGTCGCTCGCACCCCGGGTTCGTTCGCGCGATGGCCCGGCTGGTGGCGGCAGCGCCATTTCCACGACCCGGAACGTCGTCGCCCACCGGGCACGACCACTCGGCGCCACGTCGTCGCGGAGCGGGCCGGCGCTGCCGCAGGGTATGCGGTCTACCGTCAGGAATCGAAGTGGACCTCCGACGGCGCCGAGGGCACCGTTCACGTCGTCGAGCTGGTCGCCGATGACGACGGCGTTCGTCGGGCGTTGTGGCACTTCCTCTCCACCGTCGACCTGTTCCCCATGGTCGAGCACTGGAACGCTCCGGTCGACGATCCCGTGCTCATCGAGGCCGACCGGTTCCGGGCCCTCCGCACCGCCTGGCGCGACAGCCTCTGGCTGCGGCTGCTCGATGTCAGAACCGCGCTCCAAGCCCGCCGCTACGAGCACGACGGGGCTCTCGTGCTCGACGTCGCCGACCGGTACCTCGACCGCGGCGGCCGGTTCGAGCTCGTCGTCGACGAGGGGGCGGCCCGCTGTCGGCCGGTGACCGCCACCGCCGACGTCGAGCTCGACATCGCTGAGCTCAGCGCCCTCTACCTTGGTGGGCGGTCCGCTGACCGGCTCGCCCGGGCCGACCGGATCGGCGGCTCGGCGGCTGGGATCGAGGCGCTCGACCGGATCTTTCGCACCACCACGGCCCCGTACTGCATCGAGGTGTTCTGAGTCAGCCCAGTCCCGTGGCGGACCGAGTCGCAGTGAGCGCCCCCTGACCGGTACGGCCGGCTCGCCACTATGCGTCCCGGCCGGATCGGCCGGGTCGGGAGCGCCATGCGATAGTAGAGGGTATGACCGTGCCGGACGCTTGCCGGATCGAGCGGGTGACCGACTACTCCACCGTGGCCGCGGTCGCGGCCCGGTTCCGGAGGCATCGGTCGGCTCAGCTCCTCCTCGCCGGGACGGCCGTGGTGATCGCGCTCCGGATCGGGCTCGGTTCAACCGGCTCGGTCGGCTGGTCGGTCGCCGATGCGGTGGCGGCCGGGATCTCGCTGGCTGCGGTCGGGCCGGTGGAGTGGTTCGCCCACAACGTCTTGTTCCACGCCCCGGCCGTCTCCCGCCGGAGCCGGCTGCTCGGCGCCGGGGCCAGCCACCGGCGACACCATCGCGACCCGACCGACCTCGACTGGGTGGTGCTCGATCCGAAGGGGGCGAGGGCCCTGATGATCGCGGTCGCGGTCCTCGTCACAGCGTGGTCCGTTCCTGCCGGCCTCGTTGCCGGCCCGTCGCCGATTGGGCCCTACCTGACTGCGGTGGCGATCGGCTGGGCGGCGATCGCCAACTACGAGTGGACCCACCTCCTCGTCCACTCGGGTTACCGCCCCCGTAGTCGGTTCTACCGGCGGCTGGCCCGGAACCACCGCCTCCATCACTACCGGAACGAGCGGTACTGGCTGGGTGTGACCACCAACGTCGGCGATCGGCTCTTCGGCACGCTCCCCGGCCACGACGACGCCGTCCCCCTCTCGGAGACCGCTCGCACACTGCAGTGAGCAACTGGCCGACCGGCTCGGCTGCTCAGAGACCGGTCAGCTCGGCGAGGGCGGAGGCGGTAGCGTCGTCGGTCGGGTAGAAGAGCTCGATCATCAACTCGTCGAGCGTGATGTCGAGCGGCGACCCGAACGTGGTCAGCGTCGTGAGGAGCGACAGGTCCCGACCCTCGACCGTGAGCTCGCAGCTCAGGACGAGGGCGCTGGGCGCGTCGGTTCGCCCACGGCGGTCGGCGATCGAGCCGACGACCGTCGGATAGGCGAGTACCTCTCGTTCGAGCTCGGCGAGGGCCGGATCGGCGGTCACGTTCACCAGCCGGCGGAGCTGGTCGAGGAGGTAGAGCGCCCAGTCGTCGAAGTTACGGGTGTGAGCCGCCAGCCCGTCGGGGTGGAGGCTGGCCCGGAACAGATTGATCGGCGGCCCCGCCAGCTCGGCCGGGATCAGCCCGGCGAGGAGCGATGCCGCCTTGTTGGCCATGACCACGTTCCAACAGCGGTCGAGGAGCACCCCCGGGTAGGGGTCGTGCCGATCCAGCAGCACTGCGAGCGTGTCTCGAACCGGCGCCATCGTCGGACTGCCCAGCTCGGTCTCGTCGAACCGTGGGGCATAGCCCGCCGCGAGCAGGAGGTCGTTGCGCTCCCGCAGCGGCACCTCGAGATGACGAGCGAGCGTCAGGAGCAGCTCAGGGCTTGGCCTGGACCGCCCGGTCTCGACGAAGCTGAGGTGCTTCGGCGATACCCCGGCAACGTTGGCCAGATCGAGCTGGCTGAGGCGCCGATGCCCCCGCCACCGCTTGACCAGAGGTCCGACCCCGACTGGTGCCATCTCGCAACGGTAGATTCTCGGGGGCGGAACGGCGACTACCTCCGAGGTAGTTTCCGTGCCGATCCGGACTACCGCCTGGTCGCAGTCGGTTACTTCCGACCGACAAAGCACCGACACGCTCCTCCCGACAGTGACGACCGACCCTTCCTCGACACAAGGAACTTCCCTATGCGCCGGTACCGCAGAGTCCTCATCCCGATCGTTGCCGCTGTCGCCCTCCTGGCCGCCGCCTGTGGCTCCGGAGACGCTGGCTCTGACGACAACGAGATCGGCGGGTCGGAGTTCGACGGCACGCTCGTGATCGGCGCCATCCCCGATCAAGACCCGGAGGTCCTCGCTCGCAACTACGAGCTCCTCGCCGGCTTCCTGGCCGAGGAGCTCGGGGTCGAGGTCAGCTACGAACCGGTCACCGAGTACGACGCTGCGGTCACGGCGTTCCGGGTCGGCGACCTCGATCTCGTCTGGTTCGGCGGGCTCACCGGGGTGCAGGCCCGCCTCCAGGTCGACGGGGCCGAGGCGGTTGCCCAGCGTGACATCGACGAGCAGTTCACCTCGGTGTTCATCGCCGGCGTCGACACCGGAATCGACCCGATCGACTCGGTCGAGGACTTGGCGGTCGTAGCCGGCCACACCCTGACGTTCGGATCGGATACGAGCACCTCGGGTCGGTTGATGCCCCAGTCGTTCCTCAAGCAGGCCGGCGTGTTGCTCGACGATCTCCAAGGGGAGCCCGGGTTCAGCGGCAGCCACGACGCCACGATCGAGCTCGTCGAGTCGGGCACGTTCGACGTGGGCGCGCTGAACTCGCAGGTCTGGGAGAGCAGGGTCGAAGCGGGGGACGTCGACCTCGATCGAGTGCAGCTGATCTTCGAGACCCCGGTCTACTACGACTACCACTGGGTGGCTCGGCCGGAACTGAGCGACGAGCTCAAAGCCGACATCCTGGCGGCGTTGCAGAAGCTCGACCCGGCCGACCCCGATCAGGCGGTGATTCTAGAGTTCTTCGGAGCCGCGTCGTTCATCGACACCGACAACGGCAACTACGCCAGCATCGAGGAGATCGGGCGGGAATCCGGGCTGATCGACGGGTAGTCGATCGGCTTCATCCGTGCTCCGCTTCAGCGACGTAACCGTTCGTTACGGCCGTAACGGCACAGGTGATGCTGCGGTGCGCAACCTCGACCTCACCGTGGAGCCGGGGGAGATCGTCGCCCTCGTCGGCCCGTCCGGCGCCGGGAAGTCGACCGTTCTTCGCCTGGCCGCCGGACTGGTGCTCCCGACCGCTGGAGCGGTCGAGGTGCTCGGCGTCGACACGACCACCCTGGGTCGGCGGTCGCATCGGTCGGTGCGGTCCCGGATCGGGTCGATTCATCAGAGCTTCGCCCTCGTCGGCCCGTTGCGGGTCGCCCAGAACGTCGCCGCCGGGCGCCTCGGCCGGTGGGGTCTGGTCACGGCACTGCGGTCGCTGGTCCGGCCCGGCGACATCGACGACGTTCGGGCCGACCTCGATCGGGTCGGGATCGCCGACAAGCTCTGGGAGCGGGCCGACCGGCTGTCGGGAGGCCAGCAACAGCGCACGGCGGTCGCCCGGCTGCTTCACCAGGAACCGGATCTGATCCTCGCCGACGAGCCGTGCAGCGCCCTCGATCCGGCCCGAGCCGACGCGGTGCTGGCAGTGCTGACCGCGGAGGTGCGCCGTGGCATCGGCCAGGGCTCCGACCGTGCTCTGGTCGCCAGCCTTCACGATGCTCCGCTTGCGATCCGGCACTGCGATCGAATCATCGGGCTCCGAGCCGGCCGAGTCGACTTCGATCTCCCGGCCGGCCAGGTCGGCCAGCAGCAGCTCGGTCGGCTGTACGCGCTCGACGGCGCTGGCGATGCCCGGCCGGCGGGGGCCGAATGACCGGCGCCCCGACGACCGGCGATGCCCGCACGGCGGGGGCCCGATGACAACCCGGCGATGACGCTCGACCAGATCGACGCCGAGTCCCCCCCGGCAACCGCCAGCGCTGCCCCCTCCCGGCGCCCGCCCGCCTCGCCCCAGCGCCGATTCTGGACCGCGGTAGCCCTCGTCGGCTTGCTGTGGTCGGCCGGCCGGGCCGGCCGAGGCCCCTCTGGGCTGGTCAACGTCGACGGCTGGCCCCAGGTCACCCGTTTCTTCGGCGCCATGTTCGCCCCCCGGCTCGACGCCGAGTTCGTCGAGCTCGCCGCTCGCGAGGCGCTGGTTACCCTCGGCTACGCCGTGCTGGGCACCGCAATCAGTGTGGTGATCGGCGCACTCGGCGGTCTCCTCGTCAGCGAGCGCCTGTGGGCCCCGCTCGCCGGTGAGATGGGGGCCCGGCGGCTCGGTTGGGTCAGCGCCCGGTTCGTGCTGGCGGTGCCCCGTTCGGTCCACGAAGTGGTGTTCGGGCTGCTGCTGGTCAACGTGCTCGGGCTCGACCCGCTCGTCGCCGTCCTCGCTATCGGGCTCCCGTTCGGCGCCGTCACCGCCAAGGTCTTCTCCGAGCTGCTCGACGAAGCACCGAGCGACGCCGAATTGGCCCTTCGAGCCGCCGGGGCGTCCCGCTTGGCGGCGCTCCTGTTCGGCACGGTGCCCCATGCGCTTGGCGACCTGATCTCGTATGGGTTCTACCGGTTCGAGTGCGCGCTGCGCAGCGCCGCTGTGCTCGGCATCGTCGGGGCGGGCGGGCTCGGGTTCCAGCTCGCCCAGTCGTTCATCTCGTTGCGCTACGACGAGATGTGGACGTTCCTGTGGGCGCTGATCATCCTGTCGGGCTTGGCCGATCTCTGGTCGTCGGCGGTCCGGCGTCGTCGCAACTCGGCGGCGGTCGAGATGCACCTCGCCGACGACCGCCTCCGCGTCGCCCCCCGCCGCGACCGATTCCTGGTGGCCAGCGCTGCCGTCTTCGTGGTCGCCACACTGGTCGCGTCCTGGTGGCTGTCGGTCGATCCGACCAACCTGTGGTCCGACCGGACCAGGACGCTGACGGCCGGGCTGTTGGCCGACTCCTGGCCTCCGCAAGTGGGTCGCGGAGGGCTCGGCGAGCTGGTGGCGGACTCGCTCGACACGGTTGCTCTCGCGGTCCTCTCGATCTTCGGTGCTGTCGTGCTCGCCTTCCCCCTCGCCCTGGTGGCAGCACGCAGAGGGCAGCAACCAAGGCACGGGAGCCCGTTCGGGGCCGTCGCCCGCACCGGCATCGGCCGGCTGGTTCGGTTCGTGCTTCTCGTTGCCAGGGCCGTGCCGCTACCGGTTACTGCATTCATCGTCGTCTTCGTGGTCTTCCCCGGCCTCTGGCCGGGAGCGGTCGCCCTCGCCATCTACAACGCAGGGGTTCTCGGCCGGCTGGCAGCGGAGGTGATCGAGAACGTCGACCGCACCCCGGCCGCTGCGCTGCGGGCCGGGGGCGCGAGCCGGTTCGGCGCGCTGCTGTTCGCCACCCTCCCGGCCGTCGGCGCCAAGTTCGCCGCCCTCGGCCTCTACCGGTGGGAGGTCGCGATCCGGGAGACGGTCGTCGTCGGCGTGGTCGGCGCCGCCGGCCTCGGTCGACGACTCGACGAACAGTCCTCGGCGTTCGACTACGACGGGATCGTTGCCACGATCATCGCCCTGATCGTCGTGACCCTCCTCGTCGACCTCACGTCGGCCGCCGTCCGCCGGTCCGTCCGCTGACGGCGGGGCGAGCAGAGCGGCGGTAGCCTGAGTCGTAGATCCGATCCCGAACTCGATCGAGAGGCTCCATGGGAGACGAACACGCGGCCCGCCTCACCCAGTTCAGCCACGGCGCTGGTTGAGGCTGCAAGCTCGCCCCCGGCGAGCTGGCGCAGGTCGTGCGCCACCTGGACAATCCAGCACCACCCGAACTGCTCGTCGGCACCGAGACCGGTGATGACGCCGCGGTCTGGCGCCTCGACGACCATCGGGCCCTGGTGTCGACCGCCGACTTCATCACGCCGGTGGTCGACGACGCCCGAACCTGGGGCCGGGTGGCCGCGGCCAACAGCGTGTCCGACGTGTACGCCATGGGTGCCAGCCCGCTGTTCGCCCTCAACCTCGTCGGCTGGAACGTCGATGCCCTCCCCACCTCGATGTTGGCCGAGGTCCTCGCCGGTGGCCAGGACATAGCCGTAGCTGGCGGCTTCCACATCGTCGGCGGCCACACGATCGACGATCCAGAGCCCAAGTACGGGCTGGCGGTGACCGGCGAGGTCGATCCCGATCGTTTGCTCACCAACGCCGGGCTCCGACCTGGCCAAGACCTGATCCTCACCAAGCCGCTCGGCGTTGGTGTCGTCACCACCGCCATCAAGGCCGATGTGGCGACGGCCGAGGTGGCCAGTGCCGCCATCGAGTCGATGGTACGGCTCAACGATCACGCCGCCGTGATCGCGCTCGATGCGGGCGCCACCGGCTGTACCGACGTGACCGGCTTCGGCCTCCTCGGCCACCTCGGCCGCATGACGGTCGAGTCAGCGGTCGTCGCCAGGATCGAGTTCGACGCGATCCCGTTCCTCCCCGGCGCTCGCGAGCTCGCAGCCGAAGGGATCATGCCAGGCGGTAGCCGGCGCAACCTCGAAGGAGAGGCCGAGCTGCTCGACCCCGGGTCGCGTCCCGAGCTCGATCAGTTGCTCGTCGCCGACGCCCAGACGTCGGGTGGACTCGTGTTCGGTGTCGATCCCGGCGAGACGGCCGCCGTCCTCGAGCGCCTGGCCGACACCGGTCACACCGCAGCCAGGATCGGGAGCGTCGAGCCTGGCAGCGGCCTTGTCGTGCTGGCCTGAGCCGGGTTGACGGACCGGCCCGACCCGCAGCGCCGGGTCGGATCAGCGGCTCAGGTCCGGGTGTCCTCGGCCAGATAGAGCCGGGGAGCGCTCGACCCGCACTGCTTCTGTTCGTACATCGCCGCATCGGCTTCGGCCAGCAGGCTCTGCGCGCTGTGGTCGCCGGCCCGGTCGAGGGCGACACCGATGCTCCAACCCACCGTCCCGCCCTCGACGGCCGGCAACGGCTCCTCGTGGAGGCCCGAAGCGATCCGGTGGGCGAGCCGCATCACGTCGGCCGGCTCGCCGGCGAGGGGGCACACGACCACGAACTCGTCGCCCCCGAGCCGACCGACCCGATCGACCCGCCGGGTGACCCGCTGCAGGTAGCTCGCGACCTGCTGCAGGACACGATCACCGGCGGCGTGGCCGTGCTCGTCGTTCACGCTCTTGAACCGGTTCAGATCGATGAAGAACACGGCGGTGTTGTTGCCGCCCTCGGCCTCACCCTCCAGCGTCCGATCCAGGAACTCGATGATCGTCGCCCGGTTGAGCAGGCCGGTCAGCTCGTCGGTCTCGGCCTTGACCCGTAGCTGCTGCCCGGCCCGCCACAGATCGGTCACGTCGTCGAGGTAGCAGAGCACGCCGACGATATGACCCTCGTCGTCGCGCAGGGGACGGGTGGTGAACGTGCAACGACGGGCGGCGCCGGTGCCCGGCGGGTCGATCGTCACCTGGGCGCTGAACGGAGTCCCCGCCTCGACGCATCGCCGCAGGCCGGCGAGCAGCGCCACCGCCTCGTCTCGATCGCCTTCCAGGATCTCGACCAGCTCCCCGGCCGTCGCCGCCGGTCGCCCGGTCAGCTCGGCCCAGCGTGGATTGCTGAAGCTGAGCGACGCATCGAGGTCGAAGATCGCCAACCCGGTCGGCAGGAGATCGGTGACCTGTCGCAGGAACCGCTCGTGTTCGGACCCGGCGAGGGGTGCGTGTGCGTCGGCCGCCCAGCCAGCGACGTTCGAGCTCGGTTCCATTGCTGTCTGTCACCCGTTCCCGAACCGAGGGTAGTCCGAGCGGTGAGCGGTTGCTCCTGGGTCGGCTCGGTTGCTGCCCGACGGCCTGCGGGTCCGCACCGGTCTGCAGCGTTGGTACGGTTTCGCCATGGACCTCGACACCGCGCTCGCCTGGGCGGCAGACCGAACCGATGCCGTGCTGATCACGATCCGGCGGGACGGCCGGCCGCAGTCGTCGGACATCAGCTACGCCCTCGACGACGGCGTGTTCACGATCTCGGTCACGGCCGATCGGGCGAAGACCGCCAACATGCGCCGCGATCCGAGGGTCGTGCTGCACCTCACCGACCGATCGCTGTGGTCGTATCTCTCCTTCGACGGGACCGTCGAGGTCTCACCCGTGACGACGGAGCCCGGCGATGCCACCAGCGACGCGCTGGTCGCCTACTACGAGCGGGTGGCGGGCAAGCCCCACGACGATTGGGATGAGTACCGAGCGGCCATGGTGGCCGAGCAGCGGCTCGTGGTGAGGTTCACCCCGACCTCGGTGGTTGGCCAGGTCCGCTGACGGCTCGCTGTGTTTCGGGCGGACCCCGGCCCGATCCGCGAGAGGATCGAGCCGGGGCCGCCCGCCGGCTGCGACGACGCAGACGTCAGCCGATCCGGGTGACGGTGAGTTTGGCGACGGGTCCGTTCCAGCCGAACTGGGCGGGGTCGAGGTCGCCGATGCCTTGGATGCCGGGGTGGTTGCGGATGACGCTGTTCTCGGCGAGGTCGGGGTTGGTCATGTCGGTGCCTTCACCTTCGCCGCAGAAGGGTGCGGGGACGAGGTCTTGGCGGGCTTCGGTGTTGATCTCGGTGCCGGCGTCGTAGGCCCGGAGGTAGTAGGTCCGGGTCTGGCCGTCTCGGGCGGGGAGCGGTCGGCTGTCGAGTCCGGCGAAGCCGTCGTTGGTGCAGATGACCATGGCGACGATCGAGAGTCGCCGTTCGGATGAGGTGACGTCGAAGGTGATCGATTGGCCGGGGCTGATCGGGTCGGCGGCGCCGACGCCGCTGGTGCCGAGGCCGGCGTCGTCGATGGCGGCGGTGAGCTCGGCGGCGAGGGTCGGGACGGCGCCGTTCTCGGCGACTGCTTGGACGCCGGGGCTGGCCGGCTGGCCGGCGCTGAACACGTCGGCGCTGCGATCGTGGGCTGCGAAGTTCGGTGGTGTCAGGTACTGACCACCCGTCAGATTCTCGACCGTGATCGTGTAGGTGGCCACCGTGTTCCGATCGTGCCCGCTCGCCGAAACAGGCGAGGTCACGAACGCGGTCAACGTGGCCAGAGTCGCCAGCAAGGCACCCAGAACAAGCCTGAAACGCATGATTCCTCCACCGGGGCTGCGGCGGCCGGAGCTCTTCCGGCTCGGTCCCCCGACTGGCAAGGAAACCGTCGATCGACCGCCTGGTTGCCGAATCGGCAAGCACGTTCAGTGGTTGTTCAGATGTCTGAACGACGTCCCCGCCGCAGCGCTTCAGTGGCCCTGCTCGTCGGTTAGAGGCTTCCAGGCCCCCGCCGCCGGTACGGCGAGGCCGAGATGGTCACGAAGCGTGGTGCCGGAGTACGCGGTGCGGAACAGCCCGCGCCGCTGGAGCTCGGGGACGACGACGTCGACGAAGTCCTCGAACGTGCCAGGCATGTAGGACCCGCCGATCACGAACCCGTCGCAGGCGGGCTCGGTGAACCACGCCTCGAAGTGGTCGGCCAGCTCGGTCGGGCCGCCGACGATCGCATGGTTCAGGCTGGCCCGGCTCGTGATCCGCATGAAGTCGCGCACGGTTGGCTGCGGGTTGCCGGTGTGCTGGATCACCCGGTCCCGGATGGCCTGAATACCAGAGAGGCCCTCGAGCTCGTCGTCGGTGAACGGCTCGTCGAGGCCCTTGGTCGAGAAATCGAAGTTCAGGCCCTCCGACAAGAGCGACAACTCGTCGATGTCCTTCGGTAGCTCGTCGTACGCCGCCTTCTTGTCCTCGGCCTCGCTCAGCGTCCGACCGGCCACCGGGAAGACGAGGTTGGTGATGCGGATCTGGTCGGGGTCGCGCCCGATCCGAGCAGCCTCAGCCCGCACCTTGGCGTAGGCGGCCTTCCCCTCCTCCAACCGGGCGTTGGCGACGAACAGCAGCTCACCCCACCGGGCGGCGAAGCGCTGGCCCCGCCCGCTCTGCCCGGCCTGGATCACGACCGGGTGGCCCTGGGGCGTCCGGGGCACGGTGAACGGCCCTCGCGATCGGAACTGCTCACCCTCGTGGTCGAGACGGTGGACCCGGTCGCCGTGGGCGAACAGTCCGCTGTCGCGGTCGAGCACCAGGGCGTCGTCGTCCCAGGTGTCCCAGTGGCCGTGGACGACCTCCATGAACTCGTCGGCCCGGTCATAGCGCTCGTCGTGGGCGATGACCGACTCGAGCCCCATGTTGCGGGCCTCGTTGTCGTTCACCGAAGTGACCACGTTCCACGCCGCCCGCCCTTCGGTCATGTGATCGATCGTTGCGAACAACCGGGCAACGTGGAACGGCTGGTAGTACGTCGTCGAATAGGTCGCCCCCAGCCCGAGCCGTTGCGTCGCCATCCCCAGGGTCATGAGCACGGCGGTCGGATCCATCTTCACGCAGCGGATCCCGTTCTCCACCGTGTGGACGTGATCCCCCGAATACATGTCGGGCATGGCCAGCCGATCATCGAAGAAACCGAGATCGAAACGACCCCGCTCGAGCGTCCGGCCGATGTGCCGGTAGTAGTCGGGTGAGGTGAAGTCGAGCCTGGCCTCCGGGTGCCGCCACGCCGCGGGGATCGTGGTGCAGTTCTGAGCCTGGAGGAATCCGACGAGCACGATCTGTCGCATCCGAGCACCGTAGTTCCCGCCGCCCTCGGCGAACGAGAGCGAGCACCCTCGTTCCCGACCGACGGCACGAGCCCGAAGACAGCGCCGGCGAGCAGCGGTTCGGCTCCGCGTGCCAAACCGTGTCTAGCCTGGTCGCCACGACGGGAGCGGCCGATGACCCATGCAATCGAGACACCGGAGCGGATGGCGATCGTCGAGCGCGTTGCCGCGCTCGGGCCTCACTTCGCCAAACGAGCTGCCGACTACGACCGGCATGCCACGTTCCCTCACGAGAACTGGGCCGACCTCAAGGCGGCCGGGCTGCTCGGCATCTGCATCCCGGTGGCCGACGGTGGCCTCGGTGGGGACTTCGTGGGCTACGCCCTCACCTCGGCCGAGCTGGGCCGGTGGTGCGCGACGACCGCCCTCACGTACAACATGCACGTGGCCACGACCCTGCTCATCGGTCAGCTCGCCGACGACCTCGACGTCGACCCCGAGGATCGGCGACTCCTCGAACAACGGCGGACCGTGTTGCGGAGAGGCATCATCGACCGCGGGATGATCCACAGCCAGCCGTTCTCCGAGGGCGTTGCCGCCGGGGCGACCGAAGGCATCCTGACGAAGGCCACGCCGGCCGAGGGCGGCTATCGGGTGACCGGTCGGAAGATCTTCGCATCGCTCAGCGGGGCCGCCGACATCCACAACATCGTGTGCGTCGTCGAAGGCGATCGCCGCATCCGCTTCCTGGGTGTGCCGGCCGACGCTGCCGGGGTTCGAATCGAGGGCGACTGGGATCCGCTCGGGATGCGGGGCACCGATTCCCGCAACCTGGTGCTGGACGACGTGTTCGTTCCGGCCGGCAACGAGTGGCTCCCGCCGGGGTTGTTCGACCAGTCCGCCCGCCGGTGGCCGTACTTCTACATGACCTTGTCGTTCTCCTACCTCGGGTTGATGAGGGGCATCCTCGACCACGCCGGCGCCTACCTCAGGGGCGAGGGCGGGCCGATCGAGCGGCGCGACCACCCGATCAAGCAGCAGGGCTGGGCCGAGATGAACCTGCTCTACGATCGGGCCCGGGCGCTCTGCTACGATGTGCTCGGCGAGGCCGGCGTCGACCCGTCGTTCGAGGCGCTCCGCCGGGCCTGGAGCTCGATGGTCACCACCATGAACGCCGCCCCCGAGATGGCGGCCATCGCCATCCGCATCTGTGGTGGGCGTTCGATGCTGCGGCCGTCGTACCTCGAGCAGGCCTACCGAGATGCCCGCTGTGGAGCAACGATGCTGCCGTGGAGCGTCGAGGTCTGCCTGGAGAGGCTCGGTCGGGCCGGGCTGTACCCGTCGACCGATGAGCCGCCGGCCTGACCGGTCGCCCCGATCGTGATCGAGCTCGCCTCCGACTCGCTCGTGGTGTTGGCCGGTCCCTCGGGCTCGGGCAAGTCGGCCTGGGCGGCGGAGTGGTTCCGGCCGTCCCAGGTCGTGTCGTCCGACGAGCTCCGGGCGGTGGTCGGCGAGCACGAGCACGATCTCCGGGCCTCGGCCGATTCGTTCGCGGTGCTCGACCTCGTGCTCGCCCGGCGACTGGACCGAGGTCTGCTCACCGTCGTCGACACGCTGGGGATGGACCCGGAGCGTCACGCGTCCTGGCTGGCTCTTGCGGCCGAGCACCGGAGGCCCAGCCATCTCGTGCTCTTCGACGAGGACCCCAAGGTCTGCCGCAAGCGCAACAACGCCCGACCCGCACCGGTGCCCTCGAAGGTGCTGTCGGCCCAGCTGTCCAAGTGGGCCGAGGTCAGCGACGATCTCGGCGCGGGTTTCGACTACGTGCACCAGGCCGGACCGGCGGCGGTGGTGCCCACCGCTGTGCTGGCGGCCAGCGGAGGTGGCTGGAAGGCGCCGGCTTCGATGCGGTTCGGGCTGCAGATCTCGGCGTTCGACTGGCCGTCCGGCAACGAGGCGATCGGCGACGAGCTGACCAGGATCGTCGGTGAAGCCGAGCACGCCGGTTTCGAGAGCGTCTGGGTCATGGACCACTTCATGCAGATACCCCAGGTGGGTCGGGAGTGGGACGCCATGCTCGAGGCCTATACGACGCTGGGGTATCTGGCCGGCCGGACCACCCGCTTGGAGCTCGGGACGATGGTGACCTGCGTGACCCATCGCAGTATCGCTCACCTGGCCAAGATCGTGGCCACCCTCGACGTGCTCTCCGGTGGTCGGGCCCGATGCGGGCTCGGCATCGGATGGTACGAGCGGGAGCACAAGGCCTACGGACTCCGATTCCCCCCGATCCGGGAGCGTTACGAGCTGCTGCAGGACGCGCTCGAGCTCCTTCCGCTGATGTGGGGCTCCGGATCGCCGTCGTACGAAGGCCGGCACCTCGCCACACCCGAGGCGATCTGCTACCCGCGGCCGCTGCAACCGAAGATCCCGATCCTGATCGGGGGCTCGGGGGAGCGGCGGACGCTGGCCCTCGTGGCCCGGTACGGCGACGCCTGCAACCTGTTCGGTGAGCCCGATGTCGTTCGCCACAAGGTGGAGGTCCTCCGCGGGCATTGCCGTACCGCTGGTCGGGACCCAGCCGAGATCGAGGTCACCCAGCTCAGCTCGGTACTGGCCGCGCCCGACCAGCGGACGCTGCGAGATCGGATCGACGACCTGCGGTCGTCGTCGGTGTCACCCGAGGACTACGCCGAGCATGCGCTGGGGGCAACCGCCGAGCAGCACATCGACCGCTTCGCCGCCCTGGCCAGCGCTGGCGTTCACACCGCGATCGTCAGCCTCGCCGACGTCGGCCATGCCGGAGCGGTGGCGGACTTCGCCCCAATCATCGACGCTCTCCGCCCATAGCTATCGCTCTGGGCGTATCGACAGGAGATAGTCGTTGAGGAACACCTGATCCGGGTCGTAACGGTCACGTACCGCCCACCAGTCGCTCCATCGCGGATGGATCGCCTCCAGGTCGCCGCCCGTCAGGTAGTTGACCTTCCCCCAGTGCGGTCGGCCGTCGAACGACCGCACCACCTCCTCGGCGGCCCGGAACAGCGGCTCGTCATCGACCTCCACCCCCTGGTGCAGCGAGATCGTTACTGTCGGCCGCTCATAGGCCGTCGACAGCCACACATCGTCGGCCGCCAACGATCGGTACTCGACCGGCCACGGCATCTCCGGGAAGTCTCTCCTGAGCAGCGTCCGGATGGCATCGAGACAAGCCGGTCCCGCCTCCAGCGGCACGCTGTACTCCAGCTCCGTGTGCGGCCAGGTCCGGTGGTTCGGCAGCACCTCGTAGTTCCAACCGACCCGGCTTCCCTCAGTCGCGAGCGGATACTCCGCCTCGTCGTCGGTCTCGTCGATGAACTTGACCGCCGCCGTGTCGGTCGTCGGAAACCAGAAGAACTCGAAGTGTCTCGCCTCGTTGACCGCTCTCTCGAGGGTGGGCGCCAGCTCGGCCCACGTCTCGAACGACCCTCGTTCCCGCAACCGGTAGGCCGACCTCAACTGCAGAGCGAGGCGGGTCACGATCCCGACGGCACCGAGATTCTGGCGGACGACCTGCCACAGCTCGGGGTGCTGTTCGGCGGTGACGTCGACAAGCTCGCCGGACGCCAGTGCGATCCGTGCTCCGACCACTGCCGCCGACAGGTTCGCCAGCTCGGCACCGGTCCCGTGCGTTCCGGTGGCCACAGCACCACCGATGAGCTGACGGTCGATGTCGCCCTGGTTGATCAACGCCAACCCCGCCTCGTGCAAGGGCCGGCCGAGCGCATAGATCGGCGTGCCCGCCCACATCCACGCTTGCTGGGCATCGGTGTCGACCGAGATCACGCCGCTCAACGCCGAGACATCGACCACGACGCCATCGTTGGGCACCAGCGGCTGGTGGCTGTGGCCCGAGCCCGCCACCCGCACGGTGGAACCCCTGGCACGGGCCTCTCCGGCGACGGCCGCGGCGTCCTCCTCGCTCCGGACGTGATGGAGGGTCGCGGTCGCCGTCGACTGCTTTCCTGACCAGTTGGTCCAGACCGGCTCGGCGTCGGGCGGTGTGGCGGTGGTCACAGTAGCGGCCTCGATTCAGCGGCTGGTGGGGCGGAATCCCCTAGAGGGCCTGGGGGCAACTAGGGGAGGCCCCGATTTCGGGATCGGTTCCGGGCCTCAGAGTACGAGGCATGAGCACGATGATGAAGTTGACCGAACCCGCCAAGCCGGTCGCTGCCGTCAAGGGCTGGCACGCCGACCCGCTCAACCAGCACGACCTCCGCTTCCACGACGGCACCGCCTGGACCGAGCACGTCACCCACTTCGGACCGGTTCCGTGCCGGGGCTGCAGCCCCGCCGCCACCGCTGCCTGACCGCTCCCGGATCCATCGACTGGCCCAGCTCGGGCTGGGTGCGGCGGGTCGGCTGCCCGGGGGGACCCGCAGGGTTCCTGGAGTTCGGCCTTGGGCCGAACGTCCCCGTGACACGATCGTGAACGTCCCAGGGGCCCAGCTCGGGCTAGACGATGTCGAGCAGCTCGGGCGTGGTCGGTAGCACCGTGGCCGCCTCGACCCCGAGCCAGTCCTCGGCCAGGGTGCCGAGGTAGCTGTCGAAGGGAACCATCGTCTTGAGGTTGCCCCGATCGTCGAGGTCGTCGAACGACGACGGCGCTCCGTAGCGACCGGGTCGCACCGGGCCGAACAACAGCATCGTCGAAGCCGCCCCATGGTCGAGCCCGGTTGCGTTCTCCTCAGCCCGCCGGCCGAACTCGCTCGACGTGGCCACCAGGACCCGCTCGGCCATCCCGGAATCGGTCAGCTGCTGGAGGAACCCATCGACCGCCATGTCCACCCTCTGCAGGAGCGACTCCTGCTTGTACTGGTGGCCCTTGTGGGTGTCGAACCCGCTGAGGCGAGCATGGACGACCCGCACACCAATGTCGGCCCGGATGATCTCTGCTGCGATGGCGAGCTGCCGGCCGAGGTGGCCACCCTCCTGCACCATCGCCGACTCCTCGTCGATATCGGTCATCTCGTTGGGCAGGGCGTTGCCGATCTCCACGAGGTGACGCCAGGACTCCACCAGGGTGGTCGTCATCGGACCGCCGCTGAAGCTCGTCACCGCCTCCCGGTAAGCGGGGAAGATCCACTCGTCCTTGGTGAGCACCCGCAGCGAGTTCAAGTGGTTGAGCGACAGCGTCGACGCGGTGACGTTGTTGAATCGGGGCGTGAACCCGTCGACCGAGAGGCCGATCGTGGGAGAGCCGTCGTCGAGGGCGTCGGCCAGCCGAGCGAGGAACCCGGTCCTGAGCCCACTGGTGCCGGAGAGATCGCCCTGCTCCCAGCGGGCCACCATCTCGAAGTGCGACATCGACCCGTCGACCGGACCGACCCCTTCGACCACGGCCATCTGACGGTTGTACAGGCGACCGAGGTTCGGGTTGAGGCCGATCTCGTCGTCGAGCTCGAGGACCTGGTCGGCTGGAATGGCCAGAGTGGGTCGCAGGTCGTGGTAGGTGCCCGATCCATACGGGACGACGGTCGACGGCCCGTCGTTCCCGCCCTCGAGCTCGATCAACACCAGTACTCGCTGGTCGACGGGCGCCGGGGCGAGCAGGTTCGAAGCCAGTTCATCCGCCGCCTCGGTCGTAGTCGTCGATGGGGGGAACGTGACCGCGGCGCCGGTCGTCCGGGGTGGCCGGGATGTTGTCGTGGGATCGATGGTCGCCAGCTCCTCCGGTCGGCCCAGAGCCCAGAAGGCGCCGTAGCCCACCGCTCCGCTGACCGCGAGCCCGGCCAGGAACCGACGGCGGGTCACGAGCCCACTGTCGTAGCCGTGCTCGTCATGGCCGTACTCGGCGCCGCCGTCATAGCCGATCTCGTCCTTCCCGTCGACGTCTGCGAGCTCGCGGCCGTATCGAAACTCGCCAGAGCTCGACTGCCCCTCGCCCTCACTCGGTTGTCGGCCTGTCATGTCAGCTGGAACTCCGGGCTGCTCAGGGCGATCCGCCATCTGAGTTGTGCGACGCCTTCCTCACCGAAGGACGATCGGCCCGCCTCTGCACCGTTCAGTGCGTCCAACGTAGACTGGCTCACGACGAAGAGACCGCAGCGGTCCAGGATCTCGTCGACTCCTGCTTGGAGCGCGCCCGGGATGTCCCCGTAGTCGAAGCTGAACAGCATGTCGCTGCGGCGCAGCATGGAGTCGGCGTCGAGCCAACGATCCCCTGTCGGCCACCCGGCGACGTTCGGCGGCTCGTACAACGCTTGCCCGAGGTTCCTCGGCCGCCAGTGCTCCGACAGGTCGAAGTTCGCCAGCGCCTGCAGCGCCGTGAAGAACTCGAACCCCGACCGGGGCCGAGCGTAATGGTTGGCGCGGAAACCCTCTTCGTCGAAGACCCGGGTGAGCAGCGGCTTGACCTCGAGGTTCTGCTGCTGCCACCAGGCCCCGAGGTCGGCCGCCTGCTGGCCGTCGAGCTGGGTGCCAACGAAGTGGTACCAGATCAGCGATGAGATCCGAGCCGCGGTCGCCGGGTGGTCGCACAGCCGATCGACCACCGACACGATGTCCCAGTTCTTCGTCTCGCCGAGGAACGTGACCGGTTCGCTGTTGGCTCGTTCGGAGTCGAAGTAGACGGCGTTGTTGTTGTTGTCGTCGACCCGCCAGCCGGTCAGCGCGAGGGCACCGGCCCGCACGTCGTCCTCGGTGTAGTGCCCGATCCCGGTCGAGAACAGCTCCATCAGCTCCCGCGCGAGGTTCTCGTTCGG
>Ga0224508_10000948_pt1 | contig 26774 bp, 20 predicted proteins | sample SF_Jan12_sed_USG_4_FD_170157 | JGI IMG/M metagenome (GOLD analysis project Ga0224508, IMG submission 170157) | Sediment microbial communities from San Francisco Bay, California, United States - SF_Jan12_sed_USGS_21 | ecosystem: Environmental > Aquatic > Marine > Sediment | place: USA... | reverse complement strand
GGGCTGTTCTGGCGTTTCTGGCCTACGTGCTTTTCTTCGTCAGGCTCGGGGAGCGCACGCCCTTCCAGCACCTCATGCGAGTGGCCGGCACCGAAGAAGCCCAGGAGCTTGGTCGCGAGGTCGGCGCGGCGACCGAGCGCATCACGAAAAAGATCGGTGAACAGGTCAACGAGGCGACCAAGCCTCCCGAACAGGACGCGGGGACGAGCCAGGTTCCCAAGTCGGTTTCCGACAAGCTGGGGGGCATCGCGGGGGACGCCCACGAACGCGCAGAGCGGCTCGAAGCCACCCGCGAGAAAGACTCCCGGTAGCCTGCTCAAGGCCAATCGAGCTGCAGTCGCTTCATCTTGCGCCAAAGCGTCGTCGGGCTGAGCCCCAAAAGCTCGGCTGCGCGTTCTTTGTTGCCATCGACGTGCCGAAGCGCGCGAACAATCGCGTCGCGCTCGACATCCTGGACGATATCGGCGAGCGACTGGCGCGCGGGATTCGGAGTTCGACCTTTCCCGTTGCCACTCGCGTTGGGAAGGATGTCCGAGAGATGAACCTGGCCGTCTTGTGCGAGCGCAACGCCCTGCTCGATCAGGTTTTCGAGCTCGCGGATGTTCCCCGGGAAGTCGTAGCCGAGCAGATGGTCCATCACGCCTGGGCCGAGCTTGGCTTGCCTCCCCATCTTCTTTCCGTACTTTTCGAGGAAGGTTTCGACGATGGGCGGAATGTCTTCTTTGCGTTCCCGAAGTGGAGGAAGCTCGAAGCGCGCGACGTTGAGGCGGTAGTAGAGGTCCTCACGGAACCGCTTCTCTTCGATTTGGCTTCTCAAGTCCTGGTTGGTGGCCGCGATGATGCGTGCGTCGACGTTGATCGAGCTGTTGTCGCCGAGTCGTCGAATCTCTCCCTCTTGAATCGCTCGAAGCAACTTGGCCTGAAGCGAAGGTGGCGTCTCGGCGATTTCATCGAAGAAGAACGTCCCGCCGTTGGCTTCCTCGAACAGACCTTTGCGTGTCTGCACCGCCCCGGTGAATGCACCGCGAACGTGACCAAAGAGCTCGCTCTCGAGAAGCGTTTCGGTCAAGGCCGCGCAGTTGATCGACACGAACGGCCGCTCGGCGCGCAAGGAGTTGGCGTGAATGGCCCGCGCAACCAGCTCCTTACCCGTGCCGCTCTCGCCGGTGATGAGCACGGTTGCGTCGGTCGGTGCGATGCGAACGATGCGACCCAGAATGTCACGAATCTCTGCGGACTGGCCGATGATGTTTCCGAAGTTGTACCGCTCGCGGAAGTCCGAAGCGACGGCCCTCTCGGCGGCTGCAAGCGAGCGCGTCCGCGCGGCTCGCGCGACCTTGGTGAGAAGCTCTTCCATCACGAATGGTTTTTGAACGAAGTCGTGCGCTCCGAATCGCATCGCTTCGACAGCGTCTTCGATCGTGCCGAAGGCGGTCATGACGATCACGTGCGTGAGTGGAGAGGCTTCCCTCGTGCGTCGCAACACTTCGAGGCCGCCCACTTCTCCCATTCGGAGGTCGGTGATGACGAGGTCGTAGTCGTTGTCGGCGACCATGGTGCAGGCCGCCTCGCCGTTCGGCGCCTGGTCCACGTCGTAGTCCTCCGCCTGCAACATCTCAGAGAGCATGCTGCGCGCGTTGTCCTGATCATCAACGATGAGAATCCTGGCCATCCCCCAACCGGTTCCGTCACCTCAGACCTTACCGCAAATCTCGCGTTTGCGCTTGGCGGGTCAGTCGAGGACGTCGTGGATGGCCGCAAGCACCTCGCCCCGGAATTCGCCGGGGAAGATTAGACGCGGATGCTCGATGCGCTTGTTCCGAAGCTGCCCGAGGATGAACGAGGCGTCCCCGAGGCGCTGAAGCGGCTGATGGCGCAGCGTCACCCACATTCCATCGGTGCTGCCGTCGGTCGGCTCGTGGTAGGGAACGTCGTCGGCAATGTCGAGCCAGACCGTGAGGTCCGGGCGAAGCCCCTCGCCCGCTACGATTTGCTCTGCGCGCGCTTTGGCCTCCTGCCATTGGTCGCGGCGGCCCTCGCGGAGCGGCACCGTTTTCGGGAGCTTGCGGGAGCGAAGCCGTTTGCTGAGCTCGGCGAGGGTTGGATCGGCGCCGCGCTCCCATGCGCTCAGGCAGGTCAGCAGCTCGGCGTCGTCCATGCGAAGGTACTCGTGGAGGGACAGGGATTCACCGAGCGCTGCAGCGTGAAACGCCGGCAGCAGTGGATCGGGAGGTGCGCCGCTGAAGATCAGCTCGCTCACCCGCATGAAGATCGCGCGCACCAAGGCCTCCGCTGCGCGCGTTGCCTTGTGATGATAGACCTGCTGGTACATGAAGTGGCGCCCTAGGAAGAAGCTCTCTGCTGGCGGCAGACCCTTGCGGCCCTGAACGGCGAGGACCCAGCGGCCGTCCACGCAAGCAAAGCTCAGCGCCTGGAGCAACCAGTCGAGGTCGTAGAGGCCGTAGCGCACGCCCGTCATGTGACTGTCGCGCAGGAGATAGTCGGCGCGGTCGACGTCCAGCGTCCCGCTCACGCATTGGCTGAGGTAGCTGAGCCGATACTCGCCGCTCAGCAGGCCGGCGACCCTCTGGGACATGCCGGCGGAGAGCGACTCCAGGGTCTGGTGCACTTCGGTCGACGGGTCGAGCACGATTTCCTGCGTCCAAAGCTCGTGATGCTTGGCATGGGGCAGCACCTCTTCGAAGAGGTGTGAAAACGGCCCGTGGCCCAGGTCGTGCAGCAGCGCTGCAGCAAGGGCTTCTGCCCTCGCCTCGTCGTCGAGCCGTTGGTCGGGGGGAAGCTCGTCGCTGCAGGCATCGATTCGGTGAAGGAGCGCCTGCATGACGTGAGCCGTGCCCACGGCGTGTGAAAAGCGTGTGTGCTCTGCTCCGGGAAACACGAGCGAGGCGAGCCCGAGCTGCCGCACGCGGCGAAGTCGCTGCACCTCGCGCGTGTCGAGCAGAGAACGAATGACCCGCTCCGCCATGCCTTCGAACGCGATTAAACCATGGACCGGGTCCCTGAGGATCACACTGCACGGTACCACTGCGCGGTCAGAACGCCAGCGTCCCGAAGCGACCATCGCGAGGCACATCAAAGCGCGAACCGCGACGAACCACCGCGACGGTGTCGGGTTGCCACAGCGGCAAGACGGGAAGGTCACGGGAGAGGATGCGTTGAACGCGCTCGTACGCTGCGCGGCGCTCGGCCAGATCGATCGTCGTTCGGCCGAGCTCGAAGAGGCCGTCGAGCTCCGCGTTTTGGTAGTGCCAACGGTTGGCGCCCTCGCTGTGCGGGCCGGGGATTCGAGACGAGTCGAAGAACCAGCTCAGCACGTGGGGCTCGATCACCTCGGGCACTTGGAGGAGCGTCATCTCGAAGCGGCCGCGGTTCAGGTCGGAGATCAGCGTAGCCGCTTCCGAGGGCCGAACGTCGACCTCGACGCCGACCTGCTGCAACATCGCGGCAATCGCGCGGGCCACCGACTGGCGAAAGCGCTCCGAGGTGGTTCGAAGCACGAGTCGCATGCGCGGCTCGGGGCCGGACGGATCGGGAAACCCCGCTTCGTCCAAGAGCGCGGCTGCGAGAGCCGGATCGAATGGGCGCGGCGGCTCCCCGGCAAGCTCCGCCCAGTGGCCGTGTGGAATCCAGCTGTCGGTGACGCGCGCAAGACCCTGGTACTTGGCCTGGACCAGGAGCTCGCGATCGATTGCGTAGCCGATTGCGCGTCTCACGCGGACGTCTGCAAGCTTCGGCGAGCCGGTTTGAAAGCCGAGATAGAGCGTCGAGATGCCGGGGGCGCTCCGCGTCTCAAAATGCCCGTCGGCCTCGAACAGCGGAAGCAGAAGGGGCGGAATCGAGGCGACCGCCAAATCGCCCTGCCCGGCCAGCATGCGCAACGCCCGCGTGTTGTCGTCGCGGATCACGACCATTCGTAAGTTCGGATGTGTTGGCGCCCCACGGTGCCAGTGCGGGTTCGCGCGAAGCTCGAGCACACCAGGCTCGCGCTTGACCAGGCGGTATGGGCCCGCCCCGATCGGCAAGGGCTCTTCTGGAGTGGCGATTCGCCGGAAGGCATCTTGGCGTCGGACGATGGGAAGCTCGAGGTCCGTGAGAAACGTGGCGTGCGGCTCGCGAAGGATGAACAGGACGGTCCGCGGGTCGGGGACCTGCATCTCGGCGATCCGTCGGTAGTTCTGGGCGTAGCGGCTCTGGAGCTTCGGGTCGACGACCCCTTTGAAGGTGGCGACGACGTCCCGGGCGTCGAGCGGACTGCCGTCGCTGAAGCGCAGGCCGTCGCGGAGACGCACTTGGAATTGCGTCGGGCTCAGAGGGTCCACCGACTCGGCGAGATCGGGGATCACTTCCAGGGTTCGCGGGTCGATCGTCACCAGCGAGCCGAAAAGCAGCCGCGAGACGCGAAGGCCGTACGGGTCGCCGACGAAGCGCGGGTCGAGTTGCTCGGCGTCCCGAGGGAGCATGACGACCAAGGAGTCCGGGTCGTGCGTGGCCGGCCGACTGCAGCCAAGGCCGATCACTAGGAGCAGCGCAACGGCGCTGCTAGGGTGCAGCCGATGGCGCAAAGAGCGCTCCTTAGTCTTGCGATCCTCGGCCTGCTGGTCGTGAGCCCCGGTGCGCGCGCCAAGGGACCGGAGCCCGTTGCGCGGACCCTTGCCACGCTCGTTCGGCAGGCTGCGCTCGGCGATGGAATCGGGATTCATGTCGTTCGGCTGCACGATGGAGGGGAACTCTACCGCAATCGAGCCGAACGCCCTCGGAATCCGGCGTCGAACCAAAAGCTTCTGACCTCGGCCGCCGCCCTTTGGCGCTTGGGCCCGAGCTTCCAGGTGTGGACCCGGTTAGAGGGCCGCATCGTGAACGGTCGAGTGGCCCGCTTGATCGTCCGGCCGTCGGGGGACCCGACCCTCGGCTATGCCATGCTAGCCGGGCTGGCAGAGAACGTACGCCTGGGCGGGGTGGACACGGTCGATCGAATCGTCATCGACGACGGCTATTTCGATGATCAGATCCTACCTCCGGCGTTCGACCAGCAGCCCAAGGAGGTCGCCTCGTTCCGCGCGGCCATCTCCGCCTTTGCCGTCAACCGCAACAGCTACATCGTGCACATCGCCCCCGGGCCCGAGGTCGATGGGCCGGCGCGCGTCGGGGTGCTCTCAGAGGACTACGTGCGCATCGATAACCGGACCGTCACCACGGACGCGGGTCCGCCCAGGCCGCGCATCGCTCACGAGGTCACCGAGGATGGACATCTCGCCGTTCGGGTCGAAGGCGCAATTCCCGCACGCGCACGGACCTTGTACTACCGGCGCCGCGTTCCTGCTCCCCGAGCGTACGCAGCGAGCCTCTTGGTTCGGGCGCTGAGAAGGGCTGGAGTCGAGGGTGCCATGTCCGTCGAGCACGGCCCTGTGTCCGAACTAGAGCCTCTCCTTGGCGCAGTGCAATCGCCTCCGCTCAGCAAGATGCTTTATTCGGTGGGCAAGTGGAGCAACAACTTCGCAGCCGAGATGCTGTTGAAGGTGATGGGCGCAGAAGCCGAAACGCCGGGCACCTCCGCGCGCGGCGCTTCCGTCGTTCGCGAAGAGCTCGACAAGAGGGGCATCGATACGGACGGCCTCGTCATGGTGAACGGCTCGGGACTCTTCAACGGCAACCAAGTTGCGCCGCAGCACCTGACCCAAACCTTGGTCGCGGCCTATCGGGACCCCGCAATTGCTGCCGAGTACCTGGCGCACCTCGCCGTGGCTGGCTCCGATGGAACCCTCGAGTCGCGCCTCGAAGACCTGCCCCGCCCGAGAATGGTGCGCGCGAAAACCGGCACGCTCCGGGACGTGATCGCCTTGTCGGGTTACGTCCTCGGAGAGCCCGACCACTCGGTGGCGTTTAGTTTCCTCGCGAATGGGATCGCGGGGAAGCAGGCCGAGGCGAGACAACTCGCGGATGATATCGTGAGAGCGCTGGCCGACTACGCCGTGCAGCCAGCCGAGAAGGAGTGAGCCTGGCGCGGCGGTCGCTGCGCTGCGCCTTGCCGGCGCGTTGCGCCGGGCTTCGCCGTTCCGGCTCGCGCTGCCGCCTGCTGTCTTGTGGTGGGTTGCTCCTGCGCCGCGCTTTTGCACAACTGGATATGAATGGAGGGGTGCGGAAAATGGCGCGATGTGGGGCGGAGTCGACGTCGCAAGTGCCAATCTGCAAGACAGCAAGCACCCCAGATTGGCGCGCGCGCCGAGGCGAGGCTTGCGTGGTCAAAGCCCTCAAGTGCATCCGACCACCTTTGCAAGCCGAGCCGTTCGACGCAGCCCCACATCGCGCCATTTTCCGCGCCCCGGTATTCCCTGCTAGACCCTCCTCTCATGTTCCGGATCTTTCTTCTCCTCCTTTGCAGCTGTGCCGCCGTGTCCAAACCCTTCACTGCCACTCAACCGGCTCCCATGTCACCACCCGTCGCCGCCAAGAAACCTCACACCGTCACCTTGCACGGCGATACGCGTGTGGATGACTACTTTTGGCTTCGTGAGAAAGGCGCGCCGGAAGTTACTGCGTATCTCGAGGCCGAGAACGCGTATGCCGACGCGCAGATGGCGCCGACCGCCGAGCTTCAGAAATCTCTCTACGACGAGATCGTCGGCCGGATTCAGGAGACCGACCAAAGCGCGCCGTATCGCAAGGGGGCGTTCGAGTACTACCGCCGCACCAAGAAGGGGAAGCAGTATGCGACCTATTGCAGGCGGGCGCCTGGCAAGCCGCAGAGTGAGGAGGTTCTCCTCGACATGAACGCACTGGCCGAGGGGCGTCCTTTCCTCGGACTCGGTGTGTACGAAGTATCGCCGGACGGCCGCTACCTCGTCTTCTCCCTCGATGAGACGGGCTTCCGCGACTACACGCTGCAGATCAAGGATCTTCGGTCGGGAGAAATGCTTCTCGAGCGGATCGAAAAGGTGAAGTCGGTCGCGTGGGCGAGCGACAGCCAGACGTTTTTCTACACTGTCGACGACGAAACCAAGCGGGCGCACCGGGTGCTGCGCCACCGGCTCGGCTCGGCGGACGACGATGCGCTTCTATACCAGGAAGACGACGAGCGATTCCGGGTTGCGGTCTGGCGTTCGCGGAGCGGTGAGTACGTCTTTCGTGGTGCGTTCAGCCACACCACGAGTGAAATTGGGTTTTTGCGGGCCTCTGCGCCGAAAGGCGCCTGGCGGATGGTCGCAGAGCGGGAACAGGACCACGAGTACGACGTTGCGCACCGGGGCGGCGACTTTCTGATTCGAACGAATGACCGCGGGCGAAACTTTCGCGTCGTCCGGGCGCCGGTCGACAGCCCTGGTCCGTCATCTTGGAAAGAGCTGGTACCCCATCGCGATGGCGTGATGGTCGAGGGGCTGGACGTCTTCGAGAGCTTCTACGTGCTGCTCGAGCGCGAAACGGGGCTCCCCTACATTCGCGTTTCGCGCTTCGACGGTGACACAGCACATCGCATCGGGATGGAGGAGCCGGTGTACGCGGTGTACGCCGGCAATAACGAAGAGTTCTCCGCAAGCGCCTATCGCTTCCGTTACGAGTCTCTGACGACGCCAGATTCGGTGTTTGACTACGATGTGTCATCGAAGCGCCGCACCCTGGTGAAGCAGCTCGAAGTGCTTGGAGGCTACGAGCCCGCGACGTACGAATCCGAGCGACTCTGGGCGACCGCCGCGGGCGGCACACAGGTCCCGATTTCGGTGGTCTACAAGAAGGGCACGCCGAGAGACGGGTCGTCCCCGACGCTGCTCGCGGGTTACGGCTCCTACGGTTACCCCTATCCGACCGGCTTTTCGCATTCCCGCGTGAGCCTGCTCGACCGGGGCATCACGGTGGCCATCGCACACATCCGCGGCGGAGGTGAGCTCGGGAAACATTGGCACGACACGGGCCGCATGGAGCACAAGATGAATACCTTCACGGATTTCATCGCAGTGGCCGAGCATCTGATTTCGAAGGGTTACACCAGCCGCGACCGACTGGCGATCCAGGGCGGCAGCGCCGGTGGCTTGCTCCTGGGCGCGGTCAGTAACCTGCGCCCGGACCTGTTCCGCGCCGTCGTGTCAATCGTCCCCTTCGTCGACGTCCTCAATACGATGCTCGATGACAGCCTGCCGCTCACCGTTGGTGAATACGAGGAGTGGGGAAACCCAAATGAGCGTGACGCTTATTTTCAAATCAAAGCGTACTGCCCGTACACGAACATCAAGGCGCAGCCCTACCCGACGATGCTAATCCGCACGTCGTTGAACGACAGCCAGGTGATGTACTGGGAGCCCGCGAAGTACGTCGCGAAGCTGAGGGCGCACAAGACCGACGAGAGTCGGCTTTTGTTCAAGATCAACATGGACGCGGGCCACGGCGGGGCCTCGGGGCGGTACGACCATTTGAAGGAGACGGCGCTGGATTACGCGTTTGTGTTGACGGAGTTGCGGTAGAGGGCGGTGGGGCAGTGTCGGCGGGTTGGGTGGTTTGGCATAATTATACCGCCCGCCCACCCCCACCCGTAGTCCTCCCTCCGCGCCTGGCGCTTCGCTTAGGCTTGGCGGCGCGTTGCGCCGGGCTTCGCCTTCGGCTCGCGCTGCCGCTGCCAGCGTCACTGTGACGTCATCGATCGCTCGAGCTCGTCGATCTCCCGCTGAATGCGCGCGCGCTCCATCTTCTGCTGCCTGAGCTTTCGCGACGACAAGACCAGTCCCGTCACGCCTGCAACCAACGCGATGGCCCCCGAGATCGCAAGCGCCTTGCCCGGCCGCCCCGCGTCCCTGCAGCGCGGCGTCTCCGGAGGGCAAAGGAAGCTCTGTTCCCAGCTCCTGACGCCGAGCCCGGCTCCCAACATGAACGCACCCCCGGGAATCACAATGGCGGAGATCCCAAGCCCCGCGCGTGGCCCGGCCATTTTGACCTTGCCGTAGGCGTCCTCGAGCTCGGCGACGCGCGCCTCCGCCTGTGAGGCCGTCATCACGCCGATGTTCGATCCCGAAACGACGACGGGATCCGACTGGCCAGATGCAGTCGTGGGCGGCAGTGCAGCGACGAGCGCCGCGGCCAGAGCAGCAAGACTAAGTATTCGCATGTGACCGAATGCTCCCCGACGACCCAGTCGAGCAAGCGCCATGCCAGAGACACGACGTCACGGTTTGCAGGGGAATTGCCTCATGGACGCGCAGCGCAGGGCAAGCGCGTGAATCCCATGCCCCACCCGTGTGACAGCGGGACACACCCCGCGCGGCCGCTGCCAGCGAAAGTGTCAGCTCCAGCCCCACCCACCCGCGGCAGCGCGAGCCCGCAGGGCGAAGCCCGGCGCAAAGCGCCGCCAAGGCAGAGCAAAGCGAATGCCGCGGCAGGGAGGATTACGGGTGGGGGTGGGCGGGTGGTGTAACAAGAAAAACGCCGGCAGCTCTCACCACCGGCGTCTCTCTCTCACGAGCCCCCTAGCTCACTCCTTGATCTGTCGCCGAATCTTCCCCAGCGCCTGCTCCTGCAGCTGCCGGATACGTTCACGGGACAGGTTGTACTTATCGCCGATTTCCTTGAGCGTGAGCTCGTCCTCGTCGTCGAGGCCGAAGCGCCAGCGGAGGATGCGTGCCTCCATGGGCGTCAGCGTGTCGAGGAGCCTGCGCACTTCGTCGCTCCACTTGCGGGAGACGAGCTGCTCGTACGGCGTCGGCACGTTTTCTTCCTCGAGGAAGTCGATGAACTTTCGGCCGTCCTCGTCGTTGACCGGGCGGTCGAGGGAGAACGGCGTTTCGGCCCAGTAACCCTTGATCTTCTCGAGCTTCTCGGCAGCGATGCCGGTTTCCTTCTCCAGCTCTTCGGGCGTCGGCTCCTTGCCGGTGCGAGTCGCAATGGCTTGCGTGGCACGCGCGACGCGGTTGTACGTGTCGAGCATGTGCACGGGGATACGAACCGCACGGCCCTTGTCGGCCAGCGCGCGGCTAATCGCGTGGCGAATCCACCAGGAAGCATAGGTGCTGAAGCGGTAACCGCGGTTGTGGTCGAAGCGCTCGACCGCCTTCATGAGGCCGATGTTGCCCTCTTGAATGAGGTCGATGAGCGGAAGCCGGCCGCGGTTGTAGCGGCGAGCAATCGAGACCACGAGACGAAGGTTCGCTGCGACGAAGCGGTTCTTCGCGCGCTGCTGCGCCTTTTGCGCGCCTCGCACGTGCTGTAGGTAGCGCTTGAACGCCGGGGTCATTCGGACGTGATCGCCGACGATGTCGCGCTCATCCGCGAAGTCACCGGCGAGGCGGTGCACCGCGCGGTCGGACTCCTGAACGAAGAGACGGTCGCTGTCGAGCTCACGCATCTTGGTTGACAGCTGGAGACACAGAGCGTTCCAGCGGACTTCCTGGCGCTTGCCGAGCTTGTCGGCCTTGGAGCTCTTGCAGAGCTTGCGCAGCGAAGCGAGCTCGGGGAGTGGCTGCTCCTCGACGCGTCGCTCGATTACCGCGGCCACGCTCTCGAAGCAGGACGGATAGCTGAGCAGCGCTTCCCAGTAGGCGATTTCGAGTCGCTCGACCTGCTTGGCCGCTTCGATTTCCTCTTGCGGCGTGAGCACGCGGTGACCGATCATCTCGCGGAAGTACCGCGTGAGGGTCGAATCCCCGGCACCCTGGCGCTCAAATTCCTTGAGAGCCTTCTCGCTTTCGACACGGGCCTTCTCGAGCTGCTCCTTGCTCGGCTCGGCGGACGGCGCCGCCTGAGCCCGCGCGGGCTTTCGCACCTCAGCCTGAGCCTTCGGCTCCGCCTGCTTGGATGCCTTGGCCCTCACCTGGCTCTTTGTCGTGCTTTGTCTTGTCGCTGCCTGTCGTGCCATTTTCCCTCTTGCCTCCCGGTGGCGACCGCAATGTGCGGCACCCCGCCTAAATGGCTGAACAAATGAAACCGCCCGACTCTTCCGTCAGGCGTGAACCAATCGCTCGAGTCGAATCGGAATGCACGCACCATGCCGGAACGCCTGGTGGCCGTGAGCTCGCCGTTCGAGCGCTTGGATTTTGTCGTGGGAGTAACCCGTACTATATGGGTCCGTGAGCGGAGATGAGAAGGGGTATTCGACGTGTTTATGCGAAGAAATTCCAGTGACAATCGTGCTCGTACCGAGTTACTAAAATCGGTCCGCGCGCGGATGCCCCTCGCGTGGGCCACCTTTTTCTCCATGGCCGTGTCGGCCGTGGCTACCGCCGGCTACGCCTGGCTCGTGGGCCCGCTCGTGCGCAGTTGGGAAGGCAATTCGGGGGCCGGAAGGGCCTTGGGCACCCTCCCGATCCAGAGCCTGACTGTCACCCAGATCGTGTGGCTGCTCGTCGGGCTGGGCGTGCTCAAAGCGCTCGCGGAGACGCTCCGGACCCATCTCGCGTCCAGGCTTCAGCTGGGCATAATTCGCGAATTTCGTGGCAAATTGCTGCGTCACGTATTGGCGCTCGAGCCCTCGAAGCTGCTCACCTGGCCTCGCGGGGAGCTTTCCTCGCGGATTCAGGTCGAGGTGCACGGGGTCCGAATCTTGCTCCATTTGGGGGTCGGCCAGGGCATTCGAAGCATACTGGTGGCTACGGCACTAGCCAGTGTGGCGCTGAGGGTGGATACTGCGCTAGCCATCCCAGGGCTTTTGGTTCTCCCGCTGGCCGTCCTGCTGATCCTCGTGGCGGCCCGCCCGGCGAGGAAGCTGCACCGCGAGCTTTTTGCAGCCGAGTCCGCGGTGGTGGCCAGCACGGCGGAGGCCATCGACGGCGCAGCGGTTCTTCGTGCTTACGGCGCAGCGGGGTCCACTTGGGAGAACGTCGATAAGGCCGCGACGCACTCCGAAGAACGCGGGATCGCGGCGGAGACCTGGAGCGCCGCCGCAGGGCCGATGGTGGAGCTCGCCGCAGCCCTCGGCATCGCGTTGGTGTTTGCCTTTGCCTGGTCCAGTCGAAGCACCGTCGACCTCGCGAGCGCGGGAACGGTGCTGGTCGCCTTGCTCCTGATGTACCGGCCCTTGCACGGAATTGCGCAGGCGGTCTTCAGCTGGTGGTCGGGGTTGGCTTCGCTCGATCGGCTCGATGAGCTCTTCCGCCTGCCCGCCGAGCCGGCCGAACCGGCAGCTCTCCGCACGGAGCGCGTTGTCTCGCTCGGGATCGACGGCCTCAGCTTCGACTACGACGGGCGGCCAGTGCTCCGCGGCGCGAGTGCGTCGTTTCGCGGCGGCGAGCTCGTCGCAATCACCGGCGACAGTGGGGTGGGCAAGTCGACCTTGCTCGGGGTTCTCGCAGGGGTGCTCCCGCCGTCCCCCGAAAGCATCGCCATCGACGGACTGCCCGCGTCCCGCGACTTGCTCATCGCCGCGACCGCGTGGATGCCGCAGAACCCCGCGCTGTTTCGCGACACGATCCTACGCAACGTGGCGCTCGGCGTGGGCCGTCCCGACCGCGGTCGGGCGCTCGAGGCCTGCCGAAGCGTGGATGCCCATGACTTCATTTCTGCGAGGCCACAGGGCTACGATGGGGTGCTTCACGAAGGCGGCACCGACCTGTCGACCGGCCAGCGGCAACGTATCTGCCTCGCGCGCGCTCTCTACACGGGCGCCCCGGTCCTGCTCTTGGACGAGCCGAGCTCTGCGCTCGACGACGAGCACGAGCGCAATGTGATCCGCGTTTGCAGAGAGCATGCCGACCATGGGGGACTGGTCATCGTCGCGACGCATCGCGAGGATTTCCTTCGTCATGCGGACCGCGTGCTAGAGCTGCGGGACGGGACGGTAATCGAGTGGGAACGACGAACGGCAGACTCGCTCTTGCACTAGCAACCCTCCTCTCGCTTTCCGGCATTGCGGGCACGGTTCGGGCGACGGTCGATCCGGCATCGATTGCGGATGCAGTGCGCCAACTCGACGCCGACCACGACCGCGCAGCGGCCGCGGTGTACTTGCTTCAAGCCGGCGGCGAGCGAGCCGCGGAGCAAATCCGCGCTGCGTGGGCGACGATTTCGCTGCTGGGCCAAAAACGCGCGATCGGCGCGCTCACTCGCCTTGCGGTGAATCACGACGCGGCCATCGACACGCTGATCACGGCCGCTCGGGCCGACGACGAGGATCTGCGCGACAGCGCCTTCGAATCGTTGCGGCTGCTCGGCTCTCGCGGACGCCGCGCCTTGGCGGTGCTCGTTTCCGATCCCGCGGTGGGTGACCGCGCCGCGTCCCTTCTCGCGCGTGCAGCTCCCGACTTTGCGATTGCGACCTTGCTCGAAGCCATGGCGGAATCGGCCGGCGCCAACCGCCCCGCGCTTCGTGCGGCGCTTAGCACTGCGGTCCAGCGCGCCGCGGGAAATGCCAACACCAAGCTTCGCGCATGGCTTGCCAAAGAACCGGCGGCCGCCGCGGTCGCGAGCGCTTCGATGGGATTGGTCGGCTTGGAGGCGCAGCGCGCGACGATGACTTCGTTCATCGCCTATGCTGCGCCGCGGTCGATGGATTTCTCCTCGACCTGGCGGCTGCTTCAGAGCGCCGCCGCGGCCGGGCCGAGCGGCGAGATCGACCGCTGGGTGCGGAGCCAAGTCGACGAGCCCGAGGAATGGATGCTGCGCCAGGCTGCCGTCGCGGCGATCGCGGCGCGTGGACATCGCGAAGACGCGCGGGCTTCATTGAACGACGCGTACCCACGGGTGCGCGCGAGCGCGGCAACGGCCTTATCGGGGGACGCCGGCTCCATGTTGGAGCGCGCCACCCTCGCCCGCCGCGACCCTTGGCCGATGGTTCGGGCCGCCGCCGTGCGCAGCCTCCGGAGCGAAGCAGAGGCGCTTGCGGTGGTCGTTGCCTCGGTCGACGACTCGATGTCGCAGGTTCGCGCCGCTGCGATCGAGGTGCTCACCGCGTCACCGTACGACGAAGGCTGGGAGCGGATTCACCGACGGCTCCGAGCCCGGGACGAATGGCCCCAGGTGACGGCAGCCGCCATCGATTACGTGGTCGCCCACTGCCGGACCGACGCCGCCGAGGCCCTGTTCCGCGTGGTGATGCGCGCGGCGCCCGGGAACGCCCTCACGGAGGACTTGAACAACGCCGCGCTCGCGGTCGAGGCGCTCCGAGCCCTGGGAAGCCCGGAGGCGGTGGCGACCGTCGAGCAGCTCCGAAGCGCCGAGGGCATTCCGCCCACGCTGAAAATGGCGCTCGAACAGCCCCTAGCCGAGGACGGTCTCTGCGCCCGAACACCCCGCTAGATTGTCGCTCCGGAATCGCCCGTGTTACTTTGTTTGGAACAGGGGGAAACATGGGAGCTCGTCTAATAGGCCTGATGGTGGCTGGGGTGCTGCTGAGCGCCGGTTGTGAACAGATCACGTCCGCTTCGGAGCCCGAGGCCGAAGCGGAACAACTGCCGGAAATCGTCCCGAACCTTCCCGAGGTTCCGACGCTGCCGCCACCGCCGTTTCCAACGACTTACGAAGATGAGTCGTACAGCGTGTACGGCCTGCGTCAACGTCCGAGCAAGTTGCTCGACTTAGACCTCGGCGTCACCGGGTACATCATCGAAATCTACGAGCCTCCTGTCTGCAAGAAGCGCAAGAAGGAAGAGTGCCCCAAGGTCGCCGCGCCGCATATGTTCATCGCCGACACCGCGGACCAAACCGACCGCGCCGAGCAATTGCTAGTCGTGGGTTACGCCGACAACCAGGAGCAGCTCCAGCGCGCACGGCGCGGCCGCAGGACGACCACCATCGCCGGCGAGGTCGTCGTGCCGAAAGACCTCGCGGTCGGGAACAAGGTTCGTTTGAAGGGTCACTTCACTCTGATTTCGTCCGGTGGGTTCAACACCAGCAACGGGCTCTTGGAATACGCATCGCACGAGACACTCACCAAGGGCGCGGCGAACTAGTCAGGGCGCGGCAACGCTGGCATCGGGCTCGGCGATGAGCAGGTCCGAAAGATCCGGCGCGCCGGCATCGTCTTTGAGCTCGAACGCGGCCGCGCTGCGCCCAAACAGCGCGACGACGTCTTTGCCGACGACCGAGATCTCTCGACCGTCGTCGATGCGCACGTAGCCGCCTCCGTCGACCGGCGCGCCCGAACCGAGTGAAATGCGCACCTTGCTGCGCCCCATCTCGAAGCTGACCTCGGCCTTGGGCGTTTCCATCCCGAAATTCTGAAGATCTTCGGGGCTTGGGTTTTGAAGGGTGCGAACGGGGATCGCGAACTCCCAGTTACGAAGATAGTCCTCGATGACATCCGGGTCAGCGGGTGCCTCTTTCGGCTCTTCGAGCCTCCACGTTTCGTCGAAGCCCTCGCCTGTTCGGACCAGCGCGACGCGTTCATCGCCTGACGCAAGGCGCACGCGCGTGATCCGCTCCCGGACGACCGCCTGCAACAGCAAGCCGGTCCGGGAGTCGATTTCTGTGCGCCCCGGGCGACCGCGCTCGAACAGCATCACGTAGGCGAACAGGACGGCCGCGACGACTAGCAAGACGATTGGCGTGCGTGCGCTCATGAACGCCTCGACCACCAAACGCCAAAGCCAGCAATGAGTGCGGCCAGTGGGAGTAGAACCACGACGCGGAACAAGAGGTTCTGCAGATCGGCGTCGCTCATGATGACCGCGCGGGCGTTGGTCTTGCGCGGCGCGATGTTGATTAAGGCCTCGCGCTGGGTAAGCCAGCCGACAGCCGACGACAGCAGGTCGATGTTCGAGAGCTGCGGGTTCTCGAGCAGCTCGGAGCTCATCCAGTCGCTGTCGCCCATGACCAGTAATCGACCGGGGGTCGGGCCGACGGCCTTGACCGGCTGGAGGTCATCGCCGAGCGGCGGCACGTATTCCCAGGCGACCGCGAGGGGCACGGCGCTCGGCGGCGTCGGCTTGCCTTTGGCGTTCGGGTCGAGCGCGCGGGCCAGATCGGTTTCCGCCACGGCGGCCGGGCTCGTGCGGAAGAGAACCTCCGTGTCGCTCCCCTCGGCGACGTCGACCGAGCGGGCAACCGCCAAGAGGATCCCCCCGCCGCGCTTTCGAATCGTGTCAACGAGGCGATGGGTGCCGACGTTGGTGACGAGGAACAGGTCGCCGGGGTTGCCGGGCAGCTGCTGCGCAGTGTCGTTCTCGATGACGAGATCCAAACCGACGACGATCCCGCGCCCTTCGAGCGCGTCCTCGAAGCCCGTCCCGGTCAGCTTTTCCTTTTTGAGGACGGGGTCGAAAGTCAGCAGCAGGTTCCCGCCCGAGTCGAGGTAGCGTTCGACGATGCCGACCTCTTGCTTGGAGAATGGGCGCTGCGGGCTGACGACGAAAAGCGCGTCGCAGCTCTCCGGCACATCGTCAGTGCGAATCTCGAACGGCTCGACTTCGATTTTTTCCCATTCGAGCTCGCGTGCCACCGGGTCGAAGCTGCGTTCGCCGTAGGCTCCGACCTCCCACTCGCCGTGACCGGTCGTTACGCAGACTTTGTTCGGCTCACCTGTGGTCACCTCGAGGATCGCTCCGGTGAGCGCGCGCTCGGATTGCAGGTCGAGCTTGTGTCCGTCGGCGTCTTCGAAGGTCTCGAAGTCTTCCACGATGAGCTGATGCCGCTCGACTTTCCATTTACGCTCGCCGCTCGTGACGACGACCGGCACCTGCGAAAGCGTCACGTCCCCGGCAAGCCAGCTGTCGATTCCGAACTTGTCGGCGAGCACCTGATAGCGCGCCCGGTCGCGGTCGGGGTCGACCCATTCCACCCCGATTCGGTCGGTGACCGCTTTGTATTCCTCGAGCAGGGTTTCGACGTCGGCGAAGTCTTGCTCGTCGCGTCCGAGGAAGACGTAGATGTCGACGTCTTGATCGAGCTCCTTCAAGGCCTGCTGGCTGCGGTCCGAAAGCGTAAACAGGCCGTGACTGGTCCAGTCCCACCGCTTGTAATGGCGCGACGAGATGTAGTTCACGAGGACCACGACCACGAGGCCGAGCACCGCTGTCACCAAGAGGTTCAAGCGTGCGCGAGGCTGGGCGCTCATCCGTGCCTCCTCGCCTTCATCGCCCCAATGCTCAGACCGACGGCCAGGACCGCGAGCGAAAGATCGAAGACCAGGTACCGAGTGTCGATGACGCCTTTGGCGAAGCTCTGCATGTGGCCGAGCATGCTCACGTAGGCGCAGACCTCGCGTGCCGTCCCGTCGAGGACGAACTCGCCGATGCCGACCGTGAACAGGACGCCAAGCGTCACGAAGGCGAGGACGGCAGCCACGATTTGGGTGGGCGCCAGCACGCTCATCAGCAGCCCCACCGCCATGAAGTACGCGCCCAAACAGAAGATGCCGAAGTAGCTGGCGGTGACCGCTCCCCAGTCGACGCTGCCGTGCTGGCTCATGATCCAGGCGTAGATGAGCGTTGGAATCCAGAGCACGCACCAGATGACGATCGAGGCGGCGTACTTGCCGAGAATCACCGAGCTCTCCGAGACCGGCGCCGTCATCAAGGTTTCGATGGTTCCTGCCTGCTTTTCACCGGCGACGAGGCGCATCGTCAAGACCGGCACGAACACCAGCAGCGGAATGAAGAAGAGGGCGCTTCCGCCGAAAAAGCCGGACAGTGGACTCGATGCCCCTGAGGAGACCGCGTTGCGGGCGTAGAACTCGCTGAGCATCCAAAACCAGACGCCGTTCCAAATCAGCCACGACGTGAGCACGATATACGCCAGCGGCGAGACGAAAAACGAAGCCAGCTCCCGCTTCAGCACGACCCACGCGCTCCTCACGAGGCCTCCTGCGCCGCACCGGCTGTCGTCAGCTCGGCGAACACCTCTTCGAGGCTGGTCTCGGAATCCCCGGGCACGAGGTCGGCGACCTTTTCGCCTTCCCGAATGATGATGACCCGGTCGCAGACCGCTTCGACCTCGGACAGAATGTGGGTCGAGAGCAGCACCGTCTTCTTGCCGCCAAAGTTCCGAACGAGCTCGCGAAACTGCCGAACCTGATTCGGGTCCAAGCCCGACGTCGGTTCGTCGAGAATAAGGATGGGCGGGTCGGCGATGAGGGCTTCAGCGAGACCGACGCGTTGGCGGTAGCCTTTGGAGAGCTGGCCAACGATGCGGGTCCGGGCGTCCGCGACGCCGGCAAGCTCGAGACAGCGATCAACCGCGGCTGTGACGTTGGGGACGGCCTTTAGGTGGCCCCGGTGGCGCAGGTACTCCTGGACGCGCATCTCGCGGTACAAAGGCACCCCTTCGGGCATGTACCCCATTCGCTCCCGCGCTTGAATCGAGCTTCGCACGGCGTCGATGCCGTCGATTCGAATCTCGCCCGCGCTCGGCGCCAGGTAGCCAGTCAGCATGCGGAGGGTCGTGCTCTTGCCCGCTCCGTTTGGACCGAGGAATCCAACGATCTCCCCGGGTTCCACCCGAAAGGACAGATCGTTGACCGCGAGTCGGCTGCCGAACAGCCTGCTGAGCCCTTTGACTTCAATCACATCTTGCTCGTTGGCCGCACGGGGTACTCGATGCGATCGGGCCTTGCAACTGCAGACCTGTCCAGGTTCTGCGGCTTTTTCGCATCGGCCGGCTGCGCTTCCTTACGATCCAATCGAGATGTCCTCCATCCCCTGGAAGGTTCGCTTGAGCGCCTGCGTGCTCGCCCTGGTTGCCGGAGGCTCACTCGCCGGCGCGACCGAGATGCGCCGCGCGCCGATCGCAATCCACCCGATCACGATCCGCCCTTCCCCCGTGCTCGAACCGATCCACCAGGAGCCGGGGCCTGAAGTGCCCGGCGTCGTCCCCATCATCGATGACGACGTGACCGGCCTGCGCTTCCCGAGCGGGCTCACGATTCGCGGCGGCAGCAAGCACCGCGCAATTCTTTTCACGTTCGATGACGGCCCTTCGAGCCGAACCACGCCGCGGCTCCTCGACCTGCTCGACGATCTCGGCATCAAGGCGCTCTTCTTCGTGACGAGCGAAAGCTTTGGCAATGGAAACCCCTATGAGCGGCGGCACGCCAAGATCGTTCGCGAGATCGTGCGGCGGGGGCACCTCGTCGGGAGCCACACCGAGACCCACCGTCAGCTACCCCTGCTCGGCAACGAAGAAATCCAAGCGGAGCTCGCCATCACCGAGCGAAAGCTTCGGAGGGCGGTCGGCCGTACCCCTCGATTGATTCGTCCGCCCGGCGGCGCCTTATCGAATCGCGTCGAGGGCCTCCTCGGCGAGCTCGGTTATACGAGCGTCATGTGGGCCGTTTACGCGGGCGATTTGGAGGCAAAGACGCCCGACGACGTGGTCCGAACCTTCTTTCGGGTTCTCGACCGCCGCGAGCGCGAGACCGGGGACCGAGGTGGCATCGTGTTGATGCACGACACCAAGCGCCACAGCCTCGACGCCCTCCCTCGTCTGGTGCGCGCGCTCCAAGAACGCAACTGCACGCTGCTCGAACGAGGCGAAGAGCTCTATGACATCGTCGACGACCTCGGCTACTTCATCCCTGGCCACGAGCCGGACCAAACGCTCGAGGAGCGCCAGCAAGAGATCGAGCGTGATGTGCAGCGGGCTTGCAATACGATTGCGCTTCGCTAACTAGTCGCGCGTCGCGAGGATTCGCCAAACCGGCATGCCGTCTTCGAGAGCGCGCTTCTCCCGATTCGAGCGGGCGCCGAACGGGTTCATCTCGACGTAGCCCCCGCCCGAAGCAAGAGTGAAGCCCGGCGTGTCCTGAAGCTGAGCTCGGTACTGCTCGGCTCGATGCTCGACGTCGGTCTGAATGAATAGCTCGCCACCGGGCTTCATCAGCCGGGCCAGCTCGCCGAGGAGGGCCTCCCCGATGACCCGCCGCTTGTCGTGCCGCTTTTTCCACCAAGGGTCCGGGAAGTGCAGCGCGACCCGCTCAACCGATCTGCTTGGTTCAGCCCTTTTCAAGATTTCACGGGCATCTCCGCACAGAATCTTCACTTTTTCGATCCCACGCTTTTCGAGCCGCTCGGCCGCCTTGTAAGCGAGCTTGGTCTTGACCTCGATGCCGATGATGCGGCTTTCGGGCGCCGCCGCCGTCCGCTCGAACAGCGACAAACCGCGGCCGAAACCGATGTCCAGCTCCAAGGGCCCTGATCCGGCGATCAGGTCTTCGAGCGAGAAGCGGCCCTCTGGGGCTCTCGGAGCCCGCTCGCGATAGAGCCGGCGTAGGTCTGAGTCCGACACCCGCGCTCCCTACCGGCGGGCAACAAGGGCGTCAAACCGGATACGCTCCTTCTTGACCGCCAAGGTGCCGATCGCGTATGCCAGCGACATACATCTTGGTGAACGGGGCTTGATGTCGATGAGGATTCTGATCGTCGAAGACAGCGTGACCATGCGCAAGGTCATGGAGATGACTTTCGCTGGCGAGAACGCGGAGTTGCTGGTCGTGGAAAACGGCGAGCTCGCACTTGAACGAGGGGCTGCCTTTTCTCCGGACGTGGCGTTCATCGATTCGTCCCTTCCGGGGATCGACGGGTACGAAGTGACTCGCGCGCTCAAGGCCGACCCGGGGCTTTCGGGCACCGCCGTGATTCTCATGGCGAGCCAGCATCGCCCGCTCGACGCGGCGCGTGCCTCAGAAGTTGGCGCTGACGACCACATTCTAAAACCGTTCGACACACAGGAAGCCATCGACAAGGCAAGTGCGCTGGCGGGCCAAGCCGAAGCCGCCAGCTTCTCCGACATGCCATCGATTCCGGTGGCCCGTCCCGCGAGCACGCCAAGGCCGGTCGCCCAGCGCGCCCATCGGCCCACGCCACCGCCGCTGCCTGTCGGTTCCGCGGCGCAGCCGGCGCGAAGGTTGTCGGGGACCCCGATCAGTGGCGCGCAGGTTTCGGTTGCGCCGGGGACGGCCGCCTCTCTTCATTCCTCGTCGCCGCCTGCGAAGATCGTCTCCGCACCCGCCGCGGAAGTTTCTTCCGCCCCACCCGCCCAGTTTTCATCGGCCCCACCCGCCTCTCCGCTAGAGGCCGCAGGCGCGAGCGAAGCCCTGTCGCATTCGGTCGTGGCACGACTCGAAACGCTCGGCCTCTCGGCCGACCAGGTCGAAGGCGTGCTCAAGCTCTCGGCCGAAGTCGTGGAGCGCGTGGTTTGGGAGGTCGTGCCCGAGCTCGCCGAAGCGATGATCCGTGAGGAATTGCACCGTCTCATCGGCGACTGAGGCTTGACTGCCCCGCCATTTCACCGCACACGGTCGGTCGGATGAGCGATTCGACTGACGAGATGCCCAAGCAGTACTCGCCCACCGAAAGCGAGTCTCGCTGGTACGAGTTCTGGGAAACCTCGGGGTTCTTCGCGGCATCCGAAGAGCCGGGTGACACGCGTCAGACCTACACTCTCGCCATCCCGCCGCCGAACGTCACGGGTTCGCTCCACATGGGCCACGCTTGCCGGACGACCTTCGAGGACGTCCTCTGCCGCCATAAGCGGATGCAGGGCTACAACACGCTCTGGGTGCCCGGCATCGACCATGCGGGGATTGCGACGCAGGTGGTGGTCGAGCGGCAACTCAAGCAGGAAGGCCTGACGCGGTACGACCTCGGCCGCGAGAAGTTCATCGAACGGGTCTGGCAGTGGAAGGAAGAGTCGGGCGAGCGAATCCTCCAGCAGCTCCGCAAGATGGGCGCTTCCTGCGACTGGCCGCGGACCAAGTTCACGATGGACCCGGAGATGGTTCGGGCGGTTCGGGAAGCCTTCGTGCGGCTCTATGAAGAGGGGCTCATCTACCGCGACACGCGCCTGGTCAACTGGGACGTCGAATCGCAGACCGTGCTCTCGGACCTCGAGGTCGAGCAGGAGGAAAACGTCGAAGGCGCGATGTTCGACTTCGCTTATTCTTTGGCGGACGGCGGCGGTGAAGTGGTGGTCTCGACGACGCGCCCCGAGACGATGCTCGGTGATACGGCCGTGGCGATTCACCCGGACGACGGGCGCTACCGGCACCTGCACGGCAAGTACGTGCGGCACCCGTTCGTGGACCGCTTGATCCCGGTGATCCTCGACGCGGAGCTGGTCGACCCCGAGTTCGGCACGGGCGTGGTGAAGGTGACGCCGGCCCACGACCCGAACGACTTCGCGACGGGCAAACGACACGGCCTCGAGGAAATCAACATCTTCAACCTCGATGGCACGATGAACGAGAGCTCCGGTCCCTTCCAAGGGCTCGACCGCTTCGACGCGCGCAAGGCCGTCGAGATCGAGCTCGGCAACCTTGGGCTCGCGCGCGGAAGCAAGAAGCACATGATGACGCTGCCGCGTTCGCAGCGGTCGGGGACCATCGTCGAGCCGATGATTTCGACTCAGTGGTTCGTGAAGATGAAGCCGCTCGCGGCGCCCGCAATCGAGGCGGTCCAAGACGGCACGATTCAGATTTTGCCGCCCGAGTGGAGCAAGACGTATTTCCACTGGCTCCGGAACATTCAAGACTGGTGCATTTCACGACAGCTCTGGTGGGGCCACCCGATCCCAGCCTGGTACTGCGAGGACTGTGAGCACGTGACTGTGTCGCGCGAGGATGCGACGGCGTGCGGCGGCTGCGGCGGACCCTCGATTCGCCAAGACGACGACGTGCTCGACACCTGGTTTAGCTCGGGGCTCTGGCCATTTTCGACGCTTGGCTGGCCCGAAAAGACCGTCGCGCTCGAGCGCTTCTACCCGACACAGGACATGGAGACTGGTTACGACATCTTGTTCTTCTGGGTCGCGCGCATGATCATGATGGGCCTTCACTTCATGGGCGAGGTTCCCTTCACGCGCGTCTTGCTAGCCGGATTGGTCACCGACGAGCGCGGCGAGAAGATGAGCAAAGTGAAGGGCAACGTCGTCGACCCGCTCGATGTGATTTACGGCGCCACCAACGAGCAGCTCGTGGCGAAAGCCGAGAAGGCGGGTGCGAAGAACTCGGGCATCAAGTACCTGAAAAGCACGTACCCCGATGGTTTTGCGGCGTACGGCGCCGACGCGCTTCGCATGACCCTGCTCAGCTATTCGCCTCAGTCGCGCCGCATCGCGCTTTCCATCAAGCGCATCGAAGGCTACCGAAACTTCGCCAACAAGCTTTGGAACGCCTCGCGCTACGCGCTGATGCGGCTCGGCGGCTCCTCGACCAAGGCCTCGCAGCAATGCCCACAGCCCAAGGCGCTGGCGAATCGCTGGGTGCTCTCGCGCCTCTATCACGCGCTGGACGTCGCGGCCTCAGGGCTCGACGCCTACCGGCTCGATGAAGCGTCCGGCGCGCTGTACCACTTCGTCTGGGACGAGTTTTGCGACTGGTACCTAGAGCTGAGCAAGCCGGCTCTCGGCAGCGGCGATGCGACTCTCATCGAGGAGACCGAGGCGACCCTGGTGCACGTCCTCGAAACGGTGCTGCGAGCCCTTCACCCGATGATGCCTCACATCACCGAGGAGATCTGGCAGCGGGTCCCGAAGTGGGACGAGGCGCCGAAGAGCATCATGATTAGCCGATTCCCGACGGGACTGGTCGACGCGAAGCTCGACCGAGCGGCCGAGCGCGATTTCGAAGTGGTCCAGGCGTTCGTCGGGAGCGTGCGGACCATTCGCGCAGAGCACGACGTGCCGAGAACTCAGGCGATGCGCATCCACTGGCACACCAATGACGAAGACAAGCACCGCGTTCTCGACGCCGAGCGACGGACCATCGAGGCCCTGGGCCGCTGCGAGCTTTGCTTCGAGGCCGACCCTGCAAAGCTCGATGATCCAAACGCGCATTTCAAGAACGCCGCCGTTTTCGTGAACCCGGGGATTCGGGCCGCGGTGCCGGACGTCATCGACACCGAGAAGGAGCGAGATCGCCTGCAGCGAAACCTCAAGAAGGTCGAAAAGGAGCTCGGCGTGCTCGAGAAGAAACTCGGCAACCCGAGCTTCGTCGAGCGCGCGCCCGAGGCCGTGGTCGACAAATCCAGGCGGGACTCACTGGAGCTGCGAGAGAAGCGTGAGCGGTTGGAAGCCGCGTTGAATAGCCTTTGAAAGAGGACTTTGAACGACACCGCCACAGATTCGACCTCTCCCAGCGCCGAGCGGCCGCTTTGCGTCGACCTCGATGGGACGCTGCTGGCGACCGACACGATGGCCGAAGGCTTCATGGGCCTGCTCAGGAGCGCGCCATGGAAGCTTCCAGCTGCGCTCGCCGCGCTGAGCACCGGCCGCCCCAAGCTCAAGCGCTACCTCGCCGAGAATGCGCCCGTCGACCCCGAGAACCTTCCGTACCGGCCTGAAGTGCTCGACGCGATTAGCGAGGCGCGCGCCGCGGGCCGTCGCGTGCTGCTGGTGACCGCCTCCGACCAAGGCACCGCCGATCGGATTGCAGAGCATCTCGGCCTCTTCGACGAAGCGATTGGAAGCGACGGGCAGAACAACTTGAAAGCCCATCGGAAAGCCGACTATCTCGCGGGCCGATTTGGAGCCGGTGCTTTTCAGTACCTGGGCGACTCGTCCGCCGACCTGCCGGTGTGGAAGGCCGCCCACGAGGCGAGCATGGTCTGCCCGAGCCCAAGCACCCAACGGGCGGCCGAGCAGCTGGTGCCGAGAGCGACGGTCCTCGTCCCGCGGCCTCCGAAGCTCGAGGCCGCGGTGCGGGAGCTCCGGCCTCACCAATGGGCCAAGAACATTCTGCTCCTCGTCCCGCTCTACTTCTCCCACCAGTACACGGATCTGAGCCTGGTCTTCACGGCCGTCATGGCTTTCCTCTCGTTCTCCTTTTGCGCCTCGTCGATTTACGTCTTGAACGACCTCGTCGACCTTCCGGCGGACCGTCAGCATCGGAGCAAACGAAATCGTCCGCTTGCCGCCGGCACGCTTTCGATTCCGGAGGCAGTTGCGCTTGCCCTGAGTTCGCTCGCCGTGGCGATCGCCTTGGGTGCCCTCTTCGTTCGCCCCGAATTCGTCCTCGTGCTCCTGGGCTACGTCGTGCTCACCACCGCGTATAGCCTGGTCCTGAAGCAGCGGATGATTGTGGACGTGCTCACCCTCGCATCGCTCTTCACCTATCGGGTGGTCGCCGGTGGCATTGCGGTCGACGTGAAGCTCTCGCCCTGGCTCCTGGCTTTTTCGATTTTCTTCTTCACGAGCTTGGCCTTCGTGAAGCGTTACGGCGAGCTGATTCAAGTCAAAGGGGACGGCGGACGGTCGCTCAAGGGCCGCAACTACGTCCCGGCCGACATCCCGATCATCACTTCGGCAGGGCCGGCCGCGGGTTTGCTCGCGGTGCTCGTCTTCGCGCTCTACATCAACAGCCCCGCCATGATGCGGTACTACTCGGTGCCCGAGGCGCTATGGGGCATTTGCTTGATCCTGGTCTACTGGATCATCCGCATTTGGTTCCTCGCCGCGCGTGACCAAATGCACGACGACCCGGTGCTCTTCGCGGTGAAGGATAAGATCAGCCTCCTCGCAGGTGCGCTCGTCATCGTCTGCCTGCTCGCTGCGCGATACGGCTAGCTCAAAAGAGCTCCATCTGCCCCGGCTGCACCACGCCCTCGTGAAAGCGCACGCCTTCGAGCTCGAGCAAGAGCTGCTTGCGTTCGAGCCCGCCGCCGTAGCCCCCGAGGTGGTGCCCGGCCTCGACGACCCGATGACAGGGCACGATGACCGGGATCGGATTGACGTGGTTGGCCTGCCCCACCGCGCGCATGGCACGCGGCGATTGGATCTCCTGCGCGACGCCGCCATAGGTGCGCACCTGGCCCCAGGGGATCGTTCGAAGCGCGGTCCAGACGCGAATCTGAAAGTCGGTGCCCCGAAGGTCGAGCGGTACGGCCGCGAAGTCCTCCGGCTCGCCGTCGAAGTAGCGACCGAGCGGCTCTGTGTAGATGGCCGGCACGGCTTTCTCGTCTGCGAGCGCGCGGTCGAGACGCTCGAACGAGAGGCGGAGCAAACCCGCGTCGGTCCAGGCGAGCCAAAGCGTGCCGAGGCGTTTCGCCTCGAAGGTGCCCCAGCCCGTGACGGGTGCTTGGTGGGGCTCGGTGGCGGTGGTACGTTCCGCGCTCATGGCTCGCTCGGTCCTTGCATCTGCCTTGCTGCTTTCAATTGCATGCGGACACAGCCTTAAACAAGCGCAAAGAAGCGAGGAGGCGTACGAGCAGTGCTACGGCGCCGACTACGACCCCGCCGTAACCCCCGCACAGCGCCGCGACTGCTGGTCCAACTGGCTCCGAGCGCATTCGCCGGCAGAGCCACCCGAGCGCATCCGATACGCAGAAATGCGCCTGGATCAGCTCGCCATCGACGGCTCCACCCGCCCACTTCCCGCGGGCGCGCCGGCGCCCATGCCCAGCTACGAGCACGAGTACGCAAGGCCGCCCCCCGGCGAATACCAGCTGTCCGGCTGCAATCCGCTCTGCAACGACCGCTGGGCAAGCTGTAACAGCCACTGCGAGCTGACGGACAAAACCTGCGTGGCCGCTTGTGAAAGCGAGTTCCGGGTCTGTGTCGATGGGTGTCCGTAGAAGACCGGGGCACGACGGAACGCGACGCGGGGGTTCAACGGACGGGGCGGCTTCATACCGGGGCGCGGAAAAAGGCGCGACATGGGGCTGCGTCGAACGGCTCAGCTTGCAGATCGGGTCGGGTTCACTTGAGAGCTCAGACCCGGCAAGCTGAGCCTCGGCGCGCGCGCCAATCTGGGTTGGTTGCTGTCTTGCAGATTGGCACTTGCGACGTCGCCTCCGCCCCACATCGCGCCTTTTTCCGCGCCCCTCCGTGCGGAGACAGGACCAAGACAACGTTCCCAACCGGCAGGCGGCAGCGCGAGCCCGAAGGGCGAAGCCCGGCGCCAGAGGCGCCGGCAAGGC
>Ga0224508_10000947_pt1 | contig 26779 bp, 25 predicted proteins | sample SF_Jan12_sed_USG_4_FD_170157 | JGI IMG/M metagenome (GOLD analysis project Ga0224508, IMG submission 170157) | Sediment microbial communities from San Francisco Bay, California, United States - SF_Jan12_sed_USGS_21 | ecosystem: Environmental > Aquatic > Marine > Sediment | place: USA... | reverse complement strand
GCCATCGCCTCGCCGGAATTTCGCTCCCAGGCTGGTCTGCGCGCGGCGTTCGCCCTGGCTGGCGGCGGCGCGGTACCACTGGATCGCTTTTGTCATGTCCTTTGCAACGCCGGCCGCGTTATCATACATCCAGCCGAGGTTGAACTGGGCGGCGGCATGCCCCTGCCGAGCCGCCAGCTCGAACCAGTAAAAAGCAGTCCGCTCGTCTTTTTTGACGCCGATTCCCATTTGATAACGGGTGCCGAGATTGAAACGGGCGTGAACGTTACCCTGATCCGCCGCCAGCCGGTACCACTCTAACGCGCTGCGGTCATCGCGGCTCACGCCCCTGCCCTCCTGGTACATACTGCCGAGATTGTTTTGCGCCGCGGCATCGCCCTGTTTGGCGGCAATTCGGTACCACCTGACCGCGGCCCTGTCGTTGCGCCTTACCCCCTTGCCGTTTTCATACATCGAGCCGAGGTTGGTTTGCGCTACCGCGTTGCCCTGCTTCGCCGCCAGCCAGTACCATTTGAATGCGGCTTCGTCATCCTGCTTTACGCCCTTGCCCTGCTGATACAGCCAGCCCAGGTTGTTCTGCGCTTCGGCATAACCCAGCTCGGCCAGCGGCTTCCATTGGCCGTAGGCGCCCGCATAATCTCTTTTGTTGTAAAAATCGACGCCGCTGGCAAAATCGGCGGCAAACACCGTTGCCCCCAGCAACAGGCAAGCCACAACAGGAAAAACTACCAATCCTTTCATACAGGTTTGTGCAAATAGCCCGAATTTTTGTTTTTAGTGCAGCAGGTAACGGGTCTTATTATTAAGGAATCTCTGCAAAACTCGTCATTGCGATACCCTCAGGGCATAAAGGAGCGCAGCGACGAAGCAATCTTTAAATATTTAAATTCAACATAAAGATTGCTTCGCTTCCCTCGCAATGACTCCGGAATTTGAGTTTTGCAGAGATTCCTTAATCTTTTAATTGCGCTGCAAGGGCCCGTTTAATAATCGGGCATCTTAAAGCAGTCACCAAATTTAACAAGTCGTAAAACTTTTCGGTTACCTGCTGTCGAGACAAATCCGGCAACGCGATACACTATGCAGCGACCATGAATCGACGCGACTTTCTCAAGCTCGGCCTCGCTAGCAGCCTGCTCAGCAGTTGCGATGCCTGGAAAACGGGTGGCCGGCTCGGCCTCGCGCTCGGCGGCGGCGGCGCCCGCGGCCTGGCGCATATCCTGATGCTGGAAGTACTCGACGATTTGAGAATTCGCCCGCATCGAATCGCCGGCACCAGCATCGGCGCGGTGTTCGGCAGCATGTACGCGGCCGGCATGTCAGGACATGAAATCCGCCAGCTGATCGACCGGCTTACCGTTTCCGAAAATGAATCCTGGCTTTCCGGCCTGTTCGAACAGGACCTCGGGCGCTGGTGGGACCTGATCAACCTGAAGCTGGGCAGCGGCGGGCTGATCGATAGCGGTGCTTTCGCCAGTTTTATCCGCGAAACCACGGGCGTATCGCACTTCGACCAGTTGAGCATACCGCTCAAGATCGTGGCCGCGGATTTCTGGGAACGCGAGGCGGTGGTCTTCGAAACCGGTAACCTGGGACCCGCGATTCAGGCCAGCATCGCCATTCCTGGCCTGTTCAGCCCGGTGCAGCACCAGGGGCGCGTACTGGTGGACGGCGGCCTGGTGAATCCGGTTCCCTACGATCTGCTGTTCGATGACTGCGATGTCGTCGTCGCGATCGACGTCTCCGGCAACCGCAACCCGAAAACGGACAATGGACCCGGTTACTTCGAGACCGTGTTCAACACCATGCAGATCACGCAGGCCGCGATTCTGCGCGAGAAAATGAAACTTCGGCAACCGCATATCTATATACGCCCCGGGCTCGAGGATATCCGCGTGCTCGATTTCAACCGGGTGGACGAAATTTACCAGCAATCCAGGGCGTCGGCCGACAGGCTGCGGCGAGAGCTGCGGCAGCGCTACCCGGATTAAACGAGATTACGGATTAGGTCCCGTCACCAGGCGTCAGCCAGAAGTTACAGGATCCCCGATTGCGCGGGGATGACAAATCCAGGAGTCATTCCCGCGAAAGCGGCGATTTTAGGCCCTGCGGGTCCCGACGTATCGGAATCTCTGGACCATGGCACTGTTGCAAGATCCCCGCTTTCGCGGGGATGACTAGCAGTCGAGGTTATCTGTCGCCGAATGATTTTTCAATCAGTTCGGGCAGCTTCAGGCGCAGGATCTTGCCCGACGGGCCCTTGGGCAGGTCGTCGAAGAAATAAATGATCTTGGGTGATTTGTACTTGCCGACGCCCGCCTCGCAAAACGCCTTGAGTTCGTCCTCGCCGCACTGGTAGCCATCGCGCACGACCACGCAGGCGACCACTTCCTGGCCGTAGTTTTCATCGTCGACGCCGACCGCTGCGGCTTCGAGTATGGCTTCGTGTCTGTAGAGCACGTCATCGATTTCACGCGGCGCGATGTTTTCGCCGCCGCGGATGATCAATTCCTTGGAGCGGCCGGTGATGAAGATATAGCCTTCCTCGTCTTTCATGCCGAGATCGCCGCTGTAAAACCAGCCGTCCCTGATCGAATCCGCGGTCGCCTCGGGATTTTTGTAGTAAAGGTCGAGCAGGTTACTGCCGCGAATCGTCAGCTCGCCGACCACACGCGGCGCGCATTCCTCGCCCCGATCGTCGACGATGATAATGTCGTTGCCAAACGGCAAACCGACCGAGCCCGGCTTGCGCGCCGCCGGCGGCAGCGGATTGCTGGCCACGGTGCCGGCGGTTTCGGTCAGCCCCAGGGTTTCGATCATCGGCACCCTGAAGGCCTGCTCCCACTGCTGCAGCGTCACCGCCGCCAGCGGCGCCGAGGCCGAACGCGCGAAACGAAAATTCCGCAGGCGCTCATCGTTGCCGAAATCGTAGGGTTCCTGATCGGCGCGATCGAGCAGGTACTTGATGATGGTCGGTACGATGCTGCTCCAGCTGCAGTTATTCTCGGCCACCAGTCGCCAGTAATCGGTTGCGCTGAAGCGTTTCGGCATGACCACGCTGCTGCCGCTGTAAAGCGGCGCCGATACCGTCACCATCGCGCCGTTGATGTGATACACCGGCAATACGCAAAGCGCGCGATCGTCGGGCTGCAACTGGTGACCTTCGACCACGTTGCGCCCGCCGCTGGTAACCGCGCGATGGCTCAGCACCGCGCCCTTGGGCAAGCCGGTGGAACCCGAGGTATACAGCAGCAGCGCGGTATCCTCGGCCGTGGGCGCTATCGGAGATTCGACCTCGTTAGCGCCTGCAGGCCATTGCGGTCCATTAACGTCGTCGACTTCAATCACGCCAATCGGCCGCTCGACCCGGGCCATGATTTCGGCCAGTTTGTCGCGATACTCGGCCGCGACGAACACGACCTCGGCATCCGAGTGATCCAGCACGTGCTCCAGCTGCAGGTTGCCGGCGACGGCGTTGAGCGGCACGATGACCCGATTGCTCGCCATCACGCCGAGGAACAGGCGCGTGGTCCAGAAGCCGTTGTTGAGCAGGAAGGCGACGCGCGCGCCCTGCCCGAGTCCAAGCCTATCCAGCTTTTGACCGAGTTCATCGACCGCGCCCTTCAATTGCGCGAAATTCAGTGTCTGCCCGCTTTCCGGCGCGATCAGAAACTGCGCATCGGGCGTGGCGGCGGCATGCTGCTCGATACAGGCGCGTATCGTCTCCATACTCAGTCGGTTCCGTAACGCGCGTGATAGGCGCCGAACAGGTCTTCTTCGCTCGGCTTGTCCTCGGCCACCGTGGTCACCAGGTGCGTGGTATTGATGAAATGTTTGTAATTCAGGTTTTCACTGATGCTGTTGCCGCCCCAGGTGCCGCAGCCCATGCTCAGCGTGAAGTTCAGCGCATTGTTGAAACTGCCGCCGTTACCGAAGGTATGCGCCTGGTTGACCAGCACGCGCACGACGTCGATTTCCTCGGCCAGGCGCACCGGGTGATCGAGGTTACGGGTGTGGATGCCGCAGGAATGCCCGCGCCCCTGAACGTTCAGAACATCGGTCACCAGCTCGACCGCGTGATCGAAATCGCGCGCGCGGTAAACCGTCAGCACCAGTGACAATTTTTCATCGGCAAACGGCGATTCGGGATCGAAATCTTCCTCGACCAGGAACAAGCGCGCTTCGCCAGCCGACTCGTCGAGACCCACGCCGGCGGCGAAGACGTCGGCGTCCCTTGCGATCAATTCGCGATTCAGGTTGCCGTCGACCCACAGCCGCTCGCGGATCAACGCCTTTTCTTCCTCGCTGCAGCGGTAAGCGCCGGCGTTTTTAAGCGCGCTCATCGCCTCTTCGTAGCGGTCATCGAGGATGATCAGCGAATTCTCCGAAGAACAGGAGGTCGAGTTATCGAAAGTTTTGGAAGCGCATATTTTTTGCGCGGCATCGTTGAGATCGGCATTGCTGTCGATGATTACCGGCACGTTGCCGGCGCCGACGCCTATAGCCGGGGTGCCGCTGCTGTAAGCCGCGCGCACGTTGTTCTGCGAACCGGTAGCGACGATCAGGTCAGCCTGCTCCATCAACAGCCGCGTCATATTGCGCGAAACCGGCTGCGGCAGAACCTGCACCAGGTCTTCCGGCGCGCCGACCTTTTGCAGTGCGCCGCGCATCAGCTCGACGGTGGCGTTGGTGCTGCTCCAGCCCGCCGGCGACGGCGCGATCACGATCGCGTTGGCGCCCTTGAGTGCCATCATCGATTTATTTACCGGCGTCGCCGCCGGATTGGTCGACGGCGTGATCGCCGCGACCACGCCCACCGGCTTGCCGTACTTGATGACGCCATGGCCGGTATCGTTTTCGATAACGCCGACGGTGCGTACCCGCATCAGGTCACGCAAGGTACCGAAAGTCTTGCGTTGATTCTTGATAATCTTGTCGCGGACGTTACCGATGCCGGTATCACGCACCGATAGCTCGGCCAGGTGTTTGGCGTTTTCCGGTTTGTACAAGGCCCAGGCAACCGCGGTCACGATCTCGTCGACCCGCGCCTGGTCGGCGCCGGCAAACTGCCGCATCGCCTGTTGCGCGCGCGCGATCAGTTGCGCCACGCTCGCTCTTTCTTCGTCGGTCGCTTCGGTTATCGCGGAAACTGCCGGCTTGGCCATGTTGAATACCTGGATATCGTTAGGAAGGCGCAAGTTTACCCGCAGCCCACCCGAATTCAAATGCATATGGCACGGCTCTTATACCGCAGCATATCTGTCATACCGCGGCTTCGACCCGATGCGTCGGACCGGCGGGATCCAGTTTATTCGGGACTGTACCTGTATTCCTGGATCCCGCGGTCGAAGCCGCGGGATGACAGGGTAAGGGTCGAAACCGCGGAGCGACAAGGTCAGGATCAAGGCCACGGGGTAACAGGATTAGGGTTGGGCCGCGGAATGACAGGCGACGAGATATTACTCTGGGTAAAATTTTCGGTTCCCGGGTTTCCATACTGGCGCGGGCTGATATCATGCTTCGCTTTAATCGAGGAGCATCGCCTTGCTTGCAGAGTACGGACCCTGGATCGTCAGCTGGTGTTTTTTCGCGCTTTGCTGCGGGGGTTTTATCAAGGGCGCGCTTGGCGTTGGCACGCCGTTACTGACGGTGCCGATGATGGCGCAGGTGCTACCCCCTCAAATGGCGATCGCGATCATGGCGATTCCGGTGGTGGTCGCCAACCTGTGGCAATTCGCCCAGGCCGAGCGCGGCTACAAGGTGGCGAGAAACTTCTGGCCGGCCTTCGTCGCCATCCTGATCGGTACCTGGATCGGGGTAAAAATCCTTTCCGTCATCGACGAAAAAACCCTGCTGGTGCTGGTCGGCGTCGCCGTCATCGGTTTCGCGGTTTTGCAGGGCTCGCATTACCGCTTTCACCTGCCCGGGCGCGCGGTCAAACCGGCAGGCTTTCTTTTTGGTGGCGCGTCGGGCCTGATCGGCGGCGTTTGCTCGTTTTTCGGCCCGATGCTAATCGTTTACCTGATTTCGATTCGAGGCCTGTCCAAGAATCAGTTCGTCAGCACCATCAGTTTTCTCTATGTCAGCGCGGTAGTGCCGTGGACGGTCACGCTCTACCTGTTCGGCATCCTCGATCAGCGCCTGTTGGCCTATTCCGTGCTGGCGACCATCCCGGTGACCATCGGCCTGCTGCTCGGACAGCGGATTCGCCAGCGCATCAGCGACGCGCGATTCCAGTACCTGATCATCGGCATTCTGGTGGTCTCGGGCGCGTCCATGCTGTGGCGGGCCTACCAGTGATAACGATCTGATCTGCCTGCAACTGGAAGCAACGGCAACCACTAGCGCGCAGGCTGGAATTCTGGCAGCTTTACGAGATCCCCGCTTGCGCGGGGATGACAAAGCCTGGAGTCATTCCCGCGCAAGCGGGAATCTTTAAATCGGGGCATCGTGACAAGATTCTCGATTGCGCCGCAATGGCGTTCGCTCAGGGGGCTACCCTGAGCGCATCCATGCGAATTCCGAGGGGGCCACGCACCAGGTAAAACTGCAGCGTCTCGCCATCGCGTTCGACCTCGACCTCTACGCTGTCACCGATGTTGCCGCTGGTGGTGGCCGCACGCAGTTCCATCCAGTTGTAAATGTGCTGACTGTCGTAACGGATGATATGATCGCCGGGTTTTATCCCGGCCTGGCCGGCCTGCGCACTCTCCAGCACGCTGCGGACGGCGACGCGGTTGGTCTGGCCCGAGGCATAGAGATAGGCGTCGTACGCGGATTCGCCGAGCCGCTCGCGCAACTCGTCCTCGGTGGATTCGAGCAACTGCATTTGATTGCGCATCTGCTCGCGATCCCAGCCCTCGCGGGCCGCGCGGTCACGCAGGTAGAGCCGCTCCATTTCGAGTCGCTCGAAAGTTGATTTCAATTCGCTCACCAGGCTGCTATCCATACCGCTATCGAGCAGCGTCTGCTGGTCGAACCAGCCCTGCCCACGGCGCCCGATGTGATCCGCATCACCGCTTTCCTGTTCGACCGCTTCCTGCGAGGTACCGAGCATCCTGTCGCGATCGAGCGCGGCGACCTGGTGCTCCAGGACTTCCAGTTTCCGCTGCAGCGCCTGGCGCGCGCGAACTTCGTTCTGCAGCAGCCGATTCAGCTCACCGATACTGAGCGCGGCTTGCCTGCCGGCGTCAGCATTTTCCGCTGCAATTTCAGGCGCAGGGGTCGGTTGCTCGATTTCAGGCGTCTGCGGCTTTGCGGCGGGCGCCTCGGGCCCGTCACTTATCATCATGCCGACGGCAATCCCGAAAACAAGCGCCAGGCCCATGGCGACAAGCGAGGTTTGTAGTTTCAATTTCATTACCTTAGTAGGACTGGCAGCCCAGAAAGAAGTTTAACGATCGGCGCTGGCCGGACTCAAGTTCACATCCGGATCCCAGATTCGGTCCCAGACCAGGCTTAGCAGTCTCCAGTCCCGATCGGCCGGAATCTGTTCGGGCACGGCGGCTTTCGGGTGCGGGTTCGAAATTTCGCCGACTTTGAACTGAAACGCGTAGTTGGGTTCGAACCCCATGCGCAAATCACTGATGACGATATCTCCGTTGCGCTCGGACACCGAGTAGAAGCCTCGGCTGAACCATTTCAGTCGCTGTACCGGCCAGTGGCCGGCAATTTCGTCCAGCAGCTCGTCGTTACTGGGGTATCTGTTGAAAGCGATGTCATTGTTATCGTCCAGCATCGAGTACCAGGCCTCGTAGTATCCACCTTGGTCGCGCACCACGGCGCGCCACAGCAGCGTGTTGAACGGCGCCGGCGTGGTGAAAATCTTCTGGTAACCGACATGCTGCGTTTGCAGCGCGTGCTCGACATTATGCTCGACGATGACTTTCGCCAGCAGAGTCCATGCGAGGTAAATCGTGCTCAGCATCAAGCCGTAGCGGTTGAGCAGGTGGCCGCGGTTGTTTTGACGCGTCATCACCAGCGCCGCGATCACGCCGAGCAGCAACGGCAGCGTATAGGCCGGGTCGATAATAAACACCGTCGACAGCGACACCGGCGTCGTCAGCAGCGGCCAGAATATCTGCGTCCCGTAAGCGGTCATGCTATCGAGCAGCGCGTGCGTCGCCAGCACCAGGTAAATCGTCAGCATCCAGCGCCTGCGCAGTTCGCGGGTATCGGCATGAATGCGCGTAATCAGCCACACCAGCAGCGGCGTCAGAATGGCCAGTATGAACAGCGAATGGCTCGTCGATCGATGGTAGGTAAAATCCCGCACCACGTCGCCCAGCGGCACGAATACATCGAGATCGGGCAGCGTGCCGGCGATCGCGCCCCAAAGGATGGCGCGGTTACCGACCCGGCGTCCGATGGTGGCTTCGGCGACTGCGGCGCCGAGGGCTATCTGGGTGACTGAATCCATCCTGTTTTGCTTTGAATTAACCTTACTTAAATCGACTACGCTCCGAAAATCGATTCGAATTGCAGCCGTTCGACACACAATGACATGTGCTAGACAGTTTTGACAAGCTTGTATACCATCCAGCGCAGATAAATCTAATAATTAATCGCAGTCACAAATAAAACAACTGGAGGAGCACAATGAAATTCAGTAAATACCTGGCCGGTAGCGCCGTCGCGCTGGCCACCATGGCGCTTTCCGCCAACACCGCCTACGCAGCCTGCGCCACCGACAATCTGCCGTCCGGTATGGACAAGCCCGGTGGCTATCCGCAGCGCGCCCTGACCATGGTCGTGCCCTACGGCCCGGCCGGCGGTTCAGGCCAGGTCGCCCAGGCCATGGCGCAGGCGGTCAGCGACCTGACCGGTGTTTCGATCAACCGCGATCACAAGCCCGGCGGTTCCGGTACCGTCGGTATGACAGCCTTCATGGCGAGCCCGGCCGACGGCTACAGCGTACTCGAGCATATCGACGACGCCTCCAGCGCGCACGCGCTGGATTCAGGCCGTCCCAACCCGGCAACCGACCTGATTCCGCTGGTAACCTCGCAGATCACTTTTTCGCAGGTGTACATCCGCACCAACGAGGATCGTTTCAGTGACTGGGATTCATTCGTCAAGTGGGTCAAGGCGCAAAACGGCAAGGCCACCATCGCCAACGTCTCCAAGGAAGGCTCGATGGAACGCGTGACGATGAAATTCATCACCGACGCCACCGGCATGAAGATCCAGCAAATCTCCTTCGACAAGGGCGCTCCGCGCTACGGCGCTCTCGCCGGCGGCCAGGTAGATGCACTTTTCGAGCAGCCGGGTGACGTGCGCAAATTCCTCGATGCCGGCAAGTTCAAGCCGATCCTGACCATTCTCAAGGAACGCCCGAGCGCCTTCGCCGACGTGCCGAGCCTGACTGACGCCGGCCTGAACTTCGATCCGCTGTTTCGTTTCCGCGGTTTCTACACCCACAAGGGCGTACCGGCCGAGCGCGTCGAATGGCTCAAGTGGGCTTTTCAGAAAGCCTACTGCCAGCCCAGCTACCAGAAGTACAACGAGAGCAAGTTCATGACCCTGATCGAAAGCTTTCGTGATACCGCGGGCACGCAGGAGTTGATCAACACCACGGTAAAACAGTACCGCGACGTTTATAAGCAGATGGGACTCGAGGTCAAGTAGAGTCCGATCGTGTTTTTATCCCGGATACGCCCGGGAAAAGTCCCGGGCGTAACTCCAGGCGAGTCATTTCGGTGATCGGCAGGCTCAGAGCCGGGCACGTGGTGGAAGCCGCTCTTTGGCTCAGCCTGTGCCTGTTTCTATATATCTATTCCTTCGAGTTCGACAAGGATATCGAAATCTACAAGTTCGGCGCGACCGCCTGGCCGCGCACGATTATCCTGCTGATGGCGCTGGCCGCGATCGGCCAGCTGATTCACCACTACGTCAAGGGTGACGAGGCTTCCTCGCAAATTATCAGCGCCGCGGTCGACGACGGTTCCGAGGAAGCGGCGCACGAGGCGCACCACGAAAGCGTGAACTGGTATTTGTCGACCTTCGCGCTGCTGGCGATACCTTTCATTTACATGCGCGTTCCGGACTGGATCGCGGCGATGTTTTCCGCCGACGACGGCGGGCTGCACCTGATACGCATCGTCAGCGCCGCAATCCTGATTGCGATCGTGGTTTATTTTATCCGCCACTACCGGGTGCGGGTGGCGCTGATGCTGCCGCTGTTTTTCGCATCCCTGCTGGAAGATTTCGGCTTTTACGCGCTGGCGCCGTTTTTCATTATCGGCGTAATGTACGTCTTCGGCGAGCGCCGCGCCAAACCGATGGCGCTGATCATGGCCCTGATTTACGGCCTGTTGCTGATGTTGTTCGTCAAGATCCTGTTCGTCGGCCTGCCGGTCGGCAATATTCGACCCTTTTACGACATCGGCAGCTGGGTCGTAACGGTGCTGCAATAGTCTATGGATACCTGGAATAACTTTCTGCAGGGCACGATCACGCTGTTCAGTGATCCGGTCGGCATCCTGATCTTCTTCGGCGGCGTCATCGGCGGCATGCTGTTCGGCGCCATTCCCGGGGTCAGCATGCTTACGCTGGCGGCGATTCTGCTGCCGTTTACCGCGCACCTGTCGCCCGAGCACGGCATCATGCTGTTCTCGGTGATTTACTGCACCGGCGTTTACGGCGGCGCCATTACCGCAATTCTGTTCAACATCCCGGGCGCGCCGGAAAACGCGCCCACCGCCTTCGACGGCTACCCGATGACGCAAAAAGGCCAGGCCGGCAAGGCGGTCGGCGCCGCGGTCATGTGTTCCGCGCTCGGCGGCGTGGTATCGACCATAATCATGATGATAGCGACCGCGCCCATCGCCGACTGGGCGATTTCGGCCTTCGGGCCGCCAGAGATTTTCGCGCTGGTATTCTTCGGCCTCGCGGTGGCCGCCTCGGTCGGCGCCAAGACTTTCTGGAAAGGCTGGCTGTCGATCCTTATCGGCCTGATGGTGGCCGTGGTCGGCCTCGATCCGGTCGGCGGCATCGAACGCTACGATTTCGAGATGCCCTACCTGCTGGCCGGTATTCACTTCATCCCGACCATCCTCGGCTTTTTCGCCGTCTCCGAGATTTTCGTGCAGGCCGAAAAAAAGGTGCGTGGTTCCTACCAGGCGCCCAAGATGAGCGTTGACTTCCCGTCCCTGCAGGAATTGATCGCGCACAAGTTTGCGGTCGTACGCTCGATCGTAATCGGTTTCTTCTGCGGCATCCTGCCGGGTATCGGCGCCACGCTGGCGGCCTTCATGGGTTACAACGAGGCGGTGCGCTGGTCGAAGACACCGGAAGAATTCGGCAAGGGCAAGCTCGAAGGCGTGATTTCATCGGAAACCGCCAACAACGCCGCCACCGGCGCGGCGATGATCCCGCTGCTGGCGCTGGGCCTGCCTGGTGGCGCGCTGACCGCGATGATGGTCGGCGTTTTCCAGATGCACGACATGGAACCGGGGCCGCTGGTATTTCTCAACAGCGCCGACCTGGTCTGGGTCGTGTTCGCGGCGATGTTTTTCGCCAACTGCTCGATCCTGCTGATCGGTTTCCTCGAAACCAAGACCATCATCAACCTGTTACGCATCCCGTTCCAGTTCCTCGCGCCGATGATTCTGCTGCTGGCCACGGTCGGCGCCTACGCGGTGCGCGGGCTGACCATCGACGTCGTCGTCATGTTCCTCGCCGGCGTGGTCGGCTTCTTTTTACGGCGTTCGGGATACTCGGTCGCCGGCATCGTGCTCGGATTGATTCTCGGCAAGATCGGCGAACAGACTTTCGCGCAGGCGATGCAAATGCTGCATTTTGAGTGGAGCGGTTTCTTCAACCGGCCGATCGCGCTGCTGCTGCTGGTCGCCGGCACGCTGACCCTGTGCGGCAGTATCTACGGCGCCTTCTTCAAGAAAACCAGTGCACCAGCGCCGACAGACTCAAGCCCCCCGCAACCACCCCCGCCACCAGCCGGCGGCTGAACAGAAAATAGGCCGCGAAAGCGATCGCCACCGCGCCGAAGCGTATCGCTAATGACACGCTTGCGAGTTCGCTCTCCGGCATCATCAGCATGCGAAACACCAGCCCCGCCACCATCGCGTAGGAGACGCAGGTAATCCATCTGAATATAGCGCCCTCGGGATTAATTTTTCGCACCACGGCCACGCCCAGCAGGCGCCAGGCGAAGGTCGCGGCGGAGCAGCCCAGCACGATGATCCACAGGGTTTCAGTTGTCATGACAGGATTCGCTTCACATGCGTAATCCGGCCCAGCAGGAATCCGGTACTGCCGCCGATCAGGCCGGTGAGCAGCAAGTCCACCGCGGGGAAAAACTGGTGCGCAACCGGCACCACCGCGCAACCGAGCAGCAGCGATGCGCGCTCACAGGCGCCGCTAACCGCCGATAGCACCAGCGCGAAAAACAGCGGGCTTAAGAATATAAGTCCCAGCACCAGCGGCCGCGGCAACACCGCCGAGACGTGGTAGCCCAGCAGCGTACCGGCTACCGCGGCGCAGAGTATCGTCAGCGCGAAAACAACATAATAGAGTCGCCGGTACGCGGGATCGATATGCGGAAACTGCTTCAGGCACATCGCCCAGGAATTGATCGACAGCAGCTGGGCATACAGGATCAGCGCCGCGAATCCACTTTTTTCACGGCTCATCGCAGGAATGAATGACACCACCATCGGAAAAAAGCGGGCATTGGCCAGCGAGCATGCGAACACGATCGCGATCACGCCCTGCCCGGTGGCGGTCAGCTCCACCATCGCCAGTTGCCCCGGCAAACCCCAGATAAAAGCGGTCGCCAGCGCGGCCATTTCAGGCGTGAACCCGGTGCTGCGGGCTAGCGAACCGAATCCCATCATCGTCGACAGCAGGATAAAAGCCGGCAGCGAAAGCGAATCCAGCAGCGCCTTGCGTATCACCGCGCTGTTTCCGCTAACCATTGGTAAAGCCCTTCGCGCCTGACATGATTACAAAAAAACCAGCCAGGCGCTGACGCTGAACACCGACAATACCGTCGACAGCAGCACGGTGCTGGCGGCCGCGTCCAGACCGCGATTGTACATGCTGGCGAACAGGTAGGCGTTCAGACCCGGCGCCACGGCCGACATCAGCACGATCGACCGAGTCACGCTTTCCGGTAACTGCAGTAGCTGTCCAAGCAACAGGGTGATAGCGGGCTGCACCACCAGCGACAACACCGAGATCAGGCTGGCTTCGCCCAGCGATTTCGACAGCGCAAAGCGTGTCAGCACACCGCCGAGGGCGAACAACGCTACCGGCAGCGAAGCGCGGGCCAGCAAATCGAGCGCGCCAATCATCGATTCGGGCAACGTCAGCCCGCTGAGATTGACGATAAATCCAAGCCCAATGCCGATCATCATGCTGTTGCGAAACATCGCCTTCAGCACCACTTTCAGGGTATCCGCGGCGCCGCGTCCATCGGCACGCAGCAATTCCATCGTGCTGATTCCGATCAGGTAGCATATCGGCGCGTTAACCGACACCAGTGCAAATTCGGGCGCCAGGTTATCGGCACCCCAGGCGCGCTCCGAAATCGGCAGACCGAGCAAAACCAGGTTGGAGAACAGGGCCGCGAAAGCGATGCCGACCGCTTCCCCGGATCGGCGATTGAAATAGTTTTTAACAACAAAAAAGGCGACCGCGAAACTCATGCAGGCGGCGCCGTAATAGGCCAGCAGCATGCGCCAGTCGAAGGCCGATACCAGGTCGATGGTCGAAGTCGCGCGAAACAGCAGGCAGGGGATCGCGATCTGGATCGCGAATTTCATCAGGTAATCGATCGACTCGGCGGTGAATAATCCGCTTTTGACCGAGAGGTAACCGGCGCCGACCACGAGGAAAACCGGCGCGACGATATCGATGATATCAAGCAGCACCGATTTTTCCGATTACCGGCAACGAGCCGCATCCTGGTATTGCCGCGGTGACGCAAATCTGCCCCATTTGCATTTCCTGTCTTCAGGTTAGGTTATCGCGTCGACGCGTTACGCGCTCTTTCGGCATCGAGCAAGGCGCGTTTGCGCGCAAGCCCCCAGCGATATCCACCGAGACCGCCGTCACCGCGCAGAATCCGATGACAGGGCACCAGCACCGCGACCTTGTTGGCGCCACAGGCCGAGGCCGCCGCGCGTACCGCGCCGGGTTTGTCGATCGCATGCGCCAGCTCGGAGTAGCTGATGACGTCGCCGTCCCGCAGGCTCAGCAAAAATTCCCAGACCTTGATCTGGAAGGCGGTACCCCTGAGATCGAGCGGTAACTCCGGACGCGGCTGCTTATTCTGGATGTAGCCGTTTAACGCGTCAATCCATTGCTCGAGCCGGCCTTCGCCATCGCCATCGCTATCGAAGTGATCCAGCTGCGCGCGCGGAAACTCTCGCCGCAGCTGCTCAAGCAGCGCATCCTGATGGTCACCGAACTGGGCGAAACAGACGCCGCGGTCGGTGGCCGCCATCAGGATCGGTCCGAGCACGGTCTGGCGACAGGCCCAGGAGATTCGCTCTCCGGCGCCGCCGGCGCGATAGCTTTTCGGGGTCATGCCGATATTATGCATGGTCTGACCGTATACCCGGCTGGTGGAACCGTAGCCCGATTCGAAAATGGCGTCGGTGATATCGACGCCGTCACGCAATAATTGCCTGAAACGTTCGCTGCGCGCCGCCTGCTGGAATTTCTTCGGTGACACGCCGAAAATCGACTTGAATACCCGCTGCATGCGCGACGGCGACAGGTGTACGCGCGCCGACAGTGTTTCCAGGGTAAGGCGGGTGTCGGCGTTATCGGCGATGAATCGCGCCAGCGCGACGAATTTTTGCAGGGTTTTATCGTTTTGTTGTGACATCGGGCCAATCATACTCCGCTTTGCTTTAACTGCGGCCAGATTAGCGGCGTCAGCGCTAAAAAACTCTCCGATTATTGCTGTATCGCGTCAACCCTCCGCTGCGCGCCGGGCTACGCCCAATTGGCGCTGTGCGGACTAATTGTCAAACAGCGTGCCCCTGCCCGGCTCTTCCTGTTCGTAAAAGGCTTTGACACCACCGTCCTGCCCGATCTCGATGACGATACGCAAGGCCAGGCCGGGCGAAAAGTACGCCGGCACATGCGGATTCGGATTATCGCTGCCACGACTGCCGTCGGCCTGCGTCCAGCTCAGTTCGAGTCCCTGTTGCGGATAACGTTTGCGGCCGAAACGATCGTGACACATGGCGAATTTCGCGACCTGTTCGCAATTCAGCCCTATGCCTGAGTCGACCACCCGCAGGCTGACCTCGCGAATGCCGTCTTCGCTGAGATTGACCACCTGGACTTCGTTGAAGTAGTAAAGCGGCTGATATCCGCTGCTACAGGCGCCGATGAGGCAACAGGCGGCCAGCAAAAAAATTTTGTTCATCTCGATACCCCTTTACTTGAATCCGTAGACAGGTTTGACCACGGAATTCGGTTCAGGTTTAACCTGTTTGTCACTACTCGATGTCGAATCCCGCTTCGACCAGCAGGCTGCGGGCATGAGCCACCGGCAGACCGAAGTTGGAGCCGCCATACTCGGGAATGATAGCCGTATTGATCGCGATCGCCTCGCCGTTGATATCGAGCACCGGCCCGCCGCTGCCGCCATGGGTGGTGTCGGCATCGTAGACCACGGTCGCCGCCGATAGCTGACCGACGATGCCGCGACTTGCCAGCGGACGAATGAAGCGGGCTTTCGACAGCCGTTCGGCGACATCCCAGAAATCGAGGCTTTCGTCGCGCTGCAACTCGGCGAGGAAATCGTCGCCGGTCTGCGCCAGCATCGCACGCAGGCCGGTGGGATAACCCATGACGATAACCTCGTCGCCGGCTCGCGGAAGCCGCTCGCTCAACCTCAGATAGGGTAAATCGTCGATGACTTCGTTACAGGTCAAAAGCGCGAGATCAGCGGTTTCGCTGGCTTTCAGCAATTCGACCGGAAACGCGTTCTCGTTTCCCGGCACATAACCCCTGAAGCGGGTAATGACGGGTTCCATGCCCTGCGCCATCAAGGCTTCGAGGCTGGTATCGTCTTCCCAGGGCAGGGCAACATGTCGGTTGGTCAGCAGCGCGCCCCTGCTGTTAACGAGAAAGGCAGTGCCGGTAAACTCGCGACGCGCGATTTCGCCTTCACCCTCGAGCGTTAAAATCGGTTGGCCGAGCAGTGAAAACAGCGGGTTACCGTCGGCATCGATTTGATAGCGCAGCATACGCCGGGATTCGATATCGCGAAATCCGTAGGCGCCCTGCAGAAACACGATCGATCGGGTTGCCTCGGCGATAACGCGGGTGCTCGCCTCGCTGCGTTTCTCGAGTTGCTCCAGTCTTTCCGCGGCGGCGCTGAGCGAGTGTCGCAACTCCATGCGCAATCGATTCAGATCCGCTGGCCGTAGGGCTTCCTCGCTGGTCCGGGTCAGGTTGCGCGCGAATTTCTGCAGCTGGCTGGCGCTGCTTTCCGCCTGTTGCTGCAGCAGGATACCCGAGCGATACTGCTGGTAAGCGATGACAGCCAGAATCACCAGCGCAATGATTACCGCCACGCGAAACAACAGCGTGGTTTCGAGTACGAAGTCGCGTGAAAAATCACCCAGGGCCCTCTGCCAGCGCAGGCGCCAGGGTTTTCTACTGACACGGGTGTAGTCGATGGCATCGTCGAGCATGTTGCCCAGCGAGCGACTGAGCCTGTCGCCCTGGCGATGCAGGCGGTAACGCGACAGCGGCCCCTTGTCGCCGAATTCGATCAGATCGCGTTGTTCGAGCCGCTTCGTTTCGACCAGCTTACCGTTTATCCACAATGGGGTCTGCTCGAGCGCCTCGATCTCGTAACTGCTGCCGGAGCGGTGCAGGCGCGCCACCACCCCGTTCTCCAACGGGGTCGAGCCGGCCTCCCCGACGCGAATCATATCGGCGTCGTCGAGCGACACCTCGAGCGTCGAAGCGGTCAACCAGGAAGCGGTGCCGCGCGCCGGTCCGGTCAGGATTTCCAGCGCAGCGGTGGCCGTTTCGTCAACCGCGTTGTTATCGTTTTCGATCATCAGCGAAGCTATCGCCGACCGTGCTCGAAGACGGCATGAACAGGATACAGGCCGGCATGAACAGGATACAGGCCGGCATTAGCAGGCCGAAATCCGCGGCAGTGAGTCTTATCATGATTCCTACCTCCGGCGTCTAGAATACGCCTTAACGCGTCGTCTGTCAGGCGAGCCGGACGGTTCGAATCGATCGACAGCCTCGACTTTTGAGCAGACGGCGGCGGCGGGATCGCGAGACCCCGATGCTTCGGACAACTTCTTACGCGGGATCGACAACAAGTAAGAATTACAGGAACTAGCATTGCGAAAATTAATAGTGATACGGACATGCCATTAATAACCTGGATCCGGCTTTGCTATCACCGGTGGCGGCAAAGGGCTATACTGCGCGGATGAGATTCATTCTCACCATCATACTGTTGCTGCCGGCGCTGACCCAGGCCGCCAGTATTCAGCATAAAAGTTCGATAACCTGCATCAGCGATAAATCCAGCCTGCAGGGCCGTCACAAGGAGTATGTCGCCCGTAAAAATTCGGAAAAGGCGAAATCCTGGTTCTCCGAATGGATCCTGTCGGAAAACTTCGGCGACATGAAATCGAAAATCTATTTCACCTGGCAGCCAAAAACACCCCGCGGGCCAGCGATAGACATCGATACTACGGATAAGGCGCACAACCTGGTGCGAATTCGTTCGCAGACCAGGAACAGCCTGATCGTGGTGTCCTCGGCCTCGAACCCGATGTCCACCGAAAGCTGGACCTTCATCTTCAATTTCCAGGTCGAGACCATGATTGCAACCCGCGTACAAAGCAATCTCGGCGGAGTCAAGGGCGAAGTGATTACCTATGACTGCCATTTCGAAAGCCTGGAACTCGAAGATCTGGGCGTCCTCGAGAAGCCCGTCAGGCGCCGCTGGGGCTAGCGATTCAGGTTCGATTCAGCTGGCCCCGTCAGACTGAGGTTCGGACAGCAGAGCAAAAACAATATATGTCGTGATTCGGACAACATCCCTGATTTTACTGGAACTATTGATTTTGCCGGCAATGACCGATAAGGTTGGCCTTTACCAAAGGTTCCGGGCATCCAATAACACTATAACCCGGCTAATAATTAATATAGATAGAGTCACAGCTACAGCCGAGAATCCTCCACTATGTCGAATGATGATCATCTAGTTCGCTTTGTCGATATCCAGAAGAGTTACGACGGCGAAACGCTGGTAGTAAAAAACCTCAACCTCGATGTCGCCAAGGGCGAATTTCTGACCATGCTAGGGCCTTCCGGCTCCGGCAAGACCACCTGCCTGATGATGCTCGCCGGTTTCGAACCCGCGACCCATGGCGAGATATACCTCAAGGAAAATCCGATCAACCGGGTGCCGCCGCACAAGCGCGGTATCGGCATGGTGTTTCAGAACTACGCGCTGTTTCCGCACATGACCGTGGCCGAAAACCTCGCCTTTCCGCTCGAGGTGCGCCACATGGACAAGAGCGAACGCGAGCAGCGAGTCAATCGCGCGCTCGACATGGTCCAGCTCGGCGCCTTCGGCGACCGCCGACCGGCCCAGCTTTCCGGCGGCCAGCAGCAGCGCGTCGCGGTAGCGCGCTCGCTGGTGTTCGACCCCGACCTGGTGTTAATGGACGAGCCGCTGGGCGCGCTCGACAAGAACCTGCGCGAGCAGATGCAGTACGAAATCAAGCATATCCACGAAAACCTCGGCCTGACGGTGGTTTACGTTACCCACGACCAGAGCGAGGCGCTCACCATGTCGAACCGCATCGCGGTTTTCGACGACGGAATCATCCAGCAGTGCGCACCGCCCGAGGTGCTTTACGAAAAGCCTGAAAACGCCTTTTGCGCGAATTTCATCGGTGAAAACAACCGCCTGCTGGGCACGGTGGTCGCCGACGAGGGCGATAACGTCCAGGTCGAAATCGACGACGACGCAGGCACCGTGGTCGCGAAAAAGGTTAATGTCGGCGGTGTCGGCGAACGTTCCACGCTGTCACTGCGGCCGGAACGGGTCACGGTAAACCCCGAGCCCGGCAACTTGCCGAACATTTTCTCCGGTGTCGCCGAAGAACTGATTTACCTCGGTGACCACATCCGTACCCGTTTCACGGTCTGTGGCCACGACGATTTTATTGTAAAGATTCCAAATTCAGCCGTGCACGCGCACCTCAAAGAAGGTGACACCGTGAATATCGGCTGGAATGCGGAAGACTGCCGGGCCTTGGACCCGTCCGATTAACCGCGCAGTTTTTAGTAAAAAAGAGAAGCAAACCGAAGAGGAGAGAACTCTGATGAAAGTAATTTTGAAACAAACCCTGCTGGCTTCAGTGGTTGCGGTTACCACCGCGGCCCAGGCTGAAGTGAACATTGTCTCATGGGGCGGTGCTTACACGGCCTCACAGCAAAAAGCCTATCAGGCGACCTACAAGGACCCCGATAGCATCAACTTTATCAACTACAACGGTGGTCTCGGTGAAGTCCGGACCCAGGTGGAATCAGGCAACGTAACCTGGGATATCGTCGACGTACTGCCGCACGAAGGGCGAGTCGGTTGCGACGAGGGCCTGTTCGAGGAACTCGACCGCAGCATGTTCAAACCCGCCCCGGACGGCACCCCGATGGACGACGACATCATGGTCCAGGTCCCCAACGACTGTCTCGTACCACAGATTTTCTGGTCCTACGTCCCCTTCTACCAGGAAGGCACCTTCAAGGGTGAGCAGCCGACCACGATTGCCGATTTCTTCAACGTCAAGAAATTCCCGGGCAAGCGCGGTATTCACACCTGGCCGAATGCGCTGATCGAAATGGCGCTGCTGGCCGACGGCGTTGCGGTAAAAGACGTCTACAAGGTCATGAGCACCGATGCCGGAATCGACCGTGCCTTCAAAATGCTCGATAAGATCAAGGACCACGCCGTATTCTGGTCCGCCGGCTCGAAGCCGCTGGAACTGGTGCAGTCAGGCGAAGTTGCGATGGCGCTGGCTTACAACGGCCGCGTCGGCGCTGCGATCCTGTCCGAGGGCGCCAAATTCGTGCCGGTCTGGGACGGCCAGGTTCTTGAGGAAGAATGGCTGGTGCTGGTAAAGGGCGCGCCTAACCGTGAAGCAGCGATCGATTTCCTGATTCACGCCTCGACCACCGAATCGCAGGCCGAACAGGCCAAGTACATCAACTATGGCCCGATGCGTTCTTCCGCGTTCGAAATCATGACAAAGGGTGAGCCCTGGTTCCACAATGGCAAGACCATTATGGAACACATGCCGAACCGCCCTGAAGTCATGAGTCGGACCGTAGTCGCCAACCCGGAATGGTGGGCCGACTATGGCGATTCCATCGGCGAGCGTTACACCGCCTGGATGGGTCAGTAAAGCCAACGAAAATTGGGGACGGATTTAAATCCGTCCCCGGTTTCTTACATAGCGAATAAAAAAATCATGAGTGCAGCCCCCGAAACAGTAAGCGGCCCCCTGATAACGGCGGACGGCATCCCGCTCAAGGAAAGTCTGCAAAAATCGCTGCGCCGGAGCAAGATACGCGCCGCCCTGCTGGTGGCACCGCCGCTGCTATTCCTGATTTTTGTATTCGTTATCCCGATCGGCAACATGCTGACGCGCAGCGTCGACGACAAGCTGATCAACCAGGTATTACCGAATACCTTCGAGGCGTTCGAGTCCTGGGACAAGGTCAGCGAACCGGACGAATCCATGTTCGAGGCCATGTACCAGGATTTGAAGGCTGCCGACAAGACCGACATCGGCAAAGCCAGCGTGCGCATGAACTATGCCAAGCCCGGCTGGCGCAGCCTGATCAAGCGCACTGCGCGCAAGATCAAGAAAATGGAGCCGCCTTACAAGGAGGCCTTTCTGCAGGCCGACGATCGCTGGATCGACGGCGAGTTTTGGCTGTCGCTCGGCATCATGAAAGACAAACGCACCTTCGGTTACTATCTTAATGCCGTCGACCGCACCTACGACTTCGACAAGAACGTGATCCATGTCGACGAGGAACGCAAGGTCTACAACCTGCTATGGTGGCGTACGATCCAGGTCAGTATCATCGTAACGCTTGCTTGCCTGCTGCTGGCCTACCCGGTTGCCTACCTGCTGGCGACGCTGCCGATGCGCATTGCGAACTTGCTAATGATCTGTGTACTGATGCCGTTCTGGACCTCGCTGCTGGTGCGCATCGTCGCGTGGATGATCATGCTGCAGCAAAACGGCGTGGTCAACGACACGCTGGTGGCGGCGGGGATACTCAGCGACGAAAACCGCCTGGCGATGATGTATAACTTCAACGGCACCGTCATCGTCATGACGCAAATCCTGCTGCCGTTCATGATTTTACCGATCTTCAGCGTCATGAAGACCATTCCGCCGAGTTACATGAAGGCGGCGCAGAATCTGGGCGCGACGCCGACGCTGGCTTTCATTCGCGTTTACATGCCGCAGACCATACCGGGAATCGGCGCGGGTTGTATCCTGGTGTTTATCGTTGCGATCGGTTATTACATCACGCCCGAACTGGTGGGCGGTAAGGATGGCCGCCTGATCGGCAACATGGTGGCCTACCACATGCAGCGTTCGCTCAACTGGGGCCTGGCCGCCGCCATGGGCACCATTCTGCTGATCGTAATCCTGATTTTCTACTGGATCTACGACAAGATTATCGGCATCGACAACATGAAGATGGGTTAGAGACATGGCTTTACCAATCTATGCAACAACGGGGCAACGCATCTGGCATTACCTATACATGGCGTTCTGCGTTTTCGTGCTGTTTTTCCTGGTTGCACCGCTGATTGCGGTTATTCCGCTGTCGTTCACCTCGAGCCCGTTCCTGAATTTCACCCCGGAAATGCTGTCCCTCGACCCCGATGCGTTCTCGGTGCGCTGGTACAAGAGCCTGTTCGGCATGTGCGGCGACGTCGAGGATGCCGCCTCCACGATGTGTCACAACAAGTGGATGACCGGCGCCGGCCGCAGTCTTTACTATGCCGTGATTTCGACCGCACTGGCGACCTTCCTGGGCACCCTGGCGGCGCTGGGCCTGAGCAGCGAGCATATGCCCGCCAAGCGCTCGATCATGGCATTGATGATTTCACCGCTGATCGTGCCGCTGATCATCACCGCCGCCGGCATGGCTTTTTTCTTCGCCAAGGTCAACCTGTCGAATACCGACGCCGGCATCATCCTCGCGTATACGATTCTCGGCATGCCTTTCGTCGTGATCACGGTTACCTCGACGCTGGTCGGCTTCGACCGCAGCCTGATGCGCGCCGGCGCCAACCTCGGCGGCACCCCGGCCTACAATTTCTTCAAGATCCAGATGCCGCTGATCGCGCCCGGCATGATTTCGGGCGCCCTGTTCGCGTTCATCACGGCCTTCGACGAAATCGTTATCATCCTGTTCATCGGCGGCCCCGACCAGCATACGCTGCCGCGCCAGATGTGGTCCGGCATTCGCCAGGAAATCAGTCCGACGATCCTGTCAGCGGCCACTATCCTGGTGCTGTTCTCGGTCATCCTGCTGACCACGCTCGAGCTGCTGCGGCGTCGCAGCGAACGCCTGCGCGGTATTACGCCACACTAATGCAGCCCGGGGACATGGTGTACTACCTGTACACCGGAAAAGACGGCACGCCGATCAAGTTCGCGGCCATTGTGCTGGCGCTGGAGGAAGACGGCGTGCTGATTCGCGTCGGCAAATTCAATGTACACACCCAGGAAGTCAAAACATTCGAGTCGGTGGTAGCCGAAAACCTGCTGCAGCCGCGCGCGGTTCCCTGCAGTTACGAAGCCGAGTTAACCGCCCCGCTCTGAACGCCCCGCAGCTCGGGACCCAATGTCGGGGGCGCCATACCTGGTTGGCGACTTTCTTACCGGCAGGAATATTTTCTCGCGCAGGCGCAGAGGACGCCGGGTAGGCGGGGAAAGAAAGGTTACTTATCCCTTCCCCGCGCGCCCTTCGCTCCCGGCGTCACCGCGAGATCGAAGCGTTTCAGCCACCATCGCCTTTATCCGCGCAAGCCTGCGCGGGCTAAAGCCAAAAGTTAGTCCGACTACTGCGCCGGCAGCGTGGTCAGCCGCAGTTCACCGCGGCCGAACAGTAGTTTCGACTCTTTCCTGATGTCGTCGATTACCCGCTGCAGGTCCCCGTCGAGCAGGATCAGGCCGTTGTCCAGCGGTTTACCGGGGAAAGCCAGTGCGTCATTGCTGCTCGCGATCGCGTAAAGGAATTCCTCGCCATAGGGCGGCTGCACGGTGAACTGGAAGGCCTGTTGGGCCGACGGTACCGGCATGAACAGGCCGGCACTGAAGAAGTGATCCGGCATGCGTTCGTTGGGCAGTAATTGCAGCAAATTAGCCGCTGCATCGCGATAAAACAGGTAAACATAGGCGTCGTTGTCGAGCGACAGTAAAAAAGATATGCGGTCACCGTCGACGAAGCTTTGCCGATCGCCGAGATGGGTGGTTATGTTGACCTCGACCGGGCGCGGTTCGCCGGCATAGACGACAGCCGACGCAATCAGCGACAGCATCGCGGCCGATACAAGCCTGAACAGGAACCGCCGCGTCACCACCAGCGTCCGGATCTAGTTGAAGTTGAAGGTATGGTTATAGCCGAAGAAGAGCCCGTTTAGCGAGTACTCCTGCTCGTTACCGTCATCGTACTCGAACTCGTAGTTGCGCAGCTTGATACCGAAATTGAAGGTGTTGGATTTATCGAGCCGGTACACCGCGCCGCCAACCAGTGCGGTGCTGGTGCCGTCACCGTGACTGGCGCGGTCATCGTCGTCATCGATATCCCCGTTGACGAAACCGAAGCTGCCGAACAGGACCCATTTGTCGTTGATCGGATGGAATCCCGAGACGCCGAATCCGAGCCCGGAAAACGCCTGTTCGTATCCGCTGTCTCGCCATTCGCTATGCGTGACCTTGAGGTCGAGGAATAGCGACACGTTCGACCAGAAGTAGTAGCCCGCCAGCAGGTCGAAATCCGAGTGCTCCACCTTGACGTCGCGGGAGGTCGCGCTGCCGTTGGAAGCAAACTGGGACGGCGCGTCCGAACCGAAATCATAGGTCCCGCCCTGCAGGTTCAAGCCGGTATAGAACTTGTTGACGCGGTAGTTCACGCTGGCTGCGAACTGCCCGCCGCGATCGCTTTCAAAATCCGAATTGCCCGGTCCGTTATCGCCTTTCCAGTTGGATCCGTTCATGGTCGCACCCACGCTGAGGCTTTGAGCGGCCTCGACGGCCGGGATATATGCCAGTATCAGCAACAGCGCACAGCCGGCAAAGCGGGATAATCGGGCATTGGTGCTATTCATTGTTTTTCTCATAACTAACCTACAGAGTCGGTAAGGGAATGACGATACCCGGGTCAACGGGTTCCGGGCTGGAATCGGTCACTTCGGAATCGGTCACCTCGGATTCGATGACGACATTAGTGCCCGGGGTATCGGTCTCGACCTCGATCTTCAACTTTTCGGCGGGCACGCCGTCGACCGAAATCTTGAGCTTGATGAAAATAAACTCGCCCAGCTCGTCCCCGGCGCCCTGCAGAACCCCGGTTTCCGGTACCTGGTCGACGTTGTTGGCAACCGCGCGGGTTACGTTGCCGGATAGCTCGCTCACGGTAAGCAGCTCGCGATCATTGTTTTCCAGCTCGCTGAGCAGGAAATAAGTGAACGGCGAATGCCCGGAGGAGCGGTAGTTATCGTCGACGTATTCGACGCCGCCGGCGGAAATGATCTGCACGCTTTTCTTTTTCGAAACCTTTTTAAAGTAACCCTGGTCAGCGTTTTCTCTGGCTATACTGCGGGTACCGCGCCTTAGCAGGGTGCCGCTGAAACAGGAATCCGAAATCAGCAGCGTGTGCTGTGCCCGCGAGGCGATGGTTGTGAGCTCGTCGCGTATCGTGGAATTGCGCAGAAAAGTAGTGCTGTCGACGCCCTCGGCGTCGACCGGTACCCAGAAACCGCGCTCCGACTCGGCGTCGAGAAAGCCGTGTCCGGCGTAGTACACCAGCACGCTGTCGTTGGGCAGGGCCCTTTTCGACAAGCTTTCCAACGCGCGCAGAATTTCTCGGCGGGTTGCGTTTTCAAGCACTTCGACGTCGCTGAATCCGTAATGCCGATGCAATAGCCGACTCACCGCGCGCGCGTCCGAAATCGCGGTTTCGAGCGACGGCCAGCGCCGGTGCGGGTCCCTGTAACTATCGTTGCCGATGATCAGCGCGCGATAAACGCCGCCAACGAATGGCGTGGTTTGCACCACCGACTTCGATTCCAGCGCGATACCGCGCGACTGGCCCAGCACGCTGCTCGCGGGCAACAGGGCCAGCAGCAGCATGCTCATCACTAGTGTATTGATCGGTTTCATAAACTTGTCATCGCCCCGTGGCTCATTTCCCGGTTACGACGAATCCTCCGTTGGTCTGGAAAGATCGACTGTCGCTGGTATCGCCACTCAACACCCATTCGTAACGGTGCTGGGTCAGCGCTTGATCCAGCACCAGTTCGACCTCGGCCATATTCGACGCCTGGCGGGCCAGCACCCGGGTTTCGCCATCACGAAAAACCTGGATCTTTAGATTGTAGCCGGTCGCCATCGGAATTTCAGGCCAGCTCAGGCGCAGGCGATTGCCCTCCAGCAGCTCGATATTCATGCCCTCGAACGGTTCTGCATCGGCCGCCTGCTGGCTGAAAAAGCCTATGCCCGGCTGGGTTTCCTGGCTGGCATACTGCAGCGTCTGCTTGTCCTGGAAAGCGACGATTTGCGCCTGTGCGCTTCTATCCGCGGGAGAGTAATGGTTGAACACAAGCACCGCGACGGTCATGACCACGGCAACCACAGGCGCCGTCTGCCACAGCGGTGCCTGAAAGTTCAGCCAGTTTTTTACCTGGGCCAGGCACATCGACCACAACGAGGCGTTGTGCCGATCCGGCTCGGTAATCCCGGACATCGCCTGTGCATGCGTCGCATAATGCAGCGCCGCGCGCAGGCTCGCCGGATCCTGTTTCAGCTCCTGTTTGAGCTGGCTGGCCTGCCGCGGCTGCAACTTGCCAGCGAGCAATTCGGCCAGGCGGGGATCGGCTTCGACCCGTTCCGATTCGAGCCAGTGGCCCTGGTCACGCAGCATCGCGGTCACTTCGGTGCGACGGCGGCAGTGACCGCATGCGGCCAGGTGCAGGCGCAGCTCGTCGAAGGCTTTCGCCTGCGGCGCTTTCAGATAATCCTGAATCAGCTGATCCTGTGGATGATCGATGAATTCCATGTTTTCGTCTGAATGGTTCGTCATATCACTAAAGAGACCCTGAAAGGCTTGGTATTTGAAAATTCATTCATCGTTCAACGCCATTCCGAGCCGTGACAACGCCTTGCGCTTGAAGTAATAAAGCTGTTGGCGATTGGTCTGCTTCGCCTCGACCCCGGGCTTGATACTGACGTCGAGCGCGCGCAAGGCCTGCAGCACGTCGTCGGCATCCTGCTCCTCGATGATCATCGCCTCGAGCACAAACTGCTCGACCGCGTCGAGCCTCGACCAGGCCTGGCGAAGATACTCGCGTTGCTCCTGCGCCTCGACTTCCTCGTCGTCCACCGGCAGGTCACGCTGGTGGGTCGACGCTTCGTCACTTCCGCCGGCCACCAGGCTGAGCGATACTTCCCGCGGCGGGTCCAGCAGGTAGAGCTTGTGCCGGCGGGTCAACTGC
>Ga0224508_10000946_pt1 | contig 26798 bp, 30 predicted proteins | sample SF_Jan12_sed_USG_4_FD_170157 | JGI IMG/M metagenome (GOLD analysis project Ga0224508, IMG submission 170157) | Sediment microbial communities from San Francisco Bay, California, United States - SF_Jan12_sed_USGS_21 | ecosystem: Environmental > Aquatic > Marine > Sediment | place: USA... | reverse complement strand
TACGCGCAAGTAAACCGAAAATATTTTGGACCGTGACCTTGCCCGGCGCACGTTATGGTTTGATCAGCGCCGCGTTTGTTGTATTCACATTATCAATTACGGATTTCGGTGCGCCGAAAGTCATCGGTGGCGATTTCAATGTATTGGCGACAGATGTTTATAAACAAGTCATCGGTCAACAGAACTTTGAAATGGGTGCCGTGGTCAGTATGATTTTGCTGCTCCCCGCTGCTATTGCATTTGTGGTGGATCGAATTGTGCAGAAAAAACAAGTCGCCTTACTGTCTGCTCGTGCGGTCGCATTAGAGCCAAAACCGAGCCGGCGTTTCGATATGACCATGTTGGGATTCGCGATTCTGGTTAGTGTTTTTATTCTTGGAATCTTACTCGTTTGCCAGTACGCTGCGCTTATCAAATTCTATCCATACGATTTGAGTTGGAGTTTGGTGAATTATGAATTTGACCGCATGGATGGTGGCGGTTGGGCGTCGTATTTCAATTCCATCCGCATGTCTTTCTACACGGCCATCATTGGTACCGTAATTGTGTTTACCGGCGCCTATATGGTGGAGAAGGGCAGGGGTTTTCGTGAGGGTCGTGCATTCTTTCAGTTTCTCGCCATGATGCCCATGGCGGTACCCGGTCTGGTGTTGGGTCTGGCCTACATCTTCTTCTTCAACGCACCTGGCAACCCATTAAATGCGATTTACCACACCATGATTATCCTGGTGATTAGCACGGTGACGCATTTTTACACGGTCAGTCATTTGACCGCGGTAACTGCGTTGAAGCAAATGGACCCAGAGTTTGAAGCCGTGGCTTCTTCGTTAAAGCAACCATTTTATAAAACCTTCAGTCGTGTCACCGTTCCAGTATGTCTCCCCGCCATACTCGACATCAGCATTTATTTATTTGTTAACGCGATGACAACTGTGTCGGCGGTGGTATTTTTATATGGGCCAGATACAACACTGGCTTCCGTTGCCGTGCTCAATATGGATGATGCAGGCGATATCGCACCGGCCGCCGCGATGGGTATGATGATTTTTTACACTGCCGCGACCGTGCGCGGATTGCACTATTTGTTAACTCGTGGAATTGAAAAGAAAACTCAGGCGTGGCGAACACGTTAGTTGCTCGCTCCCGTTGCTAATCCCAATATTCCTTCGTCAGTCGTTTGTTGTAAATAGTTTTTGGAGTAGAAAAATGAAATACTTGCATACCATGGTGCGTGTCAAAGATATTGATACGTCGATTGATTTTTATTGCAATAAACTGGGATTAAAAGAAGTCCGCCGTAACGAATACCCCGATGGTCGGTTTACACTGGTGTTTCTTGCGCCAGAAGGACAGGAAGATGCACAAGTCGAACTGACTTATAACTGGGATCCTGAAGAATATGACTGTGGCAGTAACTTCGGACATCTGGCTTATTCTGTCGATAATATTTACGAAACCTGTCAGCGATTGATGGACGGAGGCGTTACGATTAATCGACCTCCACGTGATGGACGCATGGCATTCGTCAGATCGCCGGACAATATTTCCATCGAGTTACTGCAAGCCGGTGATGCGTTGCCGGTACAAGAGCCTTGGTCGTCCATGCAAAATACGGGAGAGTGGTAACCATGTCTGCTTATATAGTCGTGCATGTCGACGTAGATGATCCCGAGCGTTACGAAAACTATAAAACCATGGTGCCGCCCACTTTGGAAGCATACGATGGTAAATTTCTGGTACGCGGTGGTACGGTAGAAAACCTCGAAGGCAGCTGGTTACCGGGCCGCTTCGTCATCATTGAGTTCCCAACCACGGAGAAAGCTAAAGCCTGGTGGGATTCTGCCGAATACGGCCCAGCTAAACAATTACGCCAAGCTACTGCTGACACAGAGATGATTTTGGTAGAAGGTGTTTAAAGAGTGCCGTAATCACTGTATCGTTTAGCGGAACTCAATGGTAAGCCTGCAAACAGCGTTAGATTAAACGTATGAGCCAACTACAGCTAATCCAAGCAGAAGAGTGTCCATTTGCACAACGTACACATATGTGTCTATTGGAGAAGGGGTTGGAATTCGAACGAATTGAAATCGACCTTAATGACAAACCTGAGTGGTTTGAAGATGTGTCTCCCTATAGCAAGGTGCCAGTGTTGAAAAACGAAAACGACCGTGTGTACGAGTCAACGATTATCAACGAATATCTTAACGAAGTATTTACGGAGCCTTCATTAATGCCACAATCACCGGCAGATCGTGCGGCAGCCAGAACGTGGGTAGATTTTGACAATGTTAGATTCGTACCCGCTTTCTATCGATTACTCTTAGAGCAAGACCAATCAAAAAGACAATTTATTGTTGATCGAATCATTACGAATTTGACGTTTCTGGAACAGCACGGTTTTGTTAATGATTGGTCGGGGCCGTACTGGTTTGGTGAGCAGATGTCACTGGTTGATTTGGCGATGTACCCGCACTATGAACGAATTGCTGTGTTGGAAAAGTATCGTAACGTTGGGATTCCAGAATCCTGCATACGATTAAAAGAATGGCTTGCAGCAATGCATGAAAGGAAAAGTGCGAAGGTCACAGCGCATGATGACGCCTATCATATTGAAGCCTATAGTCAGTATGCAGATGGAAGTGCATCAGGTACCACTGCTCAAGATATGCGTACTTAAAGATGCTCTGAATAAATCAGGGGTGTCTTAAATAAAATTACAATAGTCATTCATGTTTCGCAAGATCTTTATCAGATTCATATTGAGGGAGATTGTCGGAAATTTCATAGTAGTCGCCTTTGTCAGGTGCGAATACATGTGCCGTGAGTTTTATACCTGAAGTATCGTCCAATGTGCCTGCGGCAATACCGATTTCATCCGATTCATCGCCATCCCAAAACAGAGTTGAACCGCATTCATGACAAAAACCCCGTTTTGCGATAGGTGACGCACGGTACCAACTTAAACCGCGAGACTCGACAATGTGTAAATCGGCGTTTTTAACGAATGCAGCAGCCATGTAATGTCCGGTCATGCGTCGACATTGACTGCAATGACATGCAGTAATACTAGTCGGTCGTTCAGTTAGCGCGTAGCGTACAGCGCCGCACAGACAGCCCCCGAGCATTGGATTCTCATCGTTTTGATTCATGACTGGAAATATTGTGTGTCGTTAAGGGTGACTATGATTTGCCGACATATATCAGCGCGATCCCAACTACTACGGCAATCAGTCCGAAGGATTGCAGAGTACTCGTCGATTCGCGTAGGAATGTACTCGAGGCCATGACGGTAATTACAATTGTTCCTGTAACGACGGTGGGGATGGCAACATTTGCCGGCATGGCCTCACGCCCCCCGATATTGCGAAACAAGTAAAAATACAAAATTTCAGCCGCTCCAATACATAGCCCGGCAATTATTGACCACATGTATACACGAGGACTGAGCGACAAAGTGTGCCCGCCACGCAGTGACAAGAACACCAAAAAGCTAGTAGATGCGAATAGGGCGGCAAGCTGTAAGCTGATTGTCGCAAGCACCGTGCTGGTATTGGCAATCGGTACGTGGCCTCCCGCCACTTTGACAAAGAGGTTGTAGCCCGCATATAGAAAAGTAACGGCAACTAGCAGCGCTATTGAAGTCATAATTCCAAATGCTCCGAGGTATAGTGTTAAAACAATTTTAGGTAACCTTAACACGACGGGTTAACCGTAACTTTAATCCATCCTTGGTTTTGCCCGATTGAGTCGGTAATTCAATTACATCGCGGTCTATCGATGTATCAATATGGCCGGAAGATGAGATGTCTATTTTCTTTTCGTTAGCGAATAACGGCAGTTTGTCACCGGCATAGTGGGTTATCGTATACTGCATGGATAATCCGAAATTTTCGATTAGATACGTTCCTGAAATATAATACTGTGCATCGCCACCTAAGACTCTGCCATTTTCGTAATAATCGCCAAACACACGCAAACGTTGGAAAGTCAACAAACCCATTGACACCACGTTAGTGTCCGCCAATATCCAGTCGATTGACCATAAACCTTCAATGAAAGAGCCTCGCATTGTATATGTTACAAAATAATCTACGTGATAGAACTTTGGACGTTAAAGTATGAAAACAACTATATCGAGTCGTAAAAAGACCACAAAAAAAGTAAGAAGATCCGACGACCTGGTTAACGTCGCCACAGACTTATTTATGGGGCGGGGATTCGAGTCAGTGACCATTAAGGATATTGCTCAGAGTGTCGGCGTGAATACGGCTTTAATATATTATTATTTTAAAAAAAAAGAAGATTTATTGCGAGCAGCGATCGAAAGTCTTGTGGATCAGGCCTTGCAAACCTATGAACATATTTATGCAAATCACGATCACCTAAAAGACGTGATTAACGACTGGATTGATACGCATGTCAGGTTGAGAGATCCGATACGTAAATTGGTAAAGATCAGCTTGGATTATCGTGGACTGCGTCGTAAATCCCGTCAAATTGATAATGCAATTGACCGATTTTACGAAAAAGAGCGCGATATTCTTACTTAGGTAATTACACGCGGTATGAAGAAAAAAGTCTTTAATAAAGTTGACGCAACACAATTAGCCGCGTTTATCTCAATGCATTTAGATGGAATTATGGTTGCCTCCGTAATCCGCCCGGAACTCGATTCTACGTCGGCTATGGGGCATCTAAAAGATGTCGTCTGGCGATATCTTGGTATTAAGCAAACACCTGTAAAAAGTAAGCGTTGGTTTCCTGTTGACAGGCCCCTGTGCCTGTCAATTAGCGGTTAAATACCGGGTTCGGCGCTCGTCTTACTATCGTTAATTATCTACTAATTGACTAATTAATTAACCTTTGGGATACTGATTGGAGAAATAATTTTATAAATATAGTGTTAGGAGGAGAAACCCATCGAAGCCTTAAAACAGTTGCTTGACCAAGAATAGAAATGTTCTGGAATAGAAAAGCCAAAGACGGTGGTGGTGACGCACTGACAATTTTCTTTGCGTCTGATCTGCATGGGTCGACTGTCTGTTTCAAGAAATTTGTTAATGGTGCGAAATTTTATGGCGCCAATGTATTGGTAATGGGTGGCGATTCTACCGGGAAAGCGGTGCTGCCCATTGCCAAGCAATCTAGTGGATCTTATCTCGCGTCCGAGTCTGGGCAAACTATCACTTTGGCAACAAAAGCCGAAGTAAGCGAGTACAGTGAGCGCACAACGAACAAAGGTTTTTATCCCGTCGTGGTTCCCGAAGATGAGTACCAGGAACTGAAGAGTGACGCTAAGAAACAACACCAGCTATTCAGAAAACTTGTTGTGGACAGGGTAGCGGAATGGTGTGACTTCGCTGATAAAAAACTGAAAGACACGGGCATTCCACTTATCACGTGCCCCGGAAATGATGATTTCTTCGAAATAGACGACGTGCTTACGAATGCGCCTGGTGTGCACTACCATGAGATGGAAGTGACCGACGTGCACGGATATGAAATGCTGCACTGTGGTGGTTCCACTGTCACGCCGTGGGATACTGAGCGTGAATATTCAGAGGAAGAATACAAAACTAAGTTCGATGAGTTGACTGCCAAGATAAATAATATGGAGCGTTGTATTTATAACGTTCATGTTCCTCCTCATGGCACCGTTCTTGATACCTGTCCCATGCTGGATAAAGATTTACGCGTCGTCTTTGAGATGGGGAATCCAGTAAGTCAGTTTGCGGGTAGCACGTCGCTAAAAGACTCAATCGAAAAGCACCAACCGTTGTTGGGCATTCATGGTCATATTCACGAAGGCCGTGGAAAGATAAAAATCGGACGTACCGTTTGTGTTAATCCCGGGAGCGTATATCCGGAGGGAATACTGCAAGGCGCGTTGATAACTATAAAAGGAAGTAAGGTAAAAGGAGTCAATCTAACTCAAGGATAGAAATCAAAACTATCATATAGCGAGGAGAGTAATGCAATGAGTGGAACTGACACAGGCGACCAAAGAATTTTTCTTCGAAAAGCGTCCGGGCTGATTCGAACAGCGGGTGGATTGGACACTTTCATCTATAACCTTGGTCTAGTGAGTGTGGGGCTCGGTATAGCCAGCATTATGTTATACGGGCCGGCTTATTATCCCGGCGGTAATCTTGTGTGGAGTACGTTGTTGGCCGGAGGCGCGATGGCGTTAATCGCATTTGGATTTATAACCTGGACAGTAACATTACCGCGTTCGGGTGGTGTTTATGTATTTGGTTCGCGGATTTTGCCTCCGTCGATCGCGCTTACCATGAGTTTGGTTGAAATTACTGCATGGTTATTTTATTGCGCTATTGCGGCTTATTGGATTGTGTTACTTGGGATATCACCGGCATTAACCTTCGTTGGTTACCTGACTGAAAATGAAGGACTGGTGAACGCAGGCGCATGGGTTGTAGAGCCATGGCCTTTATTTATTATTGGATCATCATTCTTAGTATTGTCCGGAATCATTCTTTCGGCGGGAATGAAGTTTTATTTGTTGGTTCAAAAAATCGTATTCAGTCTTGCAATATTGTTCACGATTGTACTGATTGTGGTGTTGCTGTCGGGATCAAATTCGGAGTTCGTAACTAACTTCAACAATATTATGGGCCCGATTCTCGGTGTCGAAAGTCCGTATCAGGCCATTATCGATTCCGCCCGCGAAAATGGCTGGTTGTGGGATGGCGAAACTGACGGAAAACAAACATGGCTTGTTTCAAATTGGCCGTTCTTGCCATTAGTGGGTGCAGCATTCTCTATTGCTATTGGCGGAGAAATCAAGTCTGTCGAAAAATCGCAAACCTATGGCATGTTAGGAGCGGTATTTTGTGCAACAGTCATATGGATAATTGTTGCAACTTTGTGTAACTCGGTTTTTGGATATGAGTTTTTAGGTAGCGCCGCTTACAATCTTTTGGAAGGTGTAGGCGTGCAAGCGGATCCCACTATTACCTTGCAAGCGGGTGTATTAACCCTGTCACCACTAATTTGCATATTGGTATCTCTTGGATTCATCTTTTGGATGTGGATGTGGATTCCAGGGATGCATACATTTGGTGTGCGTGCCATCGTTGCGTGGTCGTTTGACCGGGTAGCGCCAGAAGCGTGGGGAAAAATATCTCCGACACGCCATACACCGGTTGTTGCAATCGTGTTCACCATGCTCGTCAATGTCTTTTTTATGTATCTATTTGTGTTCTCGGAATTCTTCTCAAAAATTGTTATTTTGATCGAAGCGGCTGTGCTCGCGTGGAGCGTCGTGCTCGGAGCAGGAATATTTTTCCCGTACATGCGACCGCATATATACGAGAAGTCACCGATTGCGAAACGTAAGATCTTGGGGCTGCCTATGATGACGGTTGCCTGTACGTTAGGTTTTCTGGCCTCACAGTTTTACTTCTGGACCTTATGGTCAGATCCAATTGCGGCTGGGCATGATCCACAGCAATTGGCGATTGTTGCCGGCGTATTTGTCATCGGTTTCGCGTTCTACTTCACGATGAAATTGTTAAGAAAATCGCAAGGCGTGGATGTTACATTGGCGTTCAAAGAGATACCGATCGAATAGATAGCTTCAATCTACAATTTGTGGTTTTGTTCTAGATGGGTGGGTTATGCTTAACCCACCCACAATATGGGTTTGATTAAAAATTAGGAAAGGGGGAGAAATTGAGCTCTGAAAATCTGCACCTTGAATTTGTAGACGAAGGATTAAACCTTGTTAGTGAGGCGGAAAAGCTTGGTATTCAGCTACGTATTCTTGGTTCTATTGCTTACCGTTTGCAATGCCCTAAAAATGTACACCTTTTCGATGATATGGCGCGAGTGTTAACCGACGTCGACTTCGCGGCCAGCAAAATTCATAATCAAGAAATACGCGAATTTCTCATTTCTCGCGGCTATGAGTCGGATGAAGGGGTTTATGTAGCTTCAGAAGGTACGCGTCATATTTATTTGCATCCTGAAACCAACCTCAACGTCGATGTTTTTGCTGACGAATTGTATTTTTGTCACCGAATTCCGCTGCGAAAGCGGTTACATATCGATACACCGACTATTTCGACGACTGATCTTTTGTTGGAAAAAATGCAGATTGTTGAGATTAACCTCAAGGATTTCAAAGATACGCTGGTTCTAATGTTGGAGCACCCACTTGGTGGGCCCGAAGACAGTAACAAGCACATTGACGTTGGTTACATCTCAGGCATTATGTCTAAGGATTGGGGTTTTTATTACACTTTTACAACAAATCTAAAACGAGTTCCTGAATACATAAAAGAGTTCCCGGCGATCACGGATGCTGAAGCAACTATTATTCGCTCGCGCATAAACGATTTGTTGCAAGTGATTGAAGATGCGCCAAAGTCTATGAAATGGAAAATGCGCGCGAAAATCGGCACCAAGATGCTTTGGTATCAAGAGGTTACCGAAAAATCTGAACAGTTTTAACTCCTACCGCGTGTGATTAAATAACCAAGATCAGTCACCGTATTTATTTTTGTAAGCAGCGGCAGCTCGCTCAAAACACACCATGGGTGCTTTTACCATGCCCGCTCCAATTTGTTCACCATTTCGTCCTGCTACACCCATGTCGAGTTTTGGTTCGATGCCCGTTTCGAGGACTTTAAAAATGTCGATGCCAGTGGGTGATCCGCGGTAGCTGAAATAAGGAATCTTGAAGGCAGTGTTTTCCCCAACAGTGATGTCATAGAGTTCTAAATTTCGCTGAGCCATTATTTCCGCAGAACCACCTTGATAAGCTTGAAGGGGAAACGCAGCTGCTTGGGCAAAGCCACCTAAGCCGACTGTTTCCGCTATCGCACTATCGCCACCCATCCAGGTAATTTCGTCCTCGGTATGGCCCTCGAAGAGTTTTGCTTGCACTGTCGGCAAGCCACCACCGAACCATTGGTTCTCCAAACCACTGACGCGGATACCGTACTCACGGCAACTCAATGCCATTGCAGATACAACACTCGAACCTTCAATACCATGGGCAGCGTCAGCGATACATTTTCCGGCTGCCATAGATAAACGCAGGAAGAAATAATTATCGGCAGTTAATGCTTCTACAGTTTTCTCAACAGCTTCTCGTTGGGTCGCCGATAATTTTAATAACTCCGGAAATATTTCCCGAGTAAAAAGCAGTGACGCAGCCGTATTGCGGCTGTGTAATTCATCCCCCATATGCAATGCGCGTATCATTGTATTCTTAAGCGAAATTCCTCCCGCGTTTCTTATCGCGTCCCTGACTACCGGCGCGACAACTTCATGTACATAATCGAGACGTTCCTTAACCCCTTCGTCGTAAGCACCGTAGTTCAGGCGGCGCGGATTCGTTCCTTCATAGAAATTACAGTACCCGACATTTCCATAGGCCTTGTTTCTGACCACAAAAACCGGCATTGAAGGTGAATAGATGCCAGCGAGAGAACCCACCGCACGGTAATCATGTGCACCTGCCACATTTATTTCGCCAGAATCCAGCTTTGCAATAGCCTCATCTCGATCTTTGGCAAGTCCTTCATACAAAACGCCACCGATAATTCCGTCGCGTTGACCTCCGACATATTCTGTCCAGGGCATTGTGGGACCAGACGCGAGTATGGTGCTGGGCGTAAGACCAGGTAACACATCAATAGCGGGAACCACATCTTCTACTACTGGGTCAGAATTATTAAGTCGGTTAAGTGCTTCTGCGTTGGCGGATGCTCTTTGGTTATTCATCGAATCGTTTCCATGTTGAATGTGGTTATTAAAATATGAGTTTCCAAAACACTAAAATAACTTCAGATAGCGATTTACTTCCCAATCTGAAACATGATTCATATAAAGTTCCCACTCGTTGCGCTTGAAATCGACAAAGGTGTTGAACATCAAGTCGCCCATTACTTCTTTGCTGAGTGGATCGACTGCAAATGCTTCAACAGCTTCTGAAAGGCTGCGCGGTAGGGCCGAGACTCCAAGCTCCTTGAGTTCCTCATCTGTTTTAAGATACATGTTCTCAGTGTGTGGAGCGCCGGGGTCAATTTTCTCCCGAATACCTTCCAGTCCGGCGGCTAGTACCATGGCGCCACCGAGGTAGGGATTATTAGAAATGTCGGCGGCGCGCAATTCCACACGCCCACCACCCAAAGGTACCCGCAGTGAATTAGTTCGGTTGTTATTACCAAAACATGCAAATACGGGCGCCCAGGTAAAGCCCGACATGCTGCCTTCCTTTATGAGGCGCTTGTAGCTATTTACAGTTGGTGAGATGACAGCACTTAACGCAGCTAAATGCTTAAGTACACCACCAATAAAATAATAGCCCAGCTCGCCAAGGTTGCAGCCGCGCGGATCATCGTTCGAATCGAATAAATTTTCACCTGAGTTTAGATCCGCCATTGACATATTGTAATGTGCTCCACTACCAGCCCGATCAGCGAATGGTTTGGGCATGAACGATGCAAAGTAGCCGTGCTGGTGAGCGATTTCCTGCACTAATAGGCGAAAGAAAATAAAGCGGTCAGCCATTGTGAGTCCGTCGAAATACATGAAGTCAATTTCGAATTGTCCGTTACCATCTTCATGGTCGAAAGAATAGGTGTCAAAACCACTACCTTTCATAGCATTAACAATAGCTTCCAGGACTTCAAAGCTGTCGAGAGTGGAGCGTACGTCGTATGCAGGTTTGGCGCACCAGTCACGTGGCCCAACAGGTTCATACCCGCCACCGTCTACATCTTTAAGCAGAAAGAATTCCGGTTCAATACCAAAGTTAAATTGAAATCCCATGTCCGCGGCTTGTTTCAGAACACGCTTAAATATATTTCGTGAGCATGCTTCAAATGGTTTCCCTTCACACCATAGATCACTAGCGAACCACACGATTTCTGGGTTCCATGGTAGGATAATGGCCGACTCCGGATCGGGATGTGCAGCTACTTCCTCGTCGTTTACCTGCTGGGGTACACCGTCGAGTGCAGCTCCGGTAAACAGCTCGGAGCCGTTAAGCATCCTGTCGATATGCCCAATAGGAACTGTTTTTGCTTTTGCTACACCATGAATATCCACATAACCGGACAGGGCGTATTTAACACCTTGATCACTAAGTTTTTTGGCAAGCTTTGATACGTTGTCGGTCATGGGTTCTCCTTATGTTTGTTCGTAGTGTGCGTAATTAGTTTGCAACGCATTCAATATCTTATTTGTGGCCGAGTAGATTAATATTAATTAACTAATCAATCAATTAAGACGTATATTTACCGTAAAATGGGCACTTCGTCCAGCATTCAGGTCATAAATCGGCAAGTGTTTTGATATGAAATATAGCTCAGCCGGAAATTAGAATTTGACACTGAATAAGTCACAACTTCCGTCTATCGCTATTCTTGGTTCCACACTATTGTGGGGTACGTTCTGGATTCCCGTACGTGAACTCAATGAAGTCGGTCTCGGCAGTGTTTGGGCGACAACAGGTAGTTTCGTAATTCCGTTGGTGGTGTTATTGCCATTCGCGCTTTTGCGTTGGCGCCGGATTGCGAGAAGCGGTTTGCCAGTATTCTTCGGTAGCTTGTTAGTCGCTGCCGCCATCGCTATATACGCTGAAGCATTATTGCGGGGTTACGTCGCAAGAGTCATGTTGCTTTGGTATCTGACACCAATATGGAGTTCATTGTTAGGCTGGCTATTAATAAATGAACTCATTGGCCGTCTCCGTATACTCGCTATCCTGTTGGGACTTGTGGGGTTATTTGTCATTACTGGTGCAGATAAGAATGGCTTGCCACTCCCGCGTGAGACAGGCGAATGGATGGGTTTGATATCAGGGTTTCTGTGGGGTTGGGGCATGGTCTATTTAAAAGAAACAGCTACAACACCGATAATGGACAGGGTATTTTTGCAGTTCGTATTTATGGGTATTGTTTTTTTGTTTGCATCGTTGATACCCGGTGGTACTGAGATGGTACCGATCAGCATTCAAAGTTTATTGAGTAGTTTGCCCTGGCTGTTTGCATTTGCTCTTGTCTGGACCTTACCCGTGGTTTGGTTGACCGTATTTGGTGCCAGCGCACTTTATCCTGGTAAGGTGGCCGTGTTACTGTTATCAGATATCGTAATTGGAATTACGTCAGCAACGATATTGACTGATGAGCCATTTGGCGTCCGTGAAATAATTACGGCGGTTCTAATAATCGGTGCTAGTTTGGTTGAATTGTTCGACGGTGCGCCACAACCCGAATCAATGACATTGCAGAACAAATAAATGCGCGAAAGAAGGATAGTATATTGTCGTAAGAATTGTCTAAAAGCTAGTTAACACCAACATATGTCAAGTAAGTTCGCACGAAATCTAGACTGGAATCTTTTCAAGATTTACATGGAAATAGTTCGCGCCGGTGGCATCACTCAGGCTGCACAAAGCTTGTTCAAAAAGCAACCAACGGTGAGTCTGGCCCTAAGACGGTTGGAAGAAGCCGTCGGCACAAAGCTTTGTCATCGAGGCCCACGCGGTATCACTTTGACCGATGCGGGCGAGTTGCTTGCAAGCTCCTGTGCTGATATCCAAGAATTAGTTGAAAACCTCCCCAATCACATCGCTGCTGCAAATGAACATTTCAGCGGGCGTGTCCGTCTACAGATAATCAGTAACATCGTAAATAACGTTCTTGATAATGCTATTGTGGAATTTAACAAGAGTTATCCACATGTCGAGATCGATATAGAGGTCGTTACCTGGGAAATTGTCGCTCGTGCCTTGTTGCGCAGAGATATCGATGTAGGAATTGCGCCGGCGCGATTTAGACATGCAGTGTTGCAATACGATTTGTTGTTTAATGAAGTGCACCGACCTTATTGTGGGCAATCGCATCACTTGTTCAATCAAACAATCAGTGATCCAGCGATTCTTGCGGATGAGCAATTTATTTTGACGGGCGCTGATGAGCCGGACGAGTTAACCAGATATCGCCTACGTTACGGCCTTGGCCAGCGATTTGTAGGTATGTCTGAACATTTGGAGGAAGTCAAACGCCTCGCGATACTCGGTGCAGGAATTTGCTTTTTACCCGAAGCGTATGCCGAGCCGGATGTAAAAAACGGTCGATTATCACCAGTAACTAATTGTGAAGATCAACCGTCAATTGATATTTTTGTAATTACAAATCCAAGTGCTCCACACAATTTAGCTGTTCTGCGGTTTTTAAAAGAACTGTGGGGTCGCTTACCTGGTTTTGAAAAGAGTAAGTTCGCATTCAGTGTTGTCAGTTAATGCGACACTCACAGACGTATCGATAAGTCCTTGTTACCGCCCATAGTCTATCTTGTTACCAGACGGGCAATATCAGCCTAATTAGTCGCGCTGAGTTGATTCCCTAATAAAAACGCAATTATTCGTTTGTTTCCCGCCCAGTAACGTGTTCGTGGATACGGTTTGAGTATCAAGTAAAATTGGAGGGAAGTTGCGTTGATTGCGGCAATGTTCGAATTCCAAAAGTAGCGCCCGATCTGGCTCATGATGGCATTTATCGCGCGGTGCGTGAGGTGCTCGCTGCGGGAGTTACACCGGTTATCTGTGGTGGTGATCATTCGATCTCCATTTCTGCTGCTAACGCGTTGTCTGATCATATTGGTGCGGGAAAACGAATGGGATACATGCATTTTGGCGCCCAACTAGATATGGCAGATCGTTGGGCGAGTGAAACGAATACAAGACCGTGTACGCTGGCTCGTGTTAGTGAACTACCCAATGTTCATTCTGAAAATATTGCCCATATTGGTGCACGTGATTCACTTAATTCTAAAGATCATGTTGATCTCGCCAAACATCCCTCAAATAGCCGCATACATTTCTCAAAGGTCATATATTAATCGACCGATTAATAGCGTATGGGCTGCCTTTACATGAGAAGATTATAATCTAGTTCGGGTATGACAAGTTTTCGGTGAGGACAAGAATAATAGCGTGATACGAAAGTGTATCGACTCAGATGTTGACGAAATCCACGAGATTATCAACGATGCTGCGATAACCTACAAAGGTGTGATACCAGAGGATTGTTGGCATGAGCCGTACATGTCACGCGCCGAACTAACGCAGGAGTTACAAGACGGCGTTGAATTCTGGGGTGTTGTTGATGACCACAACCTGGTTGGCGTTATGGGAATCCAGGACAAGGGTGATGTTGCGCTAATTCGCCATGCCTACACAAGAACTGATCGAAGGAACGAAGGGGTAGGGTCGCGCCTATTAAAGTTTCTTGAGTTCACCACTGACAAAGCAATTCTCGTGGGAACCTGGGCCACAGCAACTTGGGCGATCGCTTTCTATAAGAATAACGGCTATCGCCTTCTTTCAGAGCAAGAAAAGAATCAGTTGCTTCATAAATACTGGAATATCGCCGAGAGGCAAGTCGAGACTTCAGTCGTTTTCGCCAAAACAGATGACCGTTTTATTTCATCTTAAGAAATGACTTCGAAATGATAATCTTCAAGTAAATATCCCCCGGCTTTGTCGGGGGGTATTTACTACATGTGGTAAAGGATTGGCCGTATTCCACTTTCCACCGTTGTGTCAAGATGGGGTTGTATCCGATGAATTGGGCTAGTCATAATGAGGCCAATTCAATAATCAATATCTAGTGACATCAATCCTTATTTGGTGCAATGCGCTTCGCTTATTACGCCCTCCCCGCTCTCAGTCACAACATCCAGAAAGTTGAGGACGTGGTCGACCAATTGAAAGTACATCCGAGCATTGAGAACAAGAGTATCGTCTGCCGATACCATAACAGAACACCCACTTTTGGCAAGATCATCCATCTCTTTATTGGTGAGTGATGGATTTGAATGCGACGCCTTGTTCCGGACAATGCTGAGTGCGCGAAAGAATGACCGCCATGTTTGTTGGATTTCGCGCGACAATGCCAAGTTCGGCAGTTTTAGAACGACGTTCAAATAGTCGTCGAATGTTGGATGAGTGCGCGGCCGACATTTATTCCTGAACCGCTTTGCTTGTTCGATTGCTACATCGGTTTCAAGGACTGCGAAGAGTTTTTTATATTCACGGTCGAATTGCGTCGCGGCTGATGACGAGACTTCGGAACCGACTTTTTCGCAAATGTCGTGCAGGCCGCGTTCAACAGCCAAGTGAAGAGACGCGAAGAATGACCGATGGACCGCTTGGAGCAGCGATATCCAATTACGTGATTCACTGAAGCTGACGTTACGAGAACGACCATCAAGCGCGTTCGCTGCAATAACCAAGAGGGCAAGCGAATTGTCAACCACGGTGCCGACGTATTGATGAGCGACGTGTGCTGGTTCGGCGGTTCGGGGCTGAAATGTGGACAACTCCGTCAGCGATTCTTCGATGCGCTGGACGTGGGTTTCCACGGAGAATGTCATCGAGCGCTCATTTTCACCTAATGGTTGAGCTAACGGGCGCGAGGCGCGTCCAGTTGATTGATTGGTTAGGTTGCGTTTGTAACATTACCTGCCCATTGCTTTAAAAATGGTAAAAGATTTTTAAATCTTGGTTTATGAGGCGCAAGAAGTGTATGCATCGTACTAGAAGTTGGATAAGAAGACCAAACATCGGCGCCCATTGCCTCTAAAATACTGATTGTTTTTTTCGCATTTTCTTTTAGCGATGTTTTTTCCCATTCATCGTGGTGCTTCCAGTAGTTAGCGCAAGCGTTAGTAACTACAGCAAATGGTTGGTTAGACCGATGCTTTGGGCCACAGCTTAGAGCTTGAAACTTCAGCTTCCCTTTTGGTTTCGATGCGATATAGGTTTGACGTGCCACAAAGCCAAACCCAAGGATGTGCTCACATTTATCATATACGCCAAATTGATCAGGATCTTCAGAATTCATTATCTCGATATCTAGTCTATCCAGTTCGGCATCAATAATGCTCGATGATTTTGATAGAAACTCATATTCGAAATCGATTTTAATGATGTATATCCTGCATTACGGTGAGTTGAATTTTCATTAATTACAAGGGGTTTTTCGTATCTATAAAAGGAATAATAACATAGACATACAGAAGACTCTTCCGCTGTTTTCTAATATCCGGACGTCAATGTTACGTTCTACACCGGATCTTATTTCGGCTCACGGATGCAGATAGTTTTAGGCCGCGAGCACGCATTGAGATCAAGAGGCTAAATTGGCGGTTACATTTGCCATAATCATTTCTCTATTTTAAATGCGAACCGACATAAATCTTGTCAATGGCTGGCATTGTGTGAGGGTTGTTGTTGTCCAGTAGCGGTCGGCGCAAACTTCTTTCGTCAGTTTATTACGGGAGAAGACACATGCCAGATCCAACCACCGGTGAGTTTCGTGGTAATCGCAATTTGAAGCGATTGCAGAATATATCGCAAACAAAACAAGATGAAGAAATCAAACGCTGTTTGAAGCTGGGCTTAGAAGCGGCCGATTCCATTAATGATCGCACCATCTCATTGTTTAGTCGTGGACATCAACCTGCGTTCGCCGGCATAAATACTTTCATGAAGGCGCCGTATTGCGAGGACATTCGCAAAGTAGGTGATTACGAGGTGGCGTTTCTAGGAATACCGTTTGATACCGGGACTACATATCGACCGGGTACTCGCTTTGGGCCGCAGGCGGTTCGTCGTATCTCGGCGGTTTATGATGGTTATTCTGTAGACGGTGCGGTCGATTTATTTGAAGAGCTGGATATTTGTGACGCTGGTGATGTTTTTGTAATTCCCGGAAACATCGAGAAGACATTTGATCAGGTATCAATGGCGGTTTCCCACATCTATACATCAGGTGCATTCCCGGTGTTACTGGGTGGCGACCATAGTTTGGGTTATCCCAATGTTCGGGGCATTGCACCACATATAGACGGTAACGTCGGCATCATCCATATAGATCGGCATATTGATATGCAGGATATGGATATGGATGAACGGATGCACACCACACCATGGTTTTGGACAACGAATGGTCATGAGAGTGTTGACCGTGGAGGTTCACATCACAATCATAGTCATATGCATGATTTTGGCTTGTCGAATTGCCCGCCGAAAAATCTTGTGCAAATGGGTATCGGTGGTTGGTACGGTTCACGCCAAGGTTCTAAAGTCGCGAACGACCGTGGTAGTAGTGTTATGACGATGACAGACATCGAGGAACTGGGGCCAAAAGGTGCGGCGGAACGTGCGCTGGAGATTGCCTGGAAAGATGCAAAAGCGGTGTTCTTGTCATTTGACATTGATTCCATTGATCCGGGTTTTGCGCCTGGCACAGGAACACCGGAACCGGGTGGTTTAATGCCACGCGAAGCATTGGAAATGGTACGACTGATTGCCAAGGAAGGACTTTGTGGGATGGAAGTGGTAGAGGTGTCTCCTCCTTATGATGTGAATGACAATACTGCGCAGCTTGCCTGCCGAGTGGTGCTCGATGCATTGGGTACAATGGTGGTTGAGGGTAAACTAGGTCATCGTTCTGAAGTGATGGCATCATAGTCATCTAAACTAGATACAACGAAGCGCTGCCATGCTTGCCTTATTAGTAATTGGATTTTTATTCGGATTGCGCCATGCGTTGGAGGCCGATCACCTTGCTGCTGTAGCTGCAGTTAGTTCGCAATCTAAATCCCTAGCGGAAGGTCTGCGCCATGGGGCGGCCTGGGGAGTAGGGCATAGCATTACACTACTGGTGATTGGTGGTTTCGTGTTGAGTATCGAGAAAGCGATTCCGCAAAATGTAGCTAGTACGTTGGAGTTGGCCGTTGGTTTCGCATTGTTATGGTTGGCTTTTGATGTGTTTAGGCGATTGCGTCGACAACAAGTTCACGTTCACCCACATAGTCACGATGATGGCACGACGCATATCCATGTGCATTCCCATCATAAACTCCCGTCACATGATCATTTGCATCAACCTTTTCCAACGCGTGCATTGTTGATTGGTCTTATCCATGGAATGGCAGGATCGGCCGCGTTGATCCTGATTGTTCTTCAATCAACCATATCGTTTTGGTGGGGTATTCTTTATATCGTGCTATTCGGTGCTGGTTCGATACTCGGTATGGCGACCTTGTCGCTAATAATTTCTCTGCCTCTACATCGGTCGAATGGTTTATCTTCTCGTGTTGTAAACAGAGTGCAGATATGTGCGGGTGTGATAACCGCTTTAATCGGCGCACACCTGATTTACGAAGTTGGGATCGTTGACGGATTTCTGTTATAGCTTTTGGTTATTTCGCTATATCCGTAATGCTACTTACTTCGCGCGCAGTTGATTAACTACCAGAGTTGTAGGTATTGATCACGTTCCCACGGGGACACTTCCAGATTGTATGCACGCCATTCCGCTCGTTTGTATTTAAGGTATGTGCTATGAAACGCGTCGCCAAAAACTTGTTTGGCGAGTGAATCATTCTCGAACTGCTCTAACGCGACAGAGAATGTTTGCGGTAAGCGATGAATACCGGACTTTGCCAGTTCGTGGTCGTCCATGTCGTAGGTATTAAAGTCGACCGGTTCGCCTGGGTCGAGCTTTTCGCGTATTCCTTCCATGCCAGCCGCTAATACCATGGCGGTGCCGAGGTAAAAATTACATGCGCTGTCGGCTTGACGCACTTCCAGGCAATAGCGATTCATCGGCAGGCGAGCGACCAAGGTGCGGTTGTTATGACCATAGGCTTGATAAACCGGCGCCCATGACATTTCACGCATCCGACCATAGGGCTCCAGTCGTTTATAGGAATTAACCGTTGGGCAAACGACTGCGGTAATTGCGCCAGCATGCTTGAGGACACCCGCGGTAAATTGATAAGCCATTTCGGTGTATCCGTGCCCGCCTGGTGTGTTGTCTTTATCGTTAGCTTCAAAAAGATTTTGGCCGGTTTCCTTATCCGCTAAACTTACATTCATGTGTGCTCCCGAACCGAAAGCATCTGACCAGGGTTTAGGCATAAAGGAGGCGATACAATGAATGCTGCGGGCAACGTGTTTGGCCATTAGCCGAAAAATAATCATACGATCAGCCATTCCCATCGCATCGGTGTAGCGAAAATCGAATTCATATTGACCATCGCCACCTTCGTGATCAAATGAATATACATCCCATTGCAAGGCGTTCATGTGTTTGACCATGGGTGCCAGAAATGAGTCCGCTAGCATGGTGGTTTCCAGATCGTATCCTCGTGTCGGCAGATTCTCTCGATCTTCCCTAACAAATGGTTGCCACTGACCTTCATCCTGCCGTAATACATAGACTTCGGGTTCGACGCCCATATTCATCACAAAGCCTTGTTTTTCGGCGGTCTCGATTTGCTGTTGTAAAATCCAACGGCTGTCGTGATCGTAACGCTGCTCTTTAAAATATAGTTCGGCGGGGGCAATGGCGTAACGCGTGTCCCAGGGCAAAACAACAAATGCCGATGGATCGGGGATGCTGACGCACTCATCCTCGTTTGGGCCTAGTTCACCCATGCCTTCCAGTGCGCCTACGGTGTACAACTCAGAACCCGCGAGCATATCTTCGAGATGTTCAGTGGGTACTGCCTTGGATTTCGGTACACCATGGATATCAACATAGGCGCCAAAGACATATTCCACACCGGCATCAATGAGTTCTTGTTTTTTTGCTTCGAGGTCAAACATTTTTATTGTTGTTAGATGTAAATATCGAGACAATCATTCTAGAGGTTAGTCATTTAAGATGACAATATCGTCCGGTCGCACATAGGCGGTAATTTCATCGCCCTCGTGGGGTGCTCCACTCATATCAGTGCGAATGAGTAGCGATTGATCCGGAGAGTTTGCGCAATGACCGCGTAGGCGTACATGAGCGCCCTGAAAAACGCGTTCGGTAACACGAATCTTACCGATATCAATTGCGTCGTCTGTCGGCTTCTCCAAGCGCAAACATTCCGGGCGTATTAACACATGTACGTTCTTGTCAGATGCCGCTTGTTTTGCCAAGGGCAAACGACCCAACGGTGAATTAAATAGCGCTTGGTTGTCGCTGCCTTTTTCGAGATCTCCCTCGATTACGTTACTTTCTCCCATAAAGGTCGCGGAGAAGCGGGTCGATGGCCGTTGATAAACTTCTTCCGGCGGCCCGATGTCTTCGATTCGCCCTCGATTAATCACGACAATGATATCAGCGATACTCATCGCTTCGTCTTGATCATGGGTTACATGTACAAAAGTGGTGCCCAATTGTTTTTGTAACCCGACTAATTCTTCTTGCATCTGGCGTCGTAGATTCAAGTCCAAAGCGCCAAGAGGTTCGTCCAGCAATAAAACCGATGGTTTGACAGCAATGGCTCTGGCCAACGCGACACGTTGGCGTTGCCCACCGGAGAGCTCGTGTATATGGCGTTTGGCATAGCCTTCCAATCCCACTAATTTAAGCGCTTCATCGGCCCGCCTGATGCGGTCGGGCTTTGCGATGTTACGCATACTAAGACCGAAGGCGACGTTATTGCCTACTGTCATATGCGGGAATAGGGCGTAATCCTGAAAAACAGTTACCGTGGGTCTTTTGGATGGTGGTACGAGCGTGACATCTTGTCCGGAGATAGTGACCGTGCCAGATGTGGGGGTTACGAACCCACCAAGAATTGACAGAATAGTTGTTTTTCCGCTCCCGGATGGGCCAAGTAAAACGACAAACTGGCCTTTTTCTATCGCGAGATCAATGGCGTGGATAGCGACAAATTCGCCATACTCTTTGCGAACCTGCTTCATCTCGACAAGGTTGTTTTGCATTATCGTCGCCGAGTGCTCATTAGAATTGCAAACAGCACAGTAGTGATTGAGATCGCGAATACGACAGTACCTGCGGCATTAACTTCCGGTGTTAGTCCTGCACGTAGCATTTCAAATATGATGACCGGAAGTGTGACATCGAATCGACTCAACAGAAAAGCAATAATAAATTCGTCCCAGGACAATGTCGCAGCGATGCAGAATGAGGCGAACAGTGCTGGACGTAAAATCGGAACGGTTATTAAAAGCAATGTTTTAATATCGCTTGCGCCCAGGTCTTGTGCGGCACGTTCGATATTTCTCTGATGGTCGCCCATTTGCGAAAAAATAATAGCAAAGCACAAAGGCATATTGATAACTATGTGGCCAATGGTGACAACAATCAAAGACTTGGATACGCCGAGAAGATTAAATGTGATTAATAATCCGATGGCAATAATAAGGTAGGAAACAGTGAGTGGCGCCATTAATAGAAATCGAGCGAAATCGGCGAAGCGCGGGGCCCGGCGCGCTAAGGTATAGGCCGCGAGAAAACCGAGTGTTGTTGCAATAAAGGCAGAGGCACATGCGACAACGACAGAATTAAGCAGCGATTCCATAAGTCGTCGATTGTCGAGCAAACGTTCATACCATTGCAGGCTAGGCCCTTTGAACGGCGGTACCGGTGTTAATCCATCTTGAAACGAGAACAAGACTAGTACAACGACTGGCAAGTAAATAAATACAAACAGAATGAGCACATAAAGGCTGCTTGGGATTTGTCCCCACCAAGTCGTCTTCATAAGCGATCCATTTTCAAATACCGAGCAAAGACAAGATAGGTCACGGTTACCACTAACATCAACATGACGCTCATGACTGATGCCATGGGAAAATTTGCGGCACGACCAATTTGTAACATAATCGCTTGTGGTATCAATACTTCGGTATTCCCGCCGAGAATTTGTGGAGTAATGTAGTCACCAATGGTTATCACAAATGCCAGAAAAGCGCCCACAGCAATGCCGGGAATACTTAACGGGAGCGTGATTCTAAGAAAAGTTTGTACACCCGATGCGCCCAAATCGGCAGCCGCACGACGATAAGACGGGTTTATTTGAATCAAATTCGCGTAAATCGTTAGTGTAAGCAACATGGTAAAGAAATGCGCAAATCCCAGCACAGTCGCCCCGCGGTTGTATCCCAGGGAGATCGGTTGATCAATTATTCCAATTGCCAAAAGTGCTGAATTGATAAAACCATTTTCAGAAAGCACCAGCAGCCAACTGTAAGATCGCACTACATAAGATGTCCAAAATGGCAATATGGCGAGTATTAGTGCGAATCGTTGCCAATGGCGTGGGACACGATAAGTAATGATGTATGCCAGAGGGTAGGCGAGTAAAACACTTATTACGGTTGTGGCCAGTGCGACTTCAACGGAGTTGAATAACGCTTCAAGCAAATAACTCTTTGAAAAGAACTTGTCGTAATTTGCCCAAGTCCAGGTGGCTTGTAGTTTTCCGCCGATGCGTTGCCAGAAACTGACCGACAACATGATTATCAGCGGAACAACGAAAAACAAGGCTGTTACGCATAAGGCGGGAGTAATCGCCCAGCGTGAAAAATCGAAACCCCTACGTTTGTAGGGGTGTACGATTTCGGTCATCGAAAACTTATAAATCTAGGACTGTAGAAACTCCGTCCATAAATCCAACATGGCCTGGTCAAGTTCGGGTTCGGAAAGAAACGATAAGTAGGATTTTTCCAAGAAGCCTGGTTGCTCGTCCCAGCGCAATATTTGTTTTTGCGCATCGTCTAATGGCGTCGCAGAATTCGTGGGCATCGCCCAGTAACACTCGGACGTAGCAAGTTGCACTTGGCCTTCCGGACTGATCACCCATTTGACGAATTCATTGGCCAGATCCTTTTTGGTGGAGTCCTGAAAGATGGCTAGACCCTGAGTCCAGATCAAGCCGCCGTTATCGGAAATAGTCCATTGCAACTCTGGGTTTTCGGTTGTTAGCACGGAGACAGTGTATTCCGCACCTCCGACAATCATATCAACATCACCATTTACCAATGCGTTCTGCACGCCGACGATATCACCAACTAGTGATACCAGGGGTTTCATTTCCAATAATTTAGGACGAATAACTTGATCAAGATTATCGACAGTCACATCAGATGGTTTCATCCCCTGAGAAATGGCAATCATCTGAATGATTGGAAAATAGTAATCGTAAACTGCGACGCGTCCACTGTATTTCTCATTCCACATGACATCAACACTGCTCATATCGGCGGCCTCAACTTTACTATCGTTGTAAGCAACACCGTAGTAGCCGAATTTCTCCGGCACCGCATAAAGTTTTCCGTCTACGGAATTGTAGGGTGCATTGCGAATTTGTTCGAAAATATCATCCCACGGGTAGTCGTTCTGATTCAGTTCGGCCAAGATTCCCTGTTTCGCAACCTGTGGTACATCCGGCGCGTCGATAACAAACACGTCCCAATCACCGGGTCGTGATTGTTCTACTATGGATAACGCGGTACCGGTACCTTCATAGGTTTTAACGTTAACTTTAACGTTATGTTTTTGTTGAAACGGTTCGATGAGTTTTGGATCGGCGTGATCGCACCAGACTAAAACGTTCAGTTCGTCTTCTGCATGTGCAATGGTTGGCCACAGTGTCGATGTTGCGGCCAAGCCAGCCATTCCGGAAACAAAGCGGCGTCGAGAAATGTTAGGTTTATTGGGATTGTAAATTGATTTCATGTGTATCCCCTCCAGTTTTGAATAGGTTAAATAGTTTAGTAATTCCTTACATGTATATTCCTTCGGTAATTTCGAAAATACAACGTGCTTATACTCGTCCTTTGCCACTCGGGTTTGCAATCGTACCCATAACATCCATGGATAAACGTACGGCAACCCTGGCTGCATTGTTTGCAGGATCATAAACCGGGCTGCATTCTGTAATAACATAGGCGTCGATGCCGCGTTTTGCGAAAGCGCGAACAAATTTAATCATCTCCCGTGGTGTCATACCACCGGTTTCTGGTGTAGTGATGCCAGGAACAAAGGCTTGGTCCATACAATCAAGGTCAGTGTGCAGGACCACTTTTTCAACTTTATCGGTCCAAACATGCTCAATTACCTGATCTGCAACCGCTTGCACACCTTGTTCCTCAATATCCCAAATCGTAAACATCAGGATACCGTGCTCATCGACAAATTTGCGTTCTTGTGGTGGATTCAAGGCGCCATTGATACCTAGTAAAGCCACTGCTTCGCAATTTGGTAATTCGGCGGTGCGACTAACCGGGCAAGCATGATTCAGTTCTTCGCCACCAACATCTTTGGCGGTATCCATATGCGAGTCGAAATGAATATAGGCTAAACCACCGCTTGAGCAGGTTTTTGATAAAGCAGACGTTACGGGAATTGGGCATGAGTCATCGCCACCGAATATAAATGGAATTGCACCGGCGTTAACTATGTTTGTAATGCAATCCTCCGCTCGATCGAATGTACGACGGGCATTCCCAGGAATAATCTGCACATCCCCACAGTCAACCAAATTGAGTGCATCGAAAAGATCAACCTGGAATTCGCCATGGTGGCTAATGTAATGATCAGTCGCACATCGAATGGCGCGTGGGCCCATAGAAGTGCCTGGGCGGCAAGTGTTTGTATGCTCCCAAGGTAAACCAAGTACCGCTGCCTTTACGTCTTTTTCCTTCAGCTTTTCGGTAACGGGTGGAACAACATCGCCTTTTAAAAATGAAGGAATACCAGAAATTAAATGGGTGGGAAAATCTGCTTGTCCTTCACGTTTTCCATAGGTGAGGTAACTATCGTGAGCCATCTTTCTATCCTCGTAACATTATTTAATTGATGATTATCGTCAATATTTAACTGACTAGTCAATTAGTATCTGTCAATCAGGTAGGTGTGTAATCCAGTTGTGCCCAAAGTGTCTCCTTTAATTCCTTCATGGATTGGGTGATTTTCACGTCTGAGCGAACAATAGAGCCATAAAATATGCCGTCGATATGCGTCGATACGAATCGCGCTGTTTTTTTAGGGTCGGTTTTCTTAAACAATTTTCGACGAATACCGTCACGAATACAGTCCGCGATTATAATACTTTCTTTGTCGTAGAAATTCTCTATATCTTTTTCAACCGACGGTGACCGACCTCGATTATCCGAATAGTCAAACATAATCTTCACTAACTTTCGTAGTGAGCCTGACAATTGGATATTGTTGTCTAGCCAATCGTTTAGTAAGTCGACTGGGTTATCATGACGTTCTTTGATCGCATTATAGTTATGAATTGTTTGCGTAATCGAATTTTGAATCGCGGAATGAAAAATCTGCTCCTTGTTTTGAAAATAATAATAAACTAATGCGTGGGTGACCCCGCTTTTTTTTGCGATCTCGCTTATAGTGACTGCGGCATAGTCTTTTTCTGAAAATAAGTCGAGTGCAACCTCTAACATCTTGTCAGATACGGATCTCTTGCGGTTAACCTTTGTACGGATTTTCTTCTTTGTTACCATATCTTTTATTGATCAACACGACACATTAGTTATGCTATATGTTCGCTCAGTCTGACGGATTGTTGATGAAAATTAAACAGGTGGCAAGTTTTTATGGGGATATTTCGTCGTCGATACAATGTTGTCTAGTTCAGTGAAATTAACATGAATATTGATGGTTTTCATGGAGAATGGTGTCACATCGGGAATATTAACCCTGCTGACAATAGAGCGGGTTTATACGTTAATACCAGGGTAAGAATAGCAATGTATTTACTAACAACTACGGATAACTAAGGAGTAAGAATCGAAATTTGGAAAATGTATGAATAGTGTACTCGCGGCGAGCGTTGCGGCATTTATGCATCAGGGGAGCGTGTTCGCAGCCGAAATGGGCGAAAAGACGAACCCATTAAACTGGCGATTAACGAGTGGACGGGTCAACAAATTAGCACCCAAGTCACTGGTAAGATTCTCGAGAATTTGGGCTATCAAGTGGAATACGGAACCGCTGGATACTACCCGCAAATGCAGGCCTTGGAAGATAATACTATTTGTGTAACGCTAGAGATATGGAGTTCGAATGGTCTTGTCAAATTAACGAGGGACGAATGAACGAATCCTCATATCAAATACGTTGTTATGTTGAATAGGCGCACGTCACACTTGTTGCCATTCATTGAATGCCTTCAATCTAAACATTCGGTAATGGCACGCTCGTAATAAATGACGCCCGAGTCGAAACAGGTTATTGACGACTCCGTGTACCGATAGAAATCGTTGCGCGTGCTTTAGTGATTTAAATCGTCGCATCTGACGTTCTTGTTCTCGTGTGTGTTGGTGCGATACTTCCGCTCTATTGTTCGCATAACGATCCTGGCAGTGAATCACTGACGGTATCACCTTCCTTTTTGTCGCCGCATAGCTGCGCAATTTATCAGTGGCGATTCGGTTCGGTGTCGCGCCTTGGTGTTTGAGCAGCTTACGAAAGAAGCGCTTAGCAGCACATTTGTCCTTGCGCTTATGTAACAATACGTCAATCAAATCGCCGTCTTGATCGACCGCTCGCCACAGAACCATTCGTGTTCCATTTATCGTAACCGTGGATATCTCATCTAAATACCAATGGTCACCGAATCGCTGGAATTTCTTGCGCGACCGCCTCGCGTAACTAGGGCCGAATCGGATACATCATGCAGCTGGAAGACACGCTTTGCCAAATCGATACCTAATACGCTAATGTCCATATCGGACTTCTCGTAGGGTTGTGTTTTACACATTCGGATGGAAATTCCATCCCGCACTTATGATGCCTTTTCCAACGAGTGAGTCTATCCCATTAGCACCGTGTATACACATTCATCGAGGGTTTATCGGCCTGCAGATGAGCCTGAGTACCCTTTCCATGATAAATCCATTCGCATCACTCAGTGTGGAAGAATCTGTATCGGTAGCCGAAAAATTAACTTAAGTATCGTGTTTGCTGGCCAAACAGTGGGCA
>Ga0224508_10000945_pt1 | contig 26810 bp, 33 predicted proteins | sample SF_Jan12_sed_USG_4_FD_170157 | JGI IMG/M metagenome (GOLD analysis project Ga0224508, IMG submission 170157) | Sediment microbial communities from San Francisco Bay, California, United States - SF_Jan12_sed_USGS_21 | ecosystem: Environmental > Aquatic > Marine > Sediment | place: USA... | reverse complement strand
GGACCCATACCCGCCATGCTCCGAATTATCGAGGAAGTCCAGCCTGAATACTGTTTTTTTGAGAACGTCGGCGCCTGGGTCACAGGTGGACATTTTCAGTCCGTCCGGGAACGACTATCAGACATGGGTTACAAATGCGCGGAACCGCTCTTTCTGGGTGCGAAAGACGTTGGCGCGCCGCATCGGCGGGAACGGGTGTGGGTGTTGGCCTACCGCGACCGTGACCAGTCAATCTCAAACGGCGGAGAACCCGACGCCGGGACAGACAGGGGGCACGACACTGAGCGGGGCGGCGGAGAACTGGCCCATTCCACGGACCCATATGACTCGCAACACGAAAACCGACCGGGGAAAATGCAACCTAGAAGAGAAGATTCATACTTGGCCGACACCCCGCAGCGAGGACAGCGAATCGACGGGGGCGCACCGGGGAGTACCGGATACGCTGAACAGCGCGGCGGGGATCACGACGCCTTCCCGCCCACCACAAACGACGCCGACGCCTGGGCCTACATCCTCGATCAATGGCCCGAGCTCGCGCCGGCGATTGAATCCGATGTTCGTGACCTGGCTGATGGGACTCCCGATCGGATGGCCTTCCGTAACGATCAACTCCGATGCCTCGGAAACGCTGTCGTCCCTCTGGTGGCGGCTGTCGCGTTCGATGTTCTGCTGGCTGAGGTGGTGACGCGATGCCAACGCCCATGACCGCACGGCGAGGCGAGCACGTCGACCTGCGCGAGATTCGCCCGCCCGATGACGTGGACTGCCTGCTGATGGCTTGGGCACTGTGGCGGCGACCCGGGGCGATATTCAAGAGCCTGTGCGGTCAGCGCCGCGAGTCGATATTCGGCGCGATCCAGCGTCAGAACGTCCGGCAGATCCGCCCGGGCGTCTGGCGGGCCGATGAGGATTTGATGGATGCCGTGGAGCGAATCATCGCGTGGCTGCCGCCCAAGCATCGCGCGGTTTTGCTGATCCACTACACGGCGCCGCGATCGTGGTCCGTGGATCGTAAACGGCGTAAATTACACTTACAGATCAACGACTACTACGGGGCGCTGGACGATGCAAAGGGCGCTTTCGGCTGCTGGATAGATTGGGCGCGCATCCTCAAGGCTTGACAAACGGCGATTTTTTCGCGCAAAATCCGCTATACTTTTCCGATAGGTGACCAAAACGCCTATCAAGAGCCCGCCGGCAGGTCTGCCGAGCGGGTTTTTTAATGCCTGGGCTAGGCGGAGGTTTCGACATGGTGCGGTACTGGCTGTCTGCCATCCTCGTTATGTTTTCGGCGCAGGCGGGAGCCTGCATATCGTCCATCGTCACGACGGTTGATGACATTGTGGTGACGCGTGGCGGGGTGGTGTATTCGATCACCTACGCGGACATTCAGGGTAATCCTGGCACCGGCCAGCATCCGCAACGCACGGTCGACCGAATGCAGGAATTGTTAGACCAGCGCATCACCTTGGCAAGTTTACCGCTTGATGATCCAGATCGGGGTGAAGATCCGGCGTTGCCAAACTTTTTCCACGGTGACGCCAATGGCAAAAAGGTGGCGCTCTCGTCGCACATCATCGCCCGACCCTGTGAGGTTGTGAGTGCGACTTGGGATTCGGCGCAGGGGTATATCTGGCAGTTCAGGGTTCCGCAGTAACGCCGATGGCTATCCAGTTGGTGTACCCGCCATCCGATACGCACGCCGGGGGTGTGCGTGTTGACGGGGTGGATTGGATGGTGTTGTGGACGCAGTTGACCGGCAACATTCAGCAGAAGATCAACAAGGCCATCGACTTTTTACAAGATGCCGTAGACCAACTTCAAGTCCGGGACGATCTGCCGACGGACGATCCGGACCGTACGACTGATCCGGCGTTACCCAACTATTATTTCTGGGAGCGTCTGCAGGGGACGTGGTACGTCGTGACTCGGGTCGCATTGATAACCGGGATCGTTCACGACCAGACTGAAAGCGGCGATCTGTTGTATTGGAATACGACAATCCAGGGACCGGACGTACTACCCGCACTCGGCGGGGGCGGTGATGCGGATAAGCCGATTCTGAGCATCGAGCAAAAGCGGACGTACTGATGACGGTTTCGCTTGTCAATTTCGATGGGTGCGGAATGGGTGACCTTTCGCGTTGCACCCGTACTAATGGATCGCCGACAGCAGTTACGACGCCGACCCCGCAATACGATGATTATTGTTATGAACTTGATATTAACGATTTTGTCGTTTTTGATATGTCGGCAGTGGGGACGCCGGTCGGATGGAAAGTTAGCTTCTGGATACGGTTCGAGGGCACAAGCACATCCACCACGAAAGCCTTTATTGTCGGCAATAGCGGGGACATCATAACAGATGATGGCAGTATAGGTTTCCGCACTGTTTCTGACACGTTGACTTTGGTCGATGAAACCGGGAGCGATATACACACAGGACCATCTATCAGCGCCGATACGTGGTACTTTGTTGAATTATATTTCGTTGAAAGTGCGACGGGCGCTTACGGTTTCCGCGTGAACGGCGGGACGGAATACACCGGGACAGGGGACTTCTCGACGGGAACGACGCCCGATGAAGTGCGATTTCGTGGGCGCGGTCTTAATCATCACGTAAACAGCTTCGCCGCCTGGGAAGCCGAGTCTGGTGACACGCTCGACTTCACAACCGGCATTGACGGGGAGTGCGGAGTCAAGACCTATCAACCGGGGACGGGCTCGACGCAGAATACTGTTTTCGGTGGCGGAATAGATCAAGGAAGCGTCGCGGATTTAGATGACCGCCCTTGGACTGTGGAGGCAACGCCGGTTGGCATCACAATAGCAGGGCAAGCAAACGAAGGGTGGGACTGTGACGCGACTTCGGGCAATCAGTATAACGGGCCGAGTGGTGACAGCGACATAGGGACAATCGAAGCCGCCATGTCGATGATGTGGGCGAAGCGCGGCAATGGATCGGGTACGACTCACTACATCATGGTCGGACGTTCCGGCGCCGCTATGAGCGTATACGCAAAAACCCTAACCACTGCGTATGCGTTATTTACACAGATCAACACTGCGGGCGAAACACCATCGACCAGCCAATACTCGGCGGTTGGGTTGCAGAAAGACAGCGGCGGACGGGAAATATTAGTCGGGGATTTAGGCTGCTCGATTCTGTTTGCGGCTCCTGCTGCGGCTGCGGCGCCGTTCTTGCCGTACCATGCACGTCAACCCGATGTGCGACGCTTAATGTGAGGAATAAATTGTGGGACGAATGGTAGTAGGCGCATTTTCAGCGGCTGCGCTCGGCACCGATGCAGATATGGACATCTGGCAAGTCGTGGCCGGCGCGAACGATAAATTGAAACTGCACTATTTCGAGATTTCAACGAGCGCAATAGCAGCGGCGGCACTGAATTTGCAGCTCGTGCGGCGCTCGACGACGGGAACCGGGACAGCCGTTACCGAAGAAAATTTGGACGAGGCCGACGGCGCCATCACTGCGGCAATGGTCACGATCGTTGCGGCGCCCGGTACGCTGGATACGACACTGGCCGCGTGGCAGTACGAGCAGCTTGGATCTCTGATCTATCAACCGACGCCGGAGATCATGCCAGTCGTTCAAGAGGGCGGGCGGATCGCGCTACATCTCAGTACGTCCGCTGCAAGCGAAACCTGCAATGGCTACGTGGTGTGGGAAGAATTGTAAGTTGTGAGGCATACGTGGCGTAGACCGTCCTTTATCCCCTGGGCGGGGAAAGGACTTGCTGCGCCTATGTGGCCTCCCGTCGGGGGCGACATATCGATCAGTGGCAACCTGGAGAGTCTAGACGTTACGACCTTCGCCACTACGATCAACATTCAAAAGATGGTCAGCGGCGCCCTGGAATCGATTGCAGTTACTGAATTACAGACTGACCAGAATCTGAATAAACTGGTATCCGGTACGTTGGAAAGCGTCGCCGTGACGGAGGCGGCGGCTGACATCAACGCCAAGACGCTGATCAGCGGCAACCTAGAATCAGTCGCGGTTTCTGAATTACCGGCCGGGGTCAACGCCAAGACGTTGATCAGCGGCGCCCTGGAATCGATTGCAGTTACGGGGAACGCGGCAGATCAGAGGCTCGGCAAGCTAGTATCCGCCGCCCTAGAATCGTTGTTAGTCACCGGAAACGCATCGGTTCAGAGGCTCGGCAAGGTGGTATCGGCGGTCCTGGAATCGGTCGCGGTTACAGCTATCCAAGCCGATCAGAATCTAAACAAGGCGGTATCCGGCGCGCTGGAAAGCATCGCCGTGACGGAAAGCGCGGCCACGGTCCTAGCCAATATGATCATCAATGCGGCGCTTGAGTCGCTGGCGGTCACCGAGAGCGCAGCGGATCAGAATCTAAACAAGCTGGTCTCGGGCTCGATCGAGTCGATTGCGGTTACAGAAAGCGCGGTCACCGTTACCCTTAGCAAGTCGGTTGATGGGGCGCTTGAGTCGATCGCGATCACGGAATCGCTGGCGACGGTCACGACTGGCGATAACACACTGATTAACGCGGGGCTTGAGTCGATCACCGTGACGGAAAGCGCGGCTACGCAAACACTGAGCAAGGCGGTCGTAGCGGTGCTGGAGAGCATCGGCGTGACCGGGGGCCAGTCTACCCCGGGCCTGAGCAAGTCGGTCGCGGCATTATTAGAGAGCATCGGTGTCTCGACTTTCGGCGTCGATCAGGATCTATCGAAGATTGTATCCGCTGCCGTGGAATCGATCGCGGTTACGGAATCTGCGGCGACGCAGACGTTGGCGAAGCAGATTGTGGCGGCGCTGGAATCGATCACAGTGACGGAAAGCATCGCGACGGTCACGACAGGCGATAACACGTTGATCAACGCTGCGCTGGAATCGGTCGCGGTCACAGAATCGCAGGCGGACATCACGCGCAACGTGGCGGTTACGACGTCATTGGAAACGATAGCGGTGACGTCTGCGGTATGTGCGGTGACGCTGGCGAAGGTCTTATCCGCCGCCCTGGAATCGCTTGACGTTACGACGTCCGGTGGCACGATCACGAAGAGCAAGACCGTCTCGACGGTGCTGGAAAGCCTGACGATCACCGAATACCAGGCCACCGTGAATGCGGCGATTCAGATACAAGCGGTCCTGGAGACGATCGGCGTTAGCGCGCAGGGTGCCACCGTGCGGCTGAATAAGGTGGTTCTCGCGCTGGCCGAAAGCCTTGGGATCACATCGCAGCAGGCGGCTATCGCACTGCACAAGGCGATCGTTGCGACGCTGGAGAGTATCGGGGTCACCGCAAACGCGGTCATTTTCGCAGAGATACAGGCGGTTTTAATTACGCTCGAAGGGATATTCAACATCGCGCGATCAGCGGATGGTGTGTATCAAATACAATCGGACCTCGAAGGGGTCCATAAAACAAGTTTCTCAATAACCGGACTATGGGGTGAAGGATAATGGCACAAGGCGACGTAATTTGGTTCGATCAGGCGATGGTCGACGTTCAACTGAAACTGCACGATCTGGATACGGACGTGCTCAAGATCGGGTTCGTGGACAGCGTGACGACACCGACGACAGCGACGGCTGATCCGCGATGGGGCGCGGGTGGGACTGTGAATTTCTCGACGAACGAGGTCTCGGAAACGTCCGGGAACTACACGGCGGGCGGCGAGACGATTGCCACGCCCACCGTAACGCTATCGGCCGGCGCGGCAGTGCTGGACGCGGCGGATCTCACAACCATAGCGCAGCATGCGAGCAATCCGACCGCGGCGCGATGGGGGATCGCGTATAACAGCACCGACGCGGGTAAGCGATGCCTGTTCTCGGTCGATTTCGGCGCGGACACGGATATGACTAACGGCGATTTCGACCTTGCATGGAATATAAGCGGAATTACCTCAACGGATCAGGTGTAGCAGTTATGAATCAAGCAACGATCGGAGCATCAAGCCGCGACCAGAAGATCGCACGCCACATCGGGCGTTGCGGGCGCCTAATGCAAAGTATGGAGGCTCGGGAGGCCCGAAAAGCGGACCCGAACTTTACCTTGCACAGCGACGCCGTGCTCGACGAACGCAATGCCCAGGAGGCGGCTGAATGCCGGCGACTGTCTGTCGAGTTGGTCGCGTTACTTGCGGAAGGTGCCGTGACCGACAAGGTGCGGGACGAGATCAATGCCGTATTCGGTGACAAGCTGGACAAGATCGCGGCCAGTATCGACGAGGCGCTGAGTGGCTGAAACGACCATCCATCAGGGTCAGGACGTGGTTTTGACGATGACCGTCTATGAGGACGCAGCCAAAACAACGGTCAAAGACCTGACCGGCGCCACAATCGAGTACCGCGTTGGGGACAAGTCCAATGCTCATCGCCATCTATCGGTCACTAGCGTGGCGAGCGCGGCCGGGAGTGTGACTGCCATCACGGACGATACGGGCGGCATTCTGACGGTGACACTCAAGGCCGCTGATATGGGCCTGCCGGCGAAAACCTACGACCATCAAGTGCGCGTGACAGACGCCGCCGGCAATCTCGATGTCGTGTACGATGACCGGCTCACGTTTACAGCGGCGATACCATAACAACGAGATCCGGATAACCGGACGGAGAACAGCATGGCAACATTGACGGTAGTGACAGCAATCGAGACGGGCGTGGATTTGACCTACGGAGCGTGCGCGGCGGGTGGTGACGAGTTCGCTAATGATGGCGATACGATACTCCTTGTTAAGAACGCGTCCGGGGGCGATGTCGACGTGACGATTACCGCTCAGACTACGACCGGTACGTTACCCGGGATGGGCTCGGTCACGAAGGCCAATGCGGTGTGGACGGTGAACGCCGCGGAAGATTCGGTGCTCGGACCGTTCTCCACAACCGCGTTCAACAATGCGAACGGGCGCGTGGAGGTGGGCTGGGAGAGCACGACCAGCGTGACGTGCGTGGCTGTGCAGGTGGATAAGGCGTCCTGATTGGTCGCTACCGTATCCATACGTGCAGACGTAAAAGCGGTACGGCGTGACCTGTCTCGGCTGCACAAGAAAGAGGTCCCGGGGGCGATCAAATCCACGGTCAACAATTTGGCGTTCGGGCTAGGTGGTAAGCGCGGATCGCCTGGGGAATACACAAAGGCCATAGATAAATACCTGCATCGCCCGACGACATACACAAAGCGGGCGTTTAAGGTGTCGAAGCAGGCATCACCTACGAGCCTAACGGCAATCGTGGAGATACAGCCCGACCAGTGGAAGTATCTGCAATACCAAGTAGAGGGCGGCACAGCATCGGAACTCAAGCCATCGCCCGATAACGTCAAGGTCAATGCGGCAGGCAATATCGCGCGCACTGGCTTGAAGCGCAAGGGCATGTTCTACAAATCCTTTCACGGTAGGGAGGGTGGCGTGTTCAAGCTGGTAGGCGGCAAGAAGTCGAAGCGGATGGTGGCGCAGGCGTGGTGGAATACCGGACGCAGTTATACCAAGCGCTTCCCATTTCATAGGGTGGGTACGGAGTATGTACGCAAGAACTTTAAGGGTGCGTTCGATGAGGCGATGCGCCATGTCCTGAATAAGCGACGGTGAGCAGGTAACGGTGATGATGGTCTACGACACCGCGATACCTGTGGCTTCGGTGCGGTGGTTCAAGCTGCGCGCGTATCCAGTTGGCAGCGCGTGGGGCTATGTTCACTTCGGGTTCGGTGATCGGGTGATGTCCTTCAGGGTGCCGATGAGGTACGGGCAGATGATACGCGAGAGCTTTATGAACAGCACAAAGGGAATGGGACAACGCCCCACTTCCACGGCGAAAACGGGGAGAAAACGGACGACGATCCCCACTACCAGGCCGAGAAACGTGGGCGCGGGTCCTCTCTCAAGTCGAAATCGCAGGTAGTTCGCGAGTGCGATTTTTTTTTACCCACAAAATTTTCTAGAGGGGGTGCGGCGAGTAGCGCCGCCCCACTTACGGGCGAATATGGGCTAAATATTGGGCGGACGCCCCACATTCGCAAAATGCAAAAGTGGGGCGCCATCCCGTAAATTGAGGGCATGAATGAAGCGACTGACGCAGCAGCAGTTCGCCGACGCAGTAGGAACGACCCGGCAAACTATCGCCGAGCACTGCCGCAAGGGGATTATGGATCTTTCCCTCGGGTTTGACGAGTGTTTGTTGAGGTATTGCGCACATATTCGGGCGATTGCAGCAGGCCGTGGGGCGGATTACGGAGAACTTGACCTGACCGCGGAGCGTGCGCGACTGGCAAAGGAGCAAGCCGACCGGGCAGAAATGGAGAATGCCATCCGACGCGGGGAGCAAGTGAACGTCGAAGCGGTGCAAGACCTGTGGACGGTGGTGTTGACGAACGTCAAGGCGCGTCTATTGGGTATCCCGACGAAGGCGGCGCCGGAATTGGATGGAACAATACAGCAGAAACGAGCAGTCCTCGACGCGCAGATCCGGGAAGCGCTCGAAGAACTATCGACTGGCCCGGACGCTTGGCGCGCTGAGTCGTTGCGCCGCCTTGGCATTGCGGCCACCGCCGAGTCTGACGGTGAGTCAATGGGCGGAAACGGAAAGGTACCTAAGTCCCGAAAGCAGCGCGGAGCCGGGAAGGTGGCGAAACACTAGAACGCCATATCTGGTCGCGCCGATGGACGCGCTCGGGCCGTCCGATCCGTGCGAGCTGGTGGTGTTGAAGTTCAGCAGCCAGATCGGCAAGACCGAAGTGATGAATAACGCGGTGGGGTTCGTGATCTCTTACGATCCGGGGCCGATCCTGATTGTGCAACCGAGCGCGAAGCCGATGGGCGAAGCGTGGAGCAAGGACCGACTCGCCCCGATGCTGCGCGACACGCCGGTATTGAAGGGGTTGGTGAAGGCGTCGGACAAGCGGGACAGCGGAAACACGATTCTGCACAAGACCTTCCCGGGCGGACACGTCAGCGTCGCGGGCAGTAATAGTCCGGCGGGTCTGGCCTCTCGACCGATCAGGTATGTCTTTTTCGATGAGTTGGATCGTTTCGAGACGACGCGCGAAGGTGACCCGGTGCGACTGGCCGAGAAGCGGTCGCGGGCATTCTGGAACCGGAAGATACTGAAAGTGTCGAGCCCGACCTATGAAGACGACGGCATCGACGCGGAGTACAAGCGCTGCGATCAGCAATACGAGTGGCAGTTGCAATGCCTGCATTGCGAGTCGCGGCAGTTCCCGAAGTTCAAGCATTTCGTGTGGGACGAAGGGGACCCGGGGACGGTGCGATATGCCTGTGAGCATTGCGGCGCAGCGCATGAATCGAGCGATGAATCCCGCGTCAAACGGACTGGTTTATGGATCTGCGTCCGGAATGACGGGATACTGAGCAAGGCTTTCTGGTGCAACCAGTGGGCGTCGCCGTTCGCGTCCTGGGCGGATACGGTGCGCGAGTTCCTGGCGTCGAAGGACGATCCCGAACAGCTCCGGACGGTCATCAATACGGCGTTCGCGGAGACGTGGACCGAGCCGGGGGAGTCGATCGACGGTCACTGGTTGATGGAGCGCCGCGAAAAGTACCCGGTGGAGATGCCGGGTGGTGTGGTGGTGACCTTCGGGGCCGACGTACAGGCCGACCGCATCGAGCTTGAGGTGGTGTCGTGGGGTGTGGGCGAAGAGTCGTGGAGTCTGGACTACCAGATATTCGAGGGTGAGCCGACGCAGCGCGAGGTGTGGGATGAGGTGCACCGGTTCATTACCGAGACGCGCTACGAATCCCTTGAACGAAAGCACTCGATAACGGCCGGGTGTATCGACTCGGGGTACATGGCGAGCGTTGTGTACGATTGGGTGAAGGGCGCGCGGCACGCGCATCTGTGGGCGACAAAGGGCGTAGAAGGCCCGACGCGTCCGTTGATTGAGGGGCGGGATAAGCGGTCGTTGCGGTTACGCAAGCGCAGCCGGCAGGGGTACAAGCCGGAATTGATTGGGGTGGACGAGGGCAAGTCGGTCTTGTTTCGGCGGTTACTGATGACGAAGCCGGGGGCGGGATACTGTCACTTCCCGATCGCGCGGGACGAAGAGTACTTCGATCAGCTGACCGCGGAGCGGATGCAGCGGCGCATGGTGCGCGGTCATGCTGTCCGGGAATGGGTCAAGACTCGGCCGCGCAACGAGGCGCTGGATTGCCGGATCCTGGCGCACGCGGCGGTGCGGCTATTGAATCCGGACTATGAATCGCTGGCAAAACAGAAAGAGCAAAGAGCGGATGCAGATAAGATCGATAGTCCCTCGCGGTTACGCCGCCGTCAAAACTACGTGGGGTCGTGGGCGTGAGTAACTTATTCGATGCGACCAATTACCCGGAGGGGATTCCGGGCTATCTGGTCATTGGCGATCGGTGGGTGTGGAAGCGCACGGACCTCGGCGGGGACTATGACCCGGCGCTGTACACGTTGTCGTATTCGCTGCGCCGGTACGGGAGCGGGGACGAGGTTACCGTCACCGCGACGGCCAGTGGGACCGAGTATCTGGTTGCCGTCGCGTCGACGACGACGGACGATCACTACGCTGGCTGGTACGAGTGGCAGGCGTACATTACGCGGGACTCGGATTCGGAGCGGTTCACCGTCGATACCGGGCGCGTGGAACTGGTCACGAATCGAGACGCGAATCCGGACGATCCGCGTAATCACAATCGGCGGATGTTGGATCTGTTGACGACGGCGATCGAGGCGCTGGCGGCGAAAACGCACCGGTCATACTCGATCGGCGATCGCAGCATGACGTATACCGATCTGCCCGAATTGCGCGAGCAACGTGACCTATATGCGAGCCGGGTTGATGGTGATGAACGCGCGGAACGGGCTGCGCGAGGCGAGGGTGGCGGTCACAGGATACGAGTGCGGTTACATGGTTGAAGTCACCTACAAGAAGCGGCGCCCGACTCGCCAGGTGCTGACGCTGCCGGCGAAGCGCGAGTGGAAGTCGGCGAAATCGTCGTTGACTACGGCGGACTGGTTGCGTACTGGTACGACGATCGATTACGACCTACGCCACGGACTTGAAACACTACGCGCGCGCGCGCGGGTCGAGGCACAGAATAACGATCACGTCCGGCACTTTCTGCGGTTAGTGCGAACGAATGTGGTCGGGCCGCATGGGGTGCGGTTGCAGGGCCGGGTGCGTCGCCGCATAAATGGCGAACAGGACGCCAGGGCCAACAGTGCCATCGAGGAAGCGTGGACAAAGTGGGGCAAGCGTGGATCGGCAGACGTGACTGGCACGCGGTCATGGAAGGGGATTCAGCGCGAGGCGATCGAGACGGTGGCGCGCGACGGTGAGGCACTATGGCGCCGGGTGACGTGGGACAATGGATTCGGGTTCACCTTGCAGATGATGGACCCGGCGCGGCTCGATGTGTCCTACAACAAAGATTTGAAAGACGGGCGCGTGATCGTGATGGGCGTGGAGCTCGATCCATGGCGCCGTCCGGTCGGGTATCACTTTCTCGAAGATGATCGTGACGTGAACCGCGGGGCCTACGTCGTATCGACCAGCGAACGATTCCGGGTGCCGGCCGATGAAATGTACCACATGTACATGCCCGAGTTTGCGTATCAGACGCGCGGCGCACCGTGGCTTGCGACGGCGATGTTGCGGTTGCACATGCTGCGCGGGTACGAAGACGCGGAAGTGACGGCATCGCGCATCGGCGCGGCGAAGATGGGATTTTACGAACGCGAAGTCGGGGCCGGAAAGTACGTTGGGGACGCCGCGGACGCGGCCGGCAATCCGATACAGGATGCGCGCCCTGGCGAGTTTGAGATACTGCCGGAAGGGTGGAACTTTTCGGGGTGGAATCCTGACCATCCGAACGCGGCCTACAGTGATTTCGTGCGGGCGTGTCTGCGCTCGATCGCGTCGGGCCTGGGCGTGAACTACAACACCTTGGCGAATGACCTGGAGGGCGTGAACTACACGTCTCTACGTCATGGGATGCTCACCGAGCGCGACGTGTGGATGCTGGTTCAGGACTGGTTCGTTGAATCATTCTGTGAGCGGATCTACAACGACTGGCTGTTTTATGCGCTGGCTAGTAATGCGATCACGGACGCAGGCGGAAAGCCGTTGCCGCGTGGTCGGATCGATGACTTCCGGCGCGTGGTGTGGCAGCCGCGGCGTTGGGCGTGGGTTGATCCGTTGAAGGAATCACAAGCGCGGGGCATGGACTACGGTCTGCGGACGCGTTCGGTGTCCGACATGATCCGCGAAGATGGCCGCGATCCCGAGGAAGTATTTGCGGAGATCGCGTCCGAGAAGGAGACGATGGAAGCGCTGGGCATTGCGCCGATGGTGGGACAACAAGAACAACCGACAGGAGAGCCCGATGAACTTGATGGGAATGATGAGGCGGGACCGTGAAGTCGACCCGACGAAGCACGCCGACCGTACCGGTTATCTGAACGCGAGTACCACGCAGTATCGTGAGGCGTCGATTAAGCGCGAGCACGTCGAAGAGGAAACGCGCACGGTAGACATCGCCTTTTCGAGCGATGAGCCGATCCGTCGGCAGTTCTTCGGGGATGTGTGGGACGAAGTGCTCGCGCATGATAAGAGCACGCCAGACTTGTCACGCATGAATGACGGGGCGGCGCTGCTCATGGATCACAATGGCCGCGATCAGATCGGACGTGTGGAGCGCGCCTGGGTCGAGGGCGGTAAGGGGCGTGCGACTGTGCGATTCAGTAAGAGCGATCGCGCGCAAGAGATATTCCAGGATGTGTTGGACGGGATACGCAGCAAGATCAGCGTTGGGTATTCCATTCGCGCGTGGAAAGAAGTTGAGGGAAGGGCCGAAGGTGTTGACCAGATCCGGATCACGGATTGGGAGCCGCTTGAGGTGTCATTCGTAGCCGTGCCGGCGGATGCAAGCGTCGGTGTCGGGCGAGATCACAACAACAAGCAGGGGACTGCAATGTTAAAAGAGAAAGGCAAGCCCGAGGTAGACGAGCGGGCGGAAGGCACCGAGACGGTGACGGTGACGGTGGACGATCAAGTGTCCGGGGATGATAATAGCAAGGCGCGACTCGAAGCGGCCGAGGCGGCCGTGAAGCGTGCCGAGGAAGTCGAAGAGATCCGCTTGATCGGTGAAAAATTCGGCGAGCCGGAATTGGCGCGGGAGGTGATCGAGTTGGGCGGTAGTGAGGATGACCTGTGCAAGCAGATCCTCGCCAAGCGTAACAACGCCAAGCCGTTGCCGCAGACGGTGCCGTATGTCGATGTGCGTGAAAAGTACACCGGCAAGTTGCGTGGATTCCGTTCCGAGGAGGATGCTTACCGTGCCGGAAAGTGGGCGCGTGCGATGTTTCTCGGGGACCGCAAGGCGGCGACGTGGTGCGGTGAGCACGGTATGCGCGTGATGACTGAATCGGTGTTCACGAAGGGCGGCGCATTGGTGCCGACGGAGATGGAGAACGCCATCATCGATCTGCGTGAAGAGTACGGTGTGGCGCGGCAGCTCCTGAGGGTGGTCACGATGGGAAGTGATACCCTGACCGTTCCGCGACGTGCTGGCGGCGTGACCGCTTATTTCGTGGACGAACTGACCGCGATCACCGAGTCGGACAAGTCCTGGGACGACGTGAACCTTGTGGCACGCAAGATGGGGTGCCTGACTCGTTTCAGCACCGACTACGCCGAGGATGCGATCATCGACGTCGCGTCGGATCTCGCCGAAGAGTTCGCCTATTCCTTCGCGCTGAAGGAAGATCAGTGCATGATCGATGGCGACGGCACTAGCACGTATGGTGGTATCCGTGGGTTTCGGGATCGGCTGAAGGTCTCCGAGAGCCTGGCTGGCACGATCGAGGCGACGGCTGGCGACGATCAGTGGGCGGAGTACATCGCGGCCGATCTGGATACGGTGCGCGGTACTTTGCCGCTGTATGCGGCGGTCCGTGGCGGTGGTGCGAACTGGTTGTGCTCGAAGATCGCGAAGAATATCGTGTTCGACGGGATTACCCGGGCGGCCGGTGGCAATACGCAGGTGATGCTCGGCGGGCAACTGACCGACTCGTATCTCGGCGACCGGATCGTGGTCTCGCAGGCGATGCCGGCAGCGGCTACCGCATACGATGAAGTCGTGGTTATGCTGTACGGTAACTTCCCGCTGGCGGCAACGATGGGCGATCGGCGCGGATTCAGTGCGCGAGTGTTGACCGAGCGTTATGCCGAATACGACCAGCTGGCGATTCTCGGGACCACGCGATTCGATATTGTGGTGCATGACGTGGGCGACGCAACGAACGCGGGACCGGTTGTCGCATTAACTGGCAACACCAGCTAACCGGCCGAGACGTGAGTCGAGGGGGCGCCTTAGGGCGCCCTCGTCATTTTCAACAGGAGAAATAATAATGAGACCTTCCTTTAAATGCGACGTGGCGATCACGCCTGCATCCTTTACCAATGCGGCCACCGCGTCCGGCAACGTCGATACTCTCGGCTTCGACGCGATGACGCTGGACGTGTTTATGTCCACCAGTGACAGCACGTCGAACAATCCGTCGGTACTGAAACTGTCCGAGTCCGACGATACGGTTGTGACGAACTTCGCGGACATCACCGCGTTTGTGGGTGACACCGCGTTCACGATTCCGAATGCGGTCACCAGCGGCGACTGGGCGTACAAGTTCAACGTCGACCTGCGCGGCCGGAAACGCTATATCAAGACGAGTGTTTCGCCGACGACTACTCAGGTCATCGCGGCCGTTGCGAACCTGTACGTCGGGGACGAAGCGCCGGGTGATACCGCGGCGGGCGACATGAAGGGCGTCACCAGCGGATAACGGGCATGGGCGCGGCTAGGGGGTGACCCCGAACGCGGGGACTCCCTCTCTCCGTTGCCGCGTCCTTGCAAGAGGGACCAAGAGGGAAAGATATGCGGTTGAATCTGGGCTGTGGCGATCTGTTACTGGACGGGTATGTAAACCTTGACGGTAAGCGCGGAGACGAAATATATCCGCTGCTCGCGCCGGATGGGATGGTACTCTATCAAGAGGGCTCGGTAGACGAGATCCGCGCTTCGCACATACTGGAGCATTTCGGGCATCGGGAGATTCCGGATGTGCTGGCCGATTGGGTGCGGGCATTGAAGCCCGGAGGAAAGCTCAAGATCGCGGTACCGGACTTCGAGGCGATCAGTCGGGCGTACCTGTCCGGTGTGCAGATGCCGACCGAGGGGTTTGTGATGGGCGGGCAGGTGGACGAGCGCGACTTTCACAAAGCGATATTCGATATGGATTCGTTGCGGGATCTGATGCGCGCGGCGGGGCTGCGGTCGATCTGCAAATGGGAATCGGATGCGCCGGACTGTTCGAGTTACGCGATCTCGTTGAACCTGGAGGGGATCAAGCGGCGGCCGTTGACCAAGGAAGACGTCAAGGCGCTGAATGTATCGTGCGTGATGAGTGTGCCGCGCCTGGGGTTCATGGATAACTTCTTCTGCATGTTCCGGGCGCTGGCGCCGATGGGCATACCGTTCAAGAAATTGACCGGCGCGTTCTGGGGTCAATGCCTGGAACACGGTATGCAGACGTGCCTCGATGAGGGGCGCGAGTGGATCCTGACGGCGGATTATGATTCCGTATTCACGCAAGATGCGTTACGTGATCTGCTGGAGTTGGCGCGGGATACGGACGCAGACGCGCTTGTCCCGATTCAGGCGCACCGTACCAAGGCGACGCCGCTGATGACGATGTGCGATGAAGAGGGGATGCCGATGCGCTCGGCGCCGATCGATGCGTTTCATCCGGAAATCACGAAGGTGACGACGGCGCATTTCGGGCTGACGTTGATTCGGGCGTCGGCGCTGCGTGACATTCCTAATCCGTGGTTCTGGAGTCATCCGGGCGACGGGGGGAAGTGGGGCGATGGGCGCATTGATGATGATATTTCGTTTTGGCGCAAGTGGCGCGAATACGGTAAGACCTTATACCTGGCGAATCACGTCACAATAGGACATGCGGAATTGATGGTGCGCTGGCCTAGCAAGAACTTCCAGGCGATGTATCAACATCCGAGCGAATTTGAGAAATCCGGAAAGCCCGAGGGGGTATGGATATGATCACGAATTATGCGACCCGCGAGAGTGGCCCGACCTGGCCCGCGGTGAGGATTATCAAAGGATTGCCGGGGCATCCGTTGGGTGCGATCAGGAATCCGCGCCCGGAGTTGCGCGATCGGTGGTTGAAGATGGGGATCTGCGAGGTGGTCAAGAAACGCGGCCGGCCGAAGAAGAAAGCAGATGCCGCTGTCTGAGGATCTGGGCGTCTATTTCGATACGGACGACTTCGGCACTGCCGGGACATACACCGCGCCGAGCGCGTCCACATCGAGCACGGTTAACGGGATACTGGGCCTAGATTGGATAGACGTGAACGGGACCAGCACTTACGCGGTCACGTTTCGCTGCGCCGAATCGGACGTGTCCGGGAATCCGCGTGGTGGGTCGATGGTCGTTGATGGGACCACGTATTCCATTATCGACAAGCAACGCATCGACGATGGCGAAACGGTCACTTTGGTATTGCACGAATGAGTCACGTCCGCCAGCAGATCCGGGATCGCGTCGCCCAGATATTGACCGGGCTCACGACGACCGGCACCAGCGTCACGGCGTCGCGGGTGTTGCCGTATGACGTCGTGGACCTGCCGGCGCTGGCATTGAAGATCGAAACTGAAGAGCCTGTCGAGGAAACGCTCACCGATGACGATCACATGACCGTCGACATGGTGCTAGTGATTATGGCGCGTGCGTCGGGTACGAGCCTAGTCAACACGCTCGATACGATCCAGTCGGAAGTGCAAACGGCGATGGCGGGCGAACCGAAACTGAATGGCTTGGCGTCGTCCGTGGAGTGGGCCGGCGTTACGGATGACGAATTAGAAGACGAAGGGCAGGTGCAAATCGGAACGCGGGAGATCCGGTATCGCCTGATTACATCGTACAGTCTGAGAGATCCAACAGGGGTAGTAGCATGATAGATCGTGGTAAGCGTTGGTGTATGACGAGAGAGGGCAGGAAGGGCTGGACAGAGGTATGGGTGGAAGCGTACTCCGTGCCGCAACTGGAGGCGCAAGGCTGGGAGGTCAAGCAGAAGTATCCGCCGCCGAAGGCTGCGGTAGTTGCACAGGAAGTCGCGGCGGGCGAGGAATAACGAGAAGATCGGCATAAGCCGGCGAGGCTGAGGGGCGCCTTCGGGCGCCCTTCATTTATTTAATACGAGATCGGGGTTTACCCGGCGGGAGACGAAGATGGCAAAGCTGAACGGAAAAAACGGCGTCGTGAAAGTGGGCGCGAATGACGTAATCAATCTGCGCTCGTGGGGATTCGAGGAAACCGCCCCGACGATCGACGCGGGGGTATGCGGCGAGACGTTTGCGGATCAACGTGTCGGCATCCCGTCGAACTCGGGAACGATCGATGCGTTACTGGACCCGGCGGATACCGCGCAAGATGCGATGTCGTTGGGCGCGCAGATCACGCTCCAGATGTATCCGGACGGCGACGTGAGCACGGACACGTACTACGAAGTCACCGCGAATATCACATCGCGCGGAATCGCGCAGGATCGCGGGGACATGGTGTCGGTCGCGTTCGGCTGGGTCGGATCGTCTGCGATAACTGAAAATACGGTTTAATCACAACGGGCTGAAAGGCTGGAGGGAACTATGGCGCAACTGTCACCGGGTCGCGCTGACCTGAAAAACAAGATCAAGGAACACGCGGAGAAAGTACGCGAAGAACGGGGCCTGACGCCGGTTGAGGTTCCGGAGTGGGGGTGTACGCTATATTACGGCGTCATCAACATGCGGTCCAAGCTCAAGATATTTCGGTTGCAGCAGGAAGGCGATATTCACTCGCTGGCGCAGATTGTTGTTGAGTGCGCGCTGGACGAAAAGGGTCGGCGCGTATTTAACGGTCAATCGGATGTTGATTGGTTGATGTCCGATGAGGCCGATTCCGAGGTCGTGATCCGATTGTCGACGGAACTGGCGCCCGCGTTGAGTGGCAACGTCAGGTCAGTCGAAAAAAAATCAGAGAGCGCGGATTCGAGTGGGAGCGATACTATCTCGCCGACCGATTGAATCTGGCGCTCGCGCAGATCGATGACATGACCGTTGACGAATACACCGGATGGATTGTGTATCTGAATATGCAGGCCGAAGAACAAGAATCCGCACGACGCCGGGGACGATAGCCCGCGATGCCAATAAATAAAGCCGAACTAGAGATCAGCGCGAAGAACGCGACCAAGCGCGCCTTCGATGAGGTTGATCGTTCGCTCGGCGGGCTGGCGACGAAAGCGGGGGATGTAGGAAAGGTCATTGCTGCGTCTATGGCGGTTGCCGGCACGGCGTTAGTCTTGATGACGAAGCGCGCCTTGGATACGGCGGACGCGATCGGGAAGGGTGCGGATCAGGCAGGCATCGCGGTCGAGACATACCAGGAACTCGCGGCGGTTGGCGAACTCGCCGCGATCTCTCAGGGGGAAATGGATTCGGCGCTGGGTGCATTTAATAAGCGCTTAGGAGAGGCGCAAGTCGGTACGGGTGCGCTGACCACGCATCTGCGGAAGTACGATGCGGGAATGTTGGACTCGCTCAAAGCGACCAACAGCACGGAGGAAGCGTTAGAGCTATTCCTGAAAACTCTTGCGAACGTAAAAGATCCTGCCGAACGGGCGGCGCTGGCCGCTGCGGCCTTCGGCCGGACAGTGGGCATCAAGGTGGCGAATCTGGTCAAGGATGGCGAGGTGGCGTTTAACGACCTCCGAGGGGAGATACGCGAGGTTGTTACGATCATGACGGAAGATCAGGTGCGCGCGTCGGAAGCGGCGAACGACGCAATGACTAAACTCACCAAGGCCATCGGCAACCTAATCACCGGAGCACTGGCAAAGCTCGCACCGGCCATCGAGAGGGTTGCAAACTTCCTCACACAGCAACTCGCACCCGCGCTCGATATTGTTATTGAGGCAATGGATTCCGCGTGGAGGGTAGCTAATGACCTAGCGGATGGATTGTCGATACTGGTTGGCGGCGCGACCGGTGCGGAAATCGCCATACGGAACTACGCCACGCAGGTTGCTATAGCAACAACGAAAACAGGGGAGTGGGTGGACTCGTTAGTGCGGGCGAAGCAAGGGCTGGAAAGCCTGAACGCCGCAGAAGCGCAGCGTCAGATCGGGTTCTATACGCGGGCATTGCGCGAGAACGACGCGCAGCAGAAACGGGTTAGCATAGAAATAGAGAGGCTGACCGGCATCCTGAAGGATCAGGGCGACGCGGGGTACGGGCGGCTACGGCAAAAGCTGGCAGCCTATGAGGCCGAGCTAAGGGCGCTGCAAAGTGAACAGGAGCTATACACGCGAATCGTATCTGATACAACCGCTGAACTCGAAACCAATACAGCAGCGGTTGTAGCGGCGACGGGGGAACTCGACAAGCACGCCGCGGCCATCGCAGTGTTGACGCAGAACGAGGCATATCTCGGCGGCGTCATTATGCCGAAAAAGACGGACGCGCTGCGTAAGCAAACGCAAGCGGTTATCGATGATCGCACCGAGGCCGAGAAATGGGCGGATGCGATTCAGACCGATTCGGAACGCGCTGAGGAATATGCCGACCGCGTTGACGCGCTGACGCAACGGTTCAAGGATAATGAAATAGGTTCCAAACAGTTGCAGCGCGAGTTGCGCGAACTCGCGGATGCGTACAAGGACGTCGACAAGGCGATTGCCGAAGCAACCATCACAACCGAGAAGCACGTCGACCAGCAGAAACGAGAACAGGCAGAGGCGCGTAAGGCAACAAAGACCATCGAGGGATACACCGAAGCGCACGAAGAGAAGAACCGTAGCGAAGAATCGCAGATCGAAAATATGGTTGATCTGATCGATAAATATGTGAAGACCGACACGCTACTCGGGAAGGTCATCGAACGGTATCGCCAGATCAAAGAGGTGCTTGAGGATCTCGGCGAACTCAAGGATATTGAAATACCGATTCCTGGGGTTCCGGGTGGCGGTGGTGGCGGCGGGGGTTCCGACATTACCGACACGATCAGCAAAATCAAGACGGCGTATGAGATTTACGGGCAAGTCGCTGGCGAGGGGTTCGGCGTCGGGCTTGGTAAAATCGCTGCAGGTGGCGCAATCTACGCACCGCTGATCGTTGGAATCGCCACGACGATCCGGATACTTGGCGAAAAGGAAGGGCCGCAGATCGATGAAATATTGCGCACGACTTGGGCTAATATCGTCGGCCGAGTCGATTTTTCCGAGCCGATGACCGGCGCGTTCGATGAACTAGAGCAAACGCTATCACGGTACGAGTTCTTCCGGGGGACGGCTGAGGAAATCGAAGCACTGCGCGAACAGGCCGTCGCCTTGGGCAGTGACATAGCCGTAATCACTGTAGGGTATGACGAATTTGGAAATGAAATAGTCGGCGTCACTGGTGCATTACAACGCGCGGGTAAGGAATTCGGCGCGACAGCGACCCGGGTGGTCGAGGTCAATGGCGAGTTTAGGGTTTTGTCTGTATCTGCTGACAACGCAACGCAAGCCACGCAGCGACTTGACCAACAGACTCGGGCACTTGCCGATGGCGTTGTGACGGCGAAGGAAGTCGCTTCTATATATGGGGTTACTCTACAAACGGCGCAGGGAATCCTTGACGGAACGTCGTCTGCAACGAACGCGCTCGGGGGCGAAAGTCAGCGCATGGGGGGAATATTTGATAGTACCGCAGATCAGATCCGGGCATTTGCCGGGATACTGAGCGATGAAACCAATCCCGGAATGGAGGAAGGCGAGCGCTTTGCGGCTGCTTTTGGCGATGCGTTGAACGGCCTTCCCCGAGATATTCAGATCAACGTAAATACCAACTACACGACAACCGGCGAAAAACCCGGTGACCTTCCCGGGGGACCGTCAGATCCAACTGAGGGATTTTCGGGCGGTTCCTCGAACACCCTCCTCGAAGCATTACTCTATCAAGTCGAGCTATTGCGCGGTGACGTTCGCAATGTCAGCGGCACCGTTGCAGCGTATTCCTGATGGCGCAACGCCTTGTATACCTGAAACTGAATTGTCGGCACGTCGGGACGGGCGCGGCCGTTTTCGGGTTCGCTAATTGGCCGGTGACGGTCGGTAGTGACGACTATCAGCCGGGGCTCGACCCAAGCATCAACGTCGTTCGCACCCTCCCGCGCAATCGAGAGCAGCATGATTCGCTGCAACTGGTTGAGGCTGAATTTCAGCGTAATCACACCGGGAAGGTATTTTCACAGGCCGGAACGGAGTTCGATTTTGATGATCTGATAGACCCGCACACGCTATCGTTCAAGGGATTCGCTGCCGAGGTCTGGGTAGGAGATTACAATGGGACCGCGGCGCCGACGAACACGAAGCAAAAGATGGGCGGGCGGATCATCGATTTCCAGTCGGCGGGGCTAACGCGGGTTCGGGTGACGATCGAACCTGGCGTAGTGGATCTTGATGTCCCGTTTGAGGAAACGACGTACTCGTCGCCCGCGAATACGGATTTAACAGGCACGGTAGTTCAGAGAACATTCGGGCAAATCTTTAACTGTCCGGCCGTCCGAACAACAATCGCCTCCGATACAACTCCGACATGGCAATTTAATGGTGGTAATGGTGTTACCGATTCCGTTATATCCGGGGCTTGGCGAATCGATGGGATGGATTCAAGCGCTTATCCTACTCGCCCAACGCCCGGCGGCACGCATACCATCAGTGAGAACGCATCAGCGGGCGAGTTCACCCTTACATCGGCCACGATGGTCCGGGAAAGCTATGAAGGAGTAGAGATTTCTGCATTCCATTCCGGCGATGATGTGGGCGGTGCCAGCAATCCGACGCTACGCGAAACGATCATCAAGTACATCCTGGAAACGGAAGGGCCGCTAACATCATCCGACTGGTCCGAGTCCTCGATGACGACGGCATGTACCAACAATGTCGTCGGGTTCGTGGTCAACGACTACATGACTATCGTTGAGATACTGGAAACCCTGCTAGAGCCGCAGGTTGTTTTCTTCCCGGACCTCGCGGGGGTATGGCAATTCTTCCGCTATCCCGCAGACGTGTCCGGGGAGACATCTGTTTACGACATCGGCACTGCCAATCTGGTCAGGGAACCGTCAGTCCGAACCGATGACCTGGAGCCTGCCGCGACCATATTGTATGAACAACAGCGGCAGTGGGCTGGCGGGCGAGAACTTACCGGGCGCGGGCGCAAGCGGATAAAGAAGGTAACGAAGCGTTACGAGAAGCGGCTGCGTCGATATGATAAGAACACCAAAAAGAAGTACCGTAAATGGAAACTACGGCAGAATATCATCTCAAAGAACCCGAACGAACCGATAGGGCAAAACCCTGATCCGTTCGTGCCGCCGGAGCCGCCATCCGAGCCCGATTGGCAGAAGATCATAGACAAGCACTCCATCGATTTACCTCTTACGACATGGGACGTGTCGACCGATGCCACCATTTTGACCAATTACCCGGATGCCATCGAAGAACAGTGGGAAACATACGTCACCGATACGGCGGACGCCGGCGCGGAAGGGGATAATACACTGGCATGGCGTAAGGTGCCGCGACAGATATTCACGATCCCGGTCAGTCAGCGGACGTTCTCGGAGGGATATTTGGATCTGGACATCGGGGACATTTTCACGCTGACCTTCCCACGCTTCGGTTGTGACGCGGGCAAAAAAATGGTGTGCATCTCGATAGATGAGAACGTAGGCGCTGACCTTGCAGTGGTCGAGGGGTGGGTGTGAATATATTTGATCTCTCAGCGGCGTTGCAGAATCTATATCCCGGCGTGGCGATTGCGACAATGTACAGTTTGCCGGACAAATCCGATGGCGAAATCAATCCGGCGAAGTGGCCTGTTGAACTCGGCGCGATTCCCGATCAGGCAACGCTCGACGCGGCGCTGGTATCGAGCAAACGGGCCGGGGCAATTCAGCGGTTGCGTAAAGAGGCGGTACGCCGATTCGAGGAAGGCAAACGAAACGACGTATTATTGGCGCGGTACTCGAAGAAATTGCGTCAGGCCATAACGCGCGTTGTTGTGCTAACTGATAATGCCACCGACCCGGCGTTACTATCGCTCGCGTCCGATCTTGATGCGCTGGAGTCGAAATGGCAAGGCGAGACATTGATTGAGGCAGAGATAGTGGCGGCACCTGATCCGGATGTTTACGACGACGAAACGATAGCGGCCTCGCCGCATTGGGGGACGTGATGCGGATGCTTTGGGATACGTTGCTAGATGACGAAATCAACACGGTGTCGATGCAAAGATCGAATGGTGGGGTAGTGGTAAGGGACGCATCTGCTGTATTGGACACGAATGTTCGTGTGGTTTATGTTGAGCAAGGGACTGCTGTTTTCGCTCACAGCATGTTTCTTGATCCAAAGGCTGTTGGAACAGCAAGCTCGACAGTAGCCATGTCGGATTTTGACGCGCTGGTATTGTATAACTGGCATAAACAGAATGCCGCTGGAACGTATACGGCAAATAAAATTGTGCTTACTGGTGACGGCGTTCAATGCTCGGTTACGGAGCCGTCCTCTGGCACGTACAGAATAAATTATAGCGCGCATCCCTTTTCTGCCGGTGACGTAGTTCGCATCATGGGCGATACGACGCCAGCGCAATTCCCATCGATTAGTAACTTTTTTCATATCACAGCGATTTTCGACGCAAACAATTTTGATGTTTTAGATACTGCGTCTTTGACTCGCCCGACGTTCGTGCGCGTTCATGGAGAAGGCACCGACCTAGCTTTCACGGCGTTTATATCTGGTGGTGTGGTTCCGGTGGTGGAGACAGGGCTAATACAGTATGAGGAAGAATACTTTACGACTGTATCGGGCGCACACGGTATACAAATACTCACCGCAACTGGTAGCGGCGAATACACGATAGGCCGTATCAAGATCGGCGAATACACCGAGATCGCCCTACCGCGATATTCCCGATCGCCTCTGAATGTAACATGGGTGGACAGTAGCTCGACGACGCGACTGTGGGACGGCGGTATTGTGTCAGACGATCGAACCTCTCACCGTCAGTTGGACATGACGTTCCTCGATCTGACAGACGCCGACGCTACCAAGCTGCGAACTATGACGCGTGACATCGGCCGGCGCAATGACGTATTCGTGGACGTGTACCCGACCGAATCAGACGACCGGGCGACAGAGCATCGGTTACTCGGGCGCGTGATGCGCTGGGACGGGCCGAGCGCGTGGCGTGAGGAATTGAAGAATGGGACCGTAATCCCGCATAATCGATTCAGTTGCACCATTGAGGAGTCTGTTTAACGAACAATTAATAACAAAAGTGGGGTTTCTCACAGATTGCTGGTCTGGGGTGTGATATGTGGGAACTTTATATCGTGCTCCGTGGGTGAGCAAAGGATAAGGCAATGCCTGTTATGTCTGAAGAACAAAAAGAGCGGTATGTTGCGTCAAAAGAACCGTTTAACGGTCCTGACCGCGAGCTATTGGCGCGGCTCGATGAGCGGATGGATTTTGTCTTGAAACAAATGCCGGCAATGATCCATAAACCGGAATTCGATGCGCTGAGGGCGGAGATCGAGGGCTTGATTAAAGTCATCAAGGAAGATATGAAAACTAAAGTATCGAAGTCGGATTTCGCGCCGGTTCGGGGGGTTGTGTATAGTATTGTCGGGTCGATCGGACTGGGTGTGATATTTTCGTGGCTGTGGGTGGTGTTGATACACCCGTCCCCCTGAAATAAGGAGTGACTATGAAGTATGTTTTGGTTGGATCGTTGGTCGTGGTTCTCGCCGGGTGCGGCGGCGTCGGCGGATTGAACCCGGATCAGATGGCCGCGTGTTCAGATGCGTGGTCGGTGTGCATGAGCCATCGCACGGAGGGCGCAGAATATAGGGGCGGCGAGTTCAATGTGCTACCCGACGAGATCCCCTATGACATCCCGATCGGGGTGGATATTGGTGAGATCGTGCGTTCCGCGATGCAGGTGGCCCGCGATGCTAACCAGCAGTGCGTATTGATCCTGACCGAGCACACGTGCGAAATGCGGGTCGAGTAGGTGAAAAATCACCGGGCGTCGTTTCTGCTCGACGGGGCGAATACCCGCGTCATGAATACGCTGTCGCACAAGCACAGCAAGTCATCGAGGCAACGGATATGGGCACGTTGCAGGCGCAACGGCGACAACGCGATCTATCTGTACGCAAGCAACGTCGGCGACGACAAGCGCTATCCGGTCAATACAAAGCTATCGCTCGCCGTCGTGCGGACCTGGGTGCCGCTCTTGAAGCAACTCAACGCGATGGGGTTGAGGCCGATCATCTGGTTCTTTGCCGACGACTCGAAGTCGATTTCGACCCTGCCGACCGCGAGGTTGACGAACTACGTCCGACAGACGATCTCGATTATTGATCCCTACGTGATCGGGTACGTGCCGGCGCTGGAAGCGAACGAGCACATGGGATTTGCCAAGACCAAGGCGATTTCCAACGCGATCCGGGCGTCGGGCTCCAAGCCGATCGGGATACACACGACCCGCGATCTTGAGAAGAATCCGAAACAGCTCCGGGCCTGGGCGTCGTTGGGTCAAGAGTGGTTTCACCAGTACGGATTCGACCAGAAGCCCGCTCAGATCGCCGCTGAGAGCCGCCAGGTGCGCCAGTTGCTCGGGCGTCCGTTCGTCGCCGCCGAGTATCACAAGAGCGCCACGACAGCGGGCGCGCGGGCGCTAGGCGACGCTGCGTTGTCTGGTGGGGCTCATAGTACCGGGAATGGCGCGAATCGGGGTGGCGGGCCTGTGAAGCCGACTCCCGGGCCTTCTCCGGCACCACGCCCGACCCCAGGGCCAGCACCGGGCCGAAAACCACGCCTCGGCAAGGTTGCGACCGTCAAGCGTCTGCGTGAGATCCGGCACCGGGCGCCGATTGCTATCGACGCGGCGATAATCTACATTCAGGGCGGCGCCGGTACTGTCCCGACGCGCCCCGGCCCGACTCCGACTCGACCGCCACGCAAGGGAGGTAGCGACAAGTGAATATGACGAAAACGAATTGGTTTTGTTGTACTTTGCAATGCCCGGAGTGCGGATGTTGTTGCAAGCATCCATGTGACCATCGGACCCGGACGATCACAATAGCCGCGAATACTTTTACAGCCTCGAATACTTTTACTGTTCCGAACAATCACAACATTTCTGGCACATCAAATGAGTTCGTTTATGTGCTGGAGATCGGCAGCGCCCAATGAACGAGGCGGTGATCCCGGTTGCCGTGATCGGGTTCGGGTGGGCAGATACGTGGAAGGGGATACATAGCGGGCAGAGAATGTTCCGCCGTGACCATGTGCCCGCTTGCTTTCCCATCGTCGAGCCACAACACGCCAGAATGATTATTCGCAAACTGGACCGCTGGCAAGTGATCCGGTTCATCGACGAGCGAGGCCGTGGGACTCCGGGCGAAGTGGCCGTGATGAACAAGCATCGTCCGGGGTGGTGGCATGAGCTGATGCATTTAATGCTTGGCAACGACCCGCGCTGGAATGACCATCAAAGCCGAGAAAAAGTTAAGTGGGCGCTGATGGGGGAAACCATTATGGGCGTGACGCCTTTGTGGCGGCGCATGATGCGACTGAGCAAGGTGGACCGAGCAGTATTGGCGCAACGGTTACCGACTATTTGCTGGGGGGGGGAATGAGCTACAGCCTATTCATTCTGA